>Ga0180009_10000169_pt1 | contig 100435 bp, 96 predicted proteins | sample OS_PC_MetaG_FD_123537 | JGI IMG/M metagenome (GOLD analysis project Ga0180009, IMG submission 123537) | Groundwater microbial communities from the Aspo Hard Rock Laboratory (HRL) deep subsurface site, Sweden - OS_PC_MetaG | ecosystem: Environmental > Aquatic > Deep subsurface > Groundwater... | reverse complement strand
TGAGCTAAGCATCATGTCAACCGGGATTTTAAATGCAATCAGATCGCTATCGCTTTCATGATTTAAATTATCAGATGCGTTTGTCTCCGAACCTGAAATAGTATTTGTTCCAAGATCCAGAGTAAAAAACTGGGGATTAGAGAGCCAGGCACTTATATCCAGCAAATCACCATCTGTGGCTTCGTTATAATTAATGGGTGCTGCTGAAACGCTACTCATAAGGGTTAAGACAAACAGGGCCACACTTAAAAACAACATTTTTTTTTTCAAATTTTTATCCTCCAGATTATAGATAACTTTAAATATAAAGCAATTACTGTACCAACAAAATATTTTATGGAAAGCCCTGTTTATAAGTATTAACGATATTTTTAGGAATATTATTTCTCAGAAAAAAAAGTCATACAATGAGGAAAAAAAGTACTAATTATAGAAAACTAAACCTTAAATTTTAAAATTCAGGCTTCAAGGGTCAAATTTTTCTTAGAAATAAAATCCATTGATGCAAGCCAATGATTATCGCATCCACCAGAATATTTTTCTCCAAATTGTCTCTTCTGTATGTTTTTGATATCCTTGAGAAGCCGTCGCTTTTAGAAAATCTTTCCAGATACAAGATGTTGTATCAATATCATTTTTCTTCTCAGATCCGAAATTCCATTATATTCAGATCCGAAATTCCATTATATGGGGGATGCCAAAATAAAATATCCAAATCTTCTATTCAACTTGATTGGAGATACTCACTCCTGATCTGAAAACGCAATAATAAACTTACTACATACTTAACCGGATTTCAAAAATTCAAATTATGTGATTTGGGAAAAATGATCTTGATATATTATACACTTTAATTTGGAAAAATGGCTTATGACGTTGCTTTCGGTCCATATAATTGAATGAAAATATCAAGGCTGAAAAAAACCAATATACCATATATGAGGGTGCTCAAATTTTGTCTTGACTGAGTCTTTGAAATGATAGTTCACATTGAAACAATGTAGGAAAAAAGGGCTTATAAATAGACAAAATAGTCGCTTTGTCTTTAAAAGATTTTTATATGAAAGGATAATCAGGAAAGAATTTTTTTTATCGTTGACAGTAGAATTTCATTGTCAACAGGCTTAACAAATGTGCAAATGGTCCCTAATTTTGCAGCAAGGTTTAAATATATTTTGGGGTCATTGATTCCGCCACCAGAGATTGCAATAATCCTTGCATCAGGGTTGAGAGCTTTTAGATCTTTTATGGTTTCTATCCCTTCTTTTTCCGGCATGATAAGGTCGGTAATGACAAGATCCGGCAAATTCTCTTTATATATCCTGATCCCCTGTTTACCATCAGCAGCTTCAAAAACCTGATATCCGTTTTTTTCTATCATTGTTTTAAAAAATGTTCTAACTGATATCTCATCTTCTATTATCAGAACCTTCTTCATTTTCTTCCTCAAGTATAAGCGATTTATAATTTTGCTCCTTCATCCAGTATACTTCTGACTTTGGCTGCCAGTTCGGTCCTTGAAACCGGCTTCTGGATAAAATGCACACCTTTGTCCAGCACCCCGTGATGAGCAATCATATTCGCTGTATAGCCGGACATGAAAAGACATTTGAGCATAGGGCAAAGCATCTGTAACCTTTCAGCCAAATCTCTGCCGTTCATTTCGGGCATCACCACATCGGTAATCAGTAGACGAATCGAAGCAGCATGCTTTTCGGCCAGGGCCAGGGCTTCGCCGGGAGAACCTGCCGTCAGCACTCTATAATCCATACCTTCAAGAATCCTTTGCGTCAGTTTGAGTATGGAAACCTCATCTTCAACCACAAGAATAGTTTCGCCCTGTCCATGAATATCTTTAGCCTGAATCGTTTTCAGGACACCATCTGCCTTGCCTGTATGTCGTGACAGGTAAAGATGAAAGGCGGTTCCTTTTCCGGGCTCACTATAAACATTAATAAACCCATTATTTTGTTTAACAATGCCATATACTGTGGAAAGTCCAAGGCCTGTTCCCCTGCCGATTTTTTTGGTTGTAAAAAACGGTTCAAAGACCTGATGAAGCGTTTCTTTGTCCATGCCGTGACCGTCATCGCTGATTGCCAGCAATATATATTCCCCTGGAATAAACCCGGAATGGTCAGTGCAGTATAATTCATCAAATTCCACATTTTTTGTTTCAATGGTCACTTTGCCGACATCGGCAATGGCGTCCCGGGCATTGATACAGAGGTTGGCAAGGATCTGGTCGATTTGTGCCGGGTCAATATTTACCTGCCAAAGATTTTGACCGGGAAGCCAGGCAATATCAATATTTTCTCCCATGAGCCGTTCAAGCATTTTGAGCATGCTTTTGACGGTTGTATTCAGATCTATCACTTGAGGGGCAATTGTTTGCCTTCGGGCAAATGCGAGCAATTGACGTGTAATGTTGATGGAGCGATCTGCGGCTTTCAGGATTTCCGTGAGGTCTGCATAAATAAGAGAATGATGATCCATTCCAGACAATATCATTTCTGTATAGCCCTTTATGACAGTAAGCATATTGTTGTAATCATGGGCCACACCCCCTGCCAGACGGCCGACGGATTCCATTTTCTGGGCCTGAGCCAGTTGGTTCTCCAAATTGATTTGAGTTTTTTCCATATCAATCCGGTTTACGGCTATTGCGACAAGATTTGCAAAAGATTTCATCATCTCTGTTTCATCCTGCGTAAACAGAGGGGCTGAGCGTCTTCCAAACGAAAGAGTTCCAAGCAGGCAGTCTTCAATCATCAACGGAAAACAGCAATACGCCTGAACACCTATGGATCTTATAAATTCTGTTAAAGGATCGGCGCAGGTTAAAACATTTTGAAAAATCATGGGCTGACCGGTTTGAGCAACTCTTCCGCATATACTATAACCATGTTCCAGCCATTCTATTTCCAAAAGTTTTTCATCAGGGATACCAGCGCAAACATTCAAATGAAGTTTTCTTTTTTGGGGATCTTCAAAAAAAATTATGAACACCTGGCAATCGATGAACTGCATCACCTTGCGGCACAAACCCTCAATCAGGTTTTGCAGATCTCTGTTCTCAAGCAGCTGGGAGGCTGTTTCCGAAAGAAGCTCGTTTCTTCTGACATTCCACTTTAGTAACTGCTCCACGGATTTGCGTTCTGTTATATCCCTTGCAGCCATCGCCCGCGCAGGCTTCCCATGGTACTCGATATTCTTTGATATTATTTCAACGGGAAATTGTGTGCCGTCACGCTTTATGCCGACAACCTCATATGTCCCCTGATAACCGGAATCTATCATTTCCTGAGCCTTTTTCATACTTTCCGGTGTGAGGTGTCTGCCCATGATCTGCCGACCGATAATTTCGTCTGCAGAATTGTATCCCAGCATCCTTGCAAATGCAGAATTCGAGTCAAGTACTATTCCTCTATCATGGATATGAACGCCTTCAAATGTCGCTTCAGATAGGAATTTGAACCGCCTTTCACTCTCTTTGAGGGCTTCTTCGGCCTGCTTCCGTTCGGTGATGTCCTGGACAGTTCCTCTGAGCATGGTCATTTGTCCGTCGCTTGTGCAAACGGGTTCCCCCCGTGCGGTGATCCAGCGGTGTTCGCCATCCGGGCGAACGACTTCGGCATCGTATTGGTACGGTACCCCTTCGGAAATTGCGTTTTCCACTTGCTCGGACAAACCTGCCCAGCTTTCCGGGGTAAAATAGGTTTTAACTTCCGGGTAAATGGCAGGAGGCAAACTCAAATTCCGGCCATAGATTTGATAAATTTCGTCTGACCAGGTATGTCGGTCATCTTTCAGGTGCCATTGCCAATTTCCGACACGGGCTAGTTTCTGGGCCAGTCTAAGCTCTGCTTCGTTCTTTTTGAGGGCTTCCCTGGCCTGAATTTTTGCTATGAAAGATGCAATATGATCGGCCACCCGCCGATATACCGCCATTAATCTGATGGAAAATCTGCCTTCCTCATGATCATTGAACTGCATCAGTCCAAGGGTCTCCCCTGCAGAGCGCAATGGAATCAGTGCAACGGATTCATACCCGAAACTGTTACACCTGTTTCGGGTACGGGCCTGGCGGTCCTCATCCGTTGTTTCTGCCAGCAGCTTTGTTGTTGCATTGCTCCAGAAACTGCCGTCAGCCGTAAAAAAGTTTTTTGACGGATCGAATCGCCCGCAAAGGATATTGCCGCACATGCACTCTAAAAGGGGCTTGCCTGACTCGTTTCTTTTCATGGTGCCATCGTCATTGTAAGAACATAAGCTTTTTTCAAGCTTAACAAATTGCTCGGAAAATCCGGATGAAGTGTAATATGGGAAATCTTCTCCATCCCGAAGCCTGACAGCTACAGCTTCGCATCCAGACCATTTTTTCATCCAGACAATGACGGCATGGATCAGGTCTTCCATTGTATCGATTTCTTTTGTTAACTGAAGCGCATCCAGAGCCATCTGTTGTTCTTTTTCAATATACTGATATTCGGCCAATGATTTTTCCAGATCCCTGATTCTTTTTTCCAATTCTGCAACGGTTGGCTTTTCTGACATGGCGATCTCCTCTTATGCAAAACATAAATGGCCTGCTTGACTGCGGGTAGCTCCAAAGCGGCAAAACACCAGACGTGAAGATACCGAAAATAGATAATCTGTATTTTTCATAATCAGTTGTACGAATTCAAAACTCTATCTGCGAAGCATGTCGAACGATTTTACATCAAAATTTTGGAATTTACAAAAAAAATATTATTTGATCCAGTTTACTCGTGAGCACTGATGGTATCAACAATGACTATGAAAAATTGATAATGGGCGACGACTTCCAAAAAAAAGGTTCAGGGCTCTGAATTGGATGGCAGCGACGATTATAACGTGAAGCCGTCGCTTTTTGAAAATTCTTCCAGATACAAGATCTGGTATCTATCCTAATTTTTCTTTCCAAATTCAAAATTCCGTTGGGAGAGGCCAAAATTAAATTTCCAAATTTTCCATTACAGCATATTGGAGATAAAGATCCCCCCTCTGGGACCATCATTTTATGCTGAAAGATAGTTTTTGTATGCTGGAGAATTTTGGCTCCCTGAAAGATCTGGACTGGGATAATGATTCTTGACTTTAGGAAAGGCAAATTTTCAACAAAATATATTAAAAACCACTGTTGAAAAACGCCTAAAATTAAGCCTGTAATGAAATATAGCTGAACCTTTGAAAATCTACGGCTTGTCTGACAGCATGTTCGTTGTTGAATTTTTATTTTCATTCATCATGGGTCAGATGTAAACTTGCCCTCTCACTATTTGTTTTCTTATAGAGAGATATAGCTTATTCCTGGCACGATATGGTTCTCTCCTTTACAGCTTTTACATTCCCATTTTGAGTTTAGAGTAAGCTCACGGTCCCAAAAGAAGAATTCAGCATCACATGATGGATTGGCACATTTTATTTTCCGTTGAATCGGATTCCATTGAACTTGTTTTTCGTTGACTGATATCAATTCATAAGATGCATCGCAATTAATACAATTTGCAATAACCATTTCTTTGTTTGGAGGGATTCTGCGTATAATTTTATTATTACAATTTATACAGTTTGTTGTGGCGGTAACTTTAAAATTATTGTTCCAGATTGTGGAAGAAAAAACTTTTTCCAAAATTTCAAATATTTTTCTACAACTCTTCTCTATTTTTTCTGGCTTTGACTCTTTATTATCTACAACTTGTTCAATGGTGGGGGTGTGAAGGAACGATCCAAGTTTATGATAATTTTTTTTGATTTCTTTGAGCTTTAAAGGACGTTCAGTTCCGAGTGTTTTCATCTCACCATCTGGTTGGCCGTCTTTCCCTTCTACTTTAAACCTAAGTGTTGACGTTTGATCAGCATAAGGATCAATTTCGAGAAGTAAATCTAATAGTTTAGCAGGTTGCCAGGTATTTAATTTTTTACCAGATAATTCTTCCGTGTAGTTTGTCGCTTTTTGATAAATCAATGCCTCAAAAGCCATACGCAATTCAAGAACACAATATTTTATTCGATTTGGGTCTTTACTTGCCAATTCTACCTTTGCCCTGTTAAAAGCTTGTTGTGCGAGGTTTCTGTATTGCAATTGTTGACTCCTTTTTGAGTGAAAAATGAATAATTAAATATATTAATTATGGCGATATTTTTCATTCCATTTGTGCCGAACAAGATTATCAATGGGTCAGCCAATCTTGTAAATTTGAATGATAGTTGCCCTGGAAAATTCTGATCAGTGATTTAGTAGCAAGCTAAGCTATCATTGTAAAGTGTATTCAATTATATGGAAAAAACCGAAAACTAATAAATCCATTCCCAGTTAAATTTTATTGGAGGTAGAAACCCCTGGAGAACTATTTTTTGCTGAAAGATGGTATTTGAATTCTTGACTATTTCGGGAACTGAAACCTCAGAACAGGGATAATTATCTTTGAGAAGCGATCTATGGATGTGGTTCAAGCTAAAACTTTTTTTATTTAAAACAATTAAAAGGTGGCGATATATTTCTTATGATTCATCGGCATTCAATTGTTCATGAAGCTCAGTTATTGCACCTTTAAATTCTTTTCCTGTTAATAAAAGGTTCCAAAACATTGGAAATGAAAAGCCCCATATGCTTGAAGTCAAAGCTCCTTGGACACCACCTGATAGCCCGCTAAGAGCAAACTTATTCTTTCCACATGTTTCTAAAAAGTCGGTACACTCAGCTATGTTTAATTGGTTGATAAATGATTGGAGATAACTTTCATGATTCAAATCAACAATTGGAATATGCACCCACATTTTTTTTGTTACTTTTGATAATGAAACTGCTGTCTGTTGAAGCATAGGTAAAAGTCCGAATGCAGTTGATAACATGTTGTGGTTTTTTCCAATGAGACGGTGAACGTCAATGGAAGCCTGAGACAATGCATCTCTTGCGGCCATATGTTCCGTTGCTTTTCCTTGGGCATAGCCAATTGAGAAAGCTATCGATTCAATTGTATTCTCTTCCTCTTGAAGTTTATCAATTATGTTTATTAAAGACTTAATATAAAGTTCCATTGTTTGTATATTAGTCGCCACAAATGCAAAAAAATTTTCTATCTCATTTGCTGCTTGTGTCTTCAATTGTGCTTGCATTTGATTCCGCCAGTTTATGGTAGCAGTGTGAAAAGCAATAGCAAAACCAGTGATTGTAACAGAAGACGTCAAAATGGCTGTCTTATAATTACTTGGAAGAGCAAAAGCCCAATTTAATAATTCGATTGATGAAAATGGTGGGGTGTGAGTGAAATTTTTATAATAGAAATATAGTCCGATCGACATAATAAACATCCCATAAACTGAGGCCAATAAAAATCGAAAAAGCATACCCAAACCAATAAACACATAAAAAATAAAAACTGATATAGATGGAGGTATTTTCTTAAATATTTTTAATATCATTTTATTGTCAAATCCATTGTGACTAATTCGGTTTATCTTTGCTACCAAAAATCAGTTAGTTTAGCAAACCAAACCTGAAATTAAAAATTTATGATTACTTGCATTTGCCAGAATCATTTTTTATCTGAATTATATTTTCCAATAGTTCTTGTATCCTGAAGGATTTGGGAAGCTGAAATCTTTAGATAGATAATTATCCTTAAGCCTGGCAATACTATCCATTCGAACGATCAAATAGGTCATCTATACTATTGGTATGGTTGCTTGCAAGACCTCTCCCCTCTTCATATGCCCATTCACTTTCCCCTCCAGAAAAAAAGTCATTTATCAGTTTTGTGGTATCGATATCATAACAAAGTCCAGATTCATCAATATAAATAGCGGAAGAAACCTCTAATTCATCTATCAGCGTCTGCAGTATATTATTAATTTTTGAGGACAATGCGTCTTCATCAACCGAGGGGCCATATTCATCGCCACCATCAACAAATTCATTTATTTCAATACTTGTACATTCATCACTTAAGGCTTCAAAAAGGTAATCGTGAGTTAGATCACTGATGTCCTGAATTATATCTTCATTATCTATTTCAAAATAATCGATAAGCCTCATCGTAGCAGTCAAATCATCGGAGTAGGCTCCCGCACACCCAATGAGTTTGAGAATTTTATCTTTTTCTATTGGGCCAATTAATTGTTGATTAAGCAGGTGAAAAAGAATTTGTACAAATATATTCAAAAAAGATAATCCTGTGGGCTCCAAAATGATATGTTCAAAAAGCACTTTGACCTTAGCTAAGTATTGTCCTTTTAAGAGATTATTTTCTTTTAGCAAAGAGGAAAGAAAAACGAAATGATCATACGTCCTACTATAAGCATCTTTCTGAATATCAAACGCTTCAAATAAGGAACACAATACCTGCAGATATGTATGTTCTGTAATTTTCTTATTTTTATGAAGATCCGATAGCGTTCGCAAGGACTGTGCAGTGCTTATTGATCTATATAGGAATGATAATTTTTTGATATTATTCCTATATTTTTTGATTAAAAAATCTGAAACAGAAGGATTAAAAGGCGAATAATGAGTTCCGACTTTATCCAAAATTGTACGATTCAAAAAAAAGCCAACAGTTGATTTAATAACAAGTTCGAAGGATTTAGATAAATTAGTATTTTGAACAGTACCTTCTATCTCATTCATTTTATTATATGCTTGAATCAATTCTGTTTCGGTTATGGATCTTCCATTAAAAATGACCAAAAGAACTAAATTTCTCATAAACTCATCACTCTGAACAAAAAAAGGAGTTTTCCATATTTCCGACGGATCATCCAAGATATTTACGATATGATCCCAGTATTGATCATCATCAACGTTATCTAACCTATCACTATCAGTGATATATTCAATTAGTCTGGGGTTATAGTTTTTATGATTGATGATATTCAAATATCTTTTATTGAGATAAATTTGCTCAATCTTTCCCTCTGGTAGTCCTTTGAACCACATATGGTTATATAAAATTTTGGCTTTTTCTAAATCTGATAAGGAGTTTACAGACAAAACAAACTCATCCCTATCGATTTTTTTATGTTTAAATTTATCGCTTAAGCTAATCCCTCGATGAAAAATATTTGTCCTACTGGTTAGGATGAATTTTTTATTATTATCCTTATTTACCCTTTGTATAAATCGGGCGATATGAGTGTCTTGGTGTTGTTGAAGAGCTTGTAAATAATTGCTTCCTAAAAAATCATCAAAATAAAACACCATTTTTCCGGAACTATAAGCAGCTTCAGCTTCATTAAGGGAATTTTCTATGACGCAAAGATCATAATCGCAGCCACAAAAAAAAAGACATAAACTTTCGGCTAAGGTTGTTTTCCCAACACCGGGCTCTCCTGTAATTATTATAACATTTGATTTACTTAAAAGCTGTAAAGCATTCTTATGTTTTTGGGTTTCGACGTATAATTTTATGCCATCTTTGATATCTTCCAAGAAACTGCGACTTCGTTCATTGATAGCTTTGTTTAGGAGATTTTCGAGGACAGTGGTACTGCTTAACCACAATTTGTAATGTTTCTTTTCGATTTCTGTATTCTTTTTCAATATATCATTTAAATTTTCCTTACCAAAAATATCACTTTCTGATTGTATGAATGGATTGAAGATTGATTTTATTTTGGTTTTGTTTGCAGGTGATAAAGGAACTGAAGTGGCAACAATATATCTTTTCGGATTAAGCTTTCTAACCTTTTCTACCTCTTTATTCTCCAAATCGTATAATAATTTCTTAATTCCTGAACCATAGTAGTGCTTATATTGCAGGATTACTTCATCACCGTCTGTTGAAAAAAAACGTCCGTCAATCCCTTGGTCCGGGCCTGGCTTGAATCTATCTATGATTGTATTAAAATGTCTGGATAGCAAGTCATTCGCTAAAATTTCAAACTCCTTGTCGTTTAAATTTGAAAAATTGTAGTCATCCATTTTAATAATCCTATGGTAAAGGAATCAACTATAACAGTTTGAAGTTTATCAAATTAGGCTATACCTTCATCTCAATTCCGAGTCAATAGGCAGGAATATCCACAAACAATGAAAAGTCAAAGATTCTTGCAACAAATCATGATCAAAATTTTCGATGAAAAATGTTTTGATTTGGATAGGTATCTTTAACATCTTTCACTGTGGACTATGTCAAAAATGAAATCGCCCAATGCCGGTTTAAAAAGTCCGGACTTTTATTAATAATCTTGCGGGTCTGCATCATAGCCCGATATGATATTTTTTTGTTTTGATTTTTTAAGCTATTTTTCAGGCACAACCCATTTCATCTGGAACTCAATCTCCTCATTATTCCCATCTCTTTCATGCTCAATATTAAAAATAGCGTTGGGAGGAACGGAAATTCTTTCACCAGCAATTTGTATCCGGAACCTTTTTTTCTGTTCAATAGAATCCGCAAGTCTTCTTAGTTTGTCTACGAATTCTTTTGTTGAGTATGCTTTTTCCAAATCTCTTTCTGATTTTGCTTTTCGTTTTGTCATATTTTTTTATATTTCCTATCATCTTTAAGAGTAACATCTTGAATAGCTGAATCATAATTTGCTTTGAGTTTGAGCAAAACAAGGTTGGGATTGTCAATGTGTTCTTTTAATTTTCCGCCCAAAACCAAGGTTTCTACCCATGAGGGAACTACCCAATGATATGACTTTATTCCTTCTGTCTCCATTTCTTCATCAAATTCAAGAGTTCCAGTTATTGCCAGTATTTCTTTTTCAAGGTTTTTACCAAAGGCATTGTAGTTTATCCAAACAACTATCTCAAAATCAGGCAATTTTAAATCAAACATATTAATCCTTTTCTTTGAATTCATGGGATTTTAAACCAGATAAATTTATTGCATCCAAAACAGAAGATTTCAAGAATTAATCTTTATAAGAATAGTAAATATTAATTTTGATACCATCTAAACACTTCTCAACTCTTAACCATTCTTCATAATTTTTTTTGAACCCCAATAAAATTGGATGACGCAGTGTTGGCTTGGAAAATACGAACGTTGGTTTGAGCTATGGGAGACGGTACTGCTGGTTTGGTGTAGGTGAGATGGATACTACTTTTATTTATACTATTTTTACTATCTATGGATGAACATCATTGCTCTTACCGGTTCAAATACCCATCATGGTCGAGCCATAATTTACTGACCCATCCATTTTTATGGACCCTTTAAGGTTCCCGATTTTGGAATTGGTAGTCAAAACATTACCATCATGGTCAAGTGTTCAATCGCTCAAGAGTATAGCCAAAGGGGGGATAGTCCTTATTTGATGGGCTTTGTCTCACCCGAACTATTATAGGGGTGGGGGGTGTGTCTTATTTTTGTTTATTCTTCCCCCGCACTTGCTTTTTTACAGTTCCAATCCAGCAAAGGTAGCAACTCTGCCATAACAAATATTTAAACCCTTCCCCCCCCCACTTAACCCAAAAAAGCCAAAATCATGAACAAGAAAACCGCTTTAATCTGTAGAGCCATGTCCAAGGGCTGGTTTCCAGTTACCGACAACACAAGAACCTTTATCCAGATCCCGTGTCCATCTTGTCAAAGACAGATAATGGTTTTTCAGAAATCCCGCTTATCAAAGGAAAGGATTTTCAAGTGCTTCTGTGGATACCGTCTGACTGTATCAGAAAAAGAATATGAAGCCATGATAGGTCGTTGCTTTGTTTGCGGGAAAAGAAATTGTTGCGCCAGCGATCACCGTTTCCATGAAGAACTTATCGGCATGGGTTTTTAACCAGTACCTAACATTTCATCATCAAATCAAGAGGCTGTCCTTTTCAGGGATGGTCTTTTTTTTATTTTTATGACCCGTAAGCAAAAAGGAGATCGTCTATGTTGAAATTATCAGAAACAGACACGTTAAAAAGATTTGCTATCCCGCCAGGAGATTCGCCATCAGGCTCAATATCAGTATTTCCCAGTTCACCTCTGGACTTCCCAGCAGAAACTTTTGTTAATTCCCTGAACAGACGAGAGCAGAATCGAAAGACACTGCTGAAATGGATACAGGATAATTTGCAGCCGAGAATCCATTATGGGAGAGTACATCTGGATGAATGGTGCAAGTATGCCAGAGCCGGTATCCCAGATCGTTGTTCAAATTTTTCACACTGGTCAAGACCGATGCTGTTCAAGGGTGGTGCTGAACTTATCATCAATGTTTTAGGCTTGACAGCGTGCTATCCTAATCTCTACCAGTATGAGCTTGCCTGTGTTCACAAACAGGAAATTTCAAGAGTGATACTGAAATGTGAGCTGAAGGCGAACAACGGAACGGTAGTAGCAGAAGGAAGCTCTGCCCGAAATATCCGTGATGAAGGATCGAACTTGAACAAGGCGATTAAAATGGCTGCCAAATCAGCCATGATTGACGCTACCATCCAGGTATCAGGTCTTACAGGTGTTTTCATCAAAACTCATCAGCACACATTAAAAAACAATCTGCCAGACATCGCAAATTGTCCTGACAATCTAACACTCCAGAGAAATCGTAACGGCAACGATTTCAGTAAAATCCAACAGGATAAGCCTATCACCTCGAGACAAAAGGACCTGATTCAGAGAATCGCAGGCCGGAAAGGGATGATAACAGAAAACCTTAAACGTCTTATTCATGACCGATTTAACAAGACCCTGGACAATCTGACCAGAGTGGAAGCCTCAAAATTTATTCAGCATATCAACGGTTGATGACCAGCCATAATATAAAGGAGAAAAAAACTATGTTTAATAAACCGACACAGAAGCAACTGGCAGGGATTCCTAAACTATATGCCAGTGAAACCATACCTATGAAAGACAAACCGGTTTGTCTGCACTTTTCATTTCCAGGCGGATCTGACTGGTGGGTATTTGAATATAATGGCAATGACACTTTTTTCGGATACGTCATTTTGAGAAATGATTTCCAAATGAGCGAGGCTGGGTACTTCAGCCTGTCAGAGTTGGCCGACATCCGGATTCATGACTATCTGGAAGTTGAATTCGATCTTCAATGGAATATCCGGCCAGCAAGCCAGGTGGAAAGGATTTGCATTGCCAGAGGCTGGCCCATGCCAAAGACTTCAGCCGGTATTGAGATTGAATGTCCGAACTGTAAGAAAACCATCCTGTCTGATTCAGTAAACAGCAAAATCCAGTGCAGTGAGTGTAAAATCATTGTCCTGGAACGACATCTTAATCCGAATTTTCAGGGAGGATTATTTCATGGCCTATACTCCTGAACTCAACATTCATCACAGTGCCACTTTAAGGAGAATCGCATGGGCAATGGGTATGCCTATGACCAAAGCCATTGGTGAAGTGTTCGATTATCTGGGATCAACCCTGGACCCTAAAAAGGTCTGTTATGCCTGCCGGGATAAAAGCAAATGCCATTCATGCTCTTTCAACAGAAAAGGAAATATATGAAAACGAAAAAAAAGTGGTTCAAACATCTTGTCTGGAAGGGAAAAATAACAAAAACCGAATGCACAAATCATTCTTATGCGTGGACAGGTAAAATGCCATGCACAGGTGTTAGACGGTGCATTTACTGCGGCAAACCAGAATAAACAAAAAACTTAAAAATCATTTATGGCCTTCCTGGAGCAATCCTGGAGGGTATTTTTATGCCTAAAAACAAGGAGGAACCAATGCAAACAAGTTCAATTACCAGCATAACCAAGAAAAACTTCAACAAAGAAGGACTCCAGCACCAGTTACAGGAGATCTTTGAAAAAGCGGATCATCAGAATTCTGCCTTGGCCGGAATTTACAAACTGTTCATTCCTGGATGGGAAAAGATTGAACGGCTGGAGGGTTTTCCACAAGTTGGGAAAGAAATGTGGTGCTACATCTGCCAACTCTTTGTCGACTTTGACCAGAAGCACCATCCCAAAGTGTTCAATGGTGGAATTTGGCTCAATAACGGCTTTTCATCCAGTGACAAACTGGGTCCCTGGGAAATCAGTATGGATCACTGCAACGTCATTTACAAATAACATTTCAACAACAATTTGAATGCCACTTTGGGAGATTCGCTTTCCCGGTGGTTTTTTTATTTTCTGGAGGAAACCATGACCAAACAGCAAAAAGAAGCATATCAGGATGTTGCGGTCCTGAAGAAGATTATACAGGATCTATCCGGGCAGAAGTTCAAATTAGACTGTGGGCACCATACGACCCTGTGTCATCACTTCGGCAATGACATTACAATTATAAATGACTCAAAACCTATAATTATCTGCTCTCTTTGCGGACATTAGCCCCTTCGCTTTAACCGCACGCCAACCCACTTTAAATCAAACAAAAACATTCTTAAACCCAACAAATAAAGGAGAATTACCATGTCTAAAGCAACCACCCTCGAAACCGTTATTAATCATGTCCATCAAAACTCAATCAACCACTTTGACGAAGTCATGCCAGTGCACGAGATGGAATTCGACAGCCTTAAAAGAATGTGGATTTCCGGCAAACAAATTGATATTGCACCTACCGCCCAGCATCTTTTGTCCAATCGGCTGCGAGTTCCGTATTCATACCTTTCTCGATGCCCGGAAGATCTGCAGGCCCGTAACCTCAATTACTGGATTGAGCAAGAACGCCAGTATAGGGATACATTTTTCTGCAGGTTTAATGGCGATACATTACGTGCTGTTTTTACTGAAAGGTATCAACCATTGGACAACATGGAAATTCTGGCTCAATTGCTTCAGCTGGGTTTCGGCCCTAATCTGCAAGTTCAGTATTCACTCGACCATGGCATGTTCCTATTGAAGATACCGGAATATGACAAAGCATTCGGGGTCAATTCCGGACATGGGCCTTTGGATGAAATTGTTCCAGGTATTGCATTTTCCAACAGCGAAGTCGGATTGATTGCTTTCAGTATTGAATCTTTCTTTTACCGCCTGGTCTGCACCAATGGTCTCATCTCTGTGGCCAAAGCCAGAACATCACGGTTCAAACATATCAGCTCTCGGGGACTGGAGAACTTTCCTGCAACATTGTCCATGGTCATGGACGGATCAGCCCTGAACCAGATTGAGTTCAAATTGTCCCGCGAATCCCATGTTGGTAATCCAATCAAATCTATAGAAAGCTTCAGCAGACGTTTCGGCCTGACCCATAATGAAGCGGAGATTGTGAAAACAACTTTTGAACAGGAGCCGGGTGATAACCTATTTGCTGTGATTAATGCATTCACCGCCGCAGCCAAAACAGAAGGTCTATCCACGGCGGATGTCTACAAGTTTGAGAAGACCGGTGGTCAGATCCTTTCACTGATTAAACCATAGGGTCAATTATCTGACCTGTAGATAAGTGAGAATTAAAAAATGGAGGAGAAAAATATGAAATTTAGAACTGTCTGCGCATGGTGCCAATCTTTAATTTCTGAAAAAGAATGCTCTGAGACAAAAAGCAACCTGGCGTTATCAAAAAATGGCGTTATGACCTCTCATGGGATCTGTCCTAAGTGTTCTAAGAATCTGAAAACGATTTATGGATTAAATGATGGAGGGAATAAAAATGTCTAATATCGCCAGCAAAACAAATATCTGTGAATTCTGTGGCAAGAGTTATTCAAAAACATGCTCAGATGAGGCATACATCGAGAACAATTGCTTCGATTGTTCTTTTTGGATGGAAAAAATAGAGATGTCCGCAGAAGATGAAAACAGAAGGGTCATCGTAAACGGACAACATTACAGAATCGGAAATGATGATGCTGGTATATACCGAGGGTTCGGTGGTAGAAAATTCAATATATTGTTTCATGATGGCCGGGTTATTGAAACAAACAATCTCTGGCATCAGGGCACCATCCCAAATCGGTTCCGGGAAATGCTTCCTGACAATGCTATTTTTCTTCAGCCTGGGGCTATACAGGCCTTGATGGCTGATAAGGCAGATATCCATTTTAATAAAGGAGAAAATAAAAATGTGTGACTTTTTCGATTTTGACTGGGATGACTGGATGATCATTGGCCCTTTATCAGAAAATTTGGCTGATGATGAAATCAAACAGCAAAAACGTTTCATCGATGAAACAGATTCTGAAAAAGATGAGGATGAAAATCTCATCCCTTGATCAACTCTCCTTTCAAAACATCTTCTTTCCAACATTACCAAGCCTCTTATCCGTATACCAATACTTGAATTAACTAACCTCGTAAAAGATAGGGAATAGTTTTTTTCCCAAATAAAATTTTAGGAGGTTTAAATGAAAAGAACATTAAGTATTGGCGACACAAGCAAAATTACAGGTATCTCAGAAAAACAGCTACGACATTGGGAAAAGCAGAATTATCTCAATGACATTGAGCGAGTTATCTGCGGTGAAAGAGCTTATCGAAGGTATTCGGAAGATCAAATCAAACTGATCAGAAAAATGAAAGAATGCCTGGATATGGGATTTACCCTGAATGCTTCAGCAAGACTGGCAAAAGAGTCTGCTGGGAAAGGAGGCAAATAAAATGAAATTTAAAAAAGATATCAACAAAAAGTGTCCATTCTTCCAGGAAGACTGTTTGCAGGACCGCTGCAAAATGTACCATGAAGATTTTGATCGCTGTGAAATCAGTTTGATCACGTACAATTTGTATATCCTGGCCAAACAACTCAAGCCCGTAATGGACCCGAAGTAGAATTCAAATCCCCCTCCCAGATCAGTTTATCTGATGAACAGGAGGGGGACCCCAAATAAAAAACAAAGGAGATGTTTTGAATATGAAAGTTTCTAACAATATAGAGGTTAAATTAAACAATATTCCGGAGGAACTCATTGAATTTGATCAATGGGTTGCCTGGAAAGCAGTACCCACCAAGAATAAAATGAAAAAAATCCCCATCAATCCAAATTCAGGCCAGCCAGCAAAGGTCAATGACCCGGACACCTGGGGAAGTTATGAGGATGCCGTAAAGTGTTTTGAAAATTATGGGTTTGACGGTATCGGATTTGTTTTTACAAAAAATGATCCATTCGTTGGAATTGATTTTGACGAGTGTTTCATCGATGAAACACTTTTACCGGAAACAGAAGAATTGATAAATCAAATTGGAAGTTATACAGAAATAAGCCCCTCGGGCAATGGATTGCACACTATCATAAAGGGCAAACTACCCGATGGCGGTATCCGTGAAGGGAAAATAGAAATTTATGATACGGGAAGGTTTTTCACTGTAACCGGAAATCAATTTCCGGACACACCAGATGAGATAATGGACCGGTGTGATATAATCGATTCACTGCTGAAAAATAATTTTACCCGAACAAAACCTGTCGATAATGACAAGTTGGTTCTTGATAAAGCATTTAAAAATAAAAATGGTGATAAATTTAAATCCCTCTGGGAAGGCCGTTATCAAGGTTATGGATATTCTTCTCAAAGCGAAGCTGATCTGGCCCTGTGCAAACTTCTGGCTTTTTATTTTGAAAACAATTCACTGGCCATTGACAGGATGTTCAGGAGATCCGGTTTATTTAGAGATAAGTGGGATAAAACCCATTCATCCAGCCGCAAAACCTATGGTGAGATGACAATTCAAAAAGCGCTGGATTCATCTATTCACAGTCAACCTGAAGAAATAAAAAACTCATTCCATTGCAGTGATCTTGGCAATGCAGAGCGCCTTGCTCATCATTATGGCGAAACACTGAAATATTGTCACCTCTGGAAAAAATGGCTGTTTTGGGATGATGTTAAATGGTCAGAGGATGAAACCGGCCAGATTGGAACTCTTGCCAAGGAAACTGTCAGGAAAATTTATGATGAAGCTAAAAAGTCTGAAGATGACAGCAAACGCCAGGCTATCGCCAGGCATGCCCTTTCATCTGAATCCAATGGCCGTATCAAAGCCATGGTTTCTCTGGCTCAAAGTGAGCTTCCGGTAGCACCCGATGCTTTTGATAAAGACAAGTTCCTGCTGAACTGTAAAAACGGAACCCTTGATCTGAATACCGGCACCTTATACCCCCATAGAAAAAATGATTTCATCACCAAAGTTGCTAATGTCCGATATGATAAAAATGCCACCTGTCCTCAATGGGAAAAATTCCTGGCCCGGATCATGGATAACAATCAGGATCTGATAAAATTCCTCCAGCGAGCTGTTGGATATTCATTGACAGGGGATGTAGGGGAACAGTGTTTGTTTCTTTTCTGGGGTGCCGGTGCCAATGGTAAATCCACTTTCCTACGAACCATCGGCACTCTTTTCGGGGATTATTCTCAGCACACTGCAACGGAAACTCTTTTAATAAAAAAGCAGGGAGCTATACCCAATGATTTAGCCAGAATGAAAGGTGCAAGATTCGTAAGTGCATCCGAGGCAGAGAAAGAACATAAACTTGCTGAAAACCTTATTAAACAGATGACTGGTGACGACCTTATCAGCGCCCGTTTTCTTCATCAGGAATGGTTTGAATTTGAACCTGAATATAAAATTTTCCTGGGTACCAATAATAAACCCATTATCAAAGGCAATGATTATGCTATCTGGCGCAGGATCAAACTGGTTCCATTCAAAATTATCATTCCAGAGGAAGAACGAGACCGAAACCTTTTACAGAAATTAAAACAGGAATTCAGCGGGATTTTGAACTGGGCTATTGAAGGATGTTTGGAATGGCAATTATATGGCCTTGGCACACCTGCTGAAGTCACTGACGCAACAAATGAATATCGGAGTGAAATGGATCTTCTCAATAACTTTATCAGTGATTGCTGCACCATCGGCCCGGATCAGTTGGTTCAATCCAAAGAACTTTATCTTGCCTATGCTAAATGGTGTGAAGACAATGGAGAATATCAACTGAAACAGGCTTCATTTGGTCGGAAACTTCAGGAAAAGGGATTTGAATCTAAACAAATTGGTAAAGGGCGAACACGTTATAGAACAGGTATTAATCTTGTGGATCAGGTTCTAATCAGCTAACAAGCAGTGTCAATAAGGTTCTTCGTAGTTTAGGGTTTCTAAGGTGAACAGGGTGAACACTATGAACAGGAGTTTTCAGGTTTTTATAAATGTTGTGCTTGTAAGACACAAAACCATATTCCTGTGTTCTAACCTGTTCACCCCCCTAAACCTGTTCACCCCCCTAAACCTGTTCACCCTGACTACCAGAATCAAAACTGATAGGGAATGCTACAGGGAATGCTACAGGGTTGGTTCTCGGGATAGTTTAGTAAAATAGTATAGTAGTATCTATCCTATAGCACTTAAACCCAGTACTCATCCTCTAAAACTCAACCCCATATTCCAAGCACTAACCCATAACTTAAATCAACCCTTCTTTCCCTTTTCTGGTTCTTCAATGATTCGTACTGGCTTTGTGGTTTTTGATTTATGATGAATCAATACTATTTATTACCACTCAAAATAACCCAATTAGAGGGGCTAATACTGCGTTTGAGAGCCATGGGTTTTGACGCAATCAAGTCTATTGAAAATGTGTGAACCAGGCATAAATAGTATAATAGAACACAGTAGTATCTATTTCATTGGTCTTATATCCAGAGTTCATTCAACAAGCATCCAATGTGGTATTATCCATTTGGTTTTACATGCAGCACCTATGGGTTTTGAATAATCCGTTTACTCTCCAATAAAAATTACCAGGGAATTGATTTATTTAAAAATGTCTTGTCCCATATATATGAATTTCACATTAAAAGATTGAAAGTTTGGTCTATACCAGATGTAGTATCCGAGCAGATTTATAGAACGCGATCTTTACACGTTATAATCACCGCAGCCATTTAATTTCGCCCGCCCCTGAGTCTTTCTTTTGGAAGTTGTCGCTGTATTAGAAATATTCCTCGTCTCTTTTGACTTTTGATATCATATACACACGCGGGTGAATAGAGGCTGTGAAAAGTTAAAGAACTTCATTGTGTGGGTTCATATCGCATTTAAGGTAAGCAATAATCATTTTGACCACTTCATCAACAAATGTAGCCCGTGGGATAAACTGGTCATCAGGGTGGGCTGCGTATCGGTGGGTTAAACTCTCAACCGTTTGGACAATAACAAAGCAAGTATGTTCGAAGCAGTTTGATCGAACTTCAGGGTATAAACGGATAAGGCCGGCTACAGTTTTAGCCGCATGTTGTTCAGCCTCAAGTAATGCCTGGTGAACTCGCTCAGGAAGTGGTGTCTCCTCAAGCAGAATATGTTGCAATCGTGGTTGCTTGGCGTGCATCTCCAGCATCCCAGTAACATAGTCATGCAGAGCTTCACACAAGTTATGCTGCTCTACCACCATGTGCCCCACCCACTCGTGCAGGCGATGGTCAGTTTCAGTAAGATGCCTCTCAAGCAACGCCACTGCGATCGCCTCCTTACTTGGAAAATACTGATAAAGAGTTCCAATCGATACTCCTGCCCGTGAGGCTATACGGTTGGTTGTTCCGGCTGCATAACCATGGGACTCAAAAACCTGAGTAGCTGCAAGGAGAATCACATCCACTGTTACTTTTGAACGATTCTGAACCGGCTTTTTCCGGGGGTCAAGGCGTTTTTTGCGTGCTGTCATAAACAATATCCAAAATGCGAGTTGATTTAATATGAGTATTTGCTCATAATTATACTTAACTGTCAATACTGTTTTTGATAGACTTTTGTCATCACTTTGAATGGATATGAAAAAGACATGTAATATAATTTTTATAGAACTGATAATATTTATTCGGTATTGGTGATTCGTCTGCAAAAATAAGTTCTGATCACCGTTCTTGTCAATCATATAGTTTATTGATTTGGGAGAAAGAGAATGCGCAATTATAAAATTTTAATATTATTAACAGTTGTCTGTCTCATGGGGTTCGGATTCTGGTTTGCAGCAACAGGCATGACCGATGATGAGCATGATAGCGCAAGATATTTCGAAAGAGAGGACCAGCACAGCACCCCATTTTCGGAGGCCGACAATGAAGGTAATGAAACTGCGGGTCAGATTGCAGCATTGCTTTTACTTATAGCGAACTTGCCGGTGGCCGTGAGCATTCTGATAAAGGGAATCAGTCAATTTCTGCCGATAGGAGCTGGAATAAAAAAAATACTGTCAAATCTTAACAGAATACAAAAAAAAGCCTTTATGGGGGTTCACTACTATTTGAATCTATCTATCTTGGGAATCATTCTCTGGCACTGGTTTGCTTCACAATGTAAATCTTCATTCTTGCCGGAGCTTGGGGTGATTGTGATGTTGATTTCGATGATTTTGGGATTTCTCATAAAATTTAAGTTATGCCCAAAATTCTTCAGGAAGAGTGCTTACAAGATTCACACTCAACCGATTGTTTTTATCTCTATGTTTCTGGTGTTGACGGTTGGCCACTTGATTGTTGATTAGACTGAAAAGTGTTCTTTGAGCATAATTGATCACAAAAAATTTTAACAGATTATATACTCTAAAAAATGATAAAAAAAGAATACAGATTGAAAGACTATATCATCGCTGAATATGATCGTTTTATGTACACATGGGAAATGAATATGGCTCTTGGGCAGCATCGGATTGGAAATTGCTTTATAGTTGGCAATATCTTGATAATGGAGCCATGGAGTCATGAAAAAGAGGGCTGTTTGAAGCTGGAGTATTATGAGCGACTAAAGAAATTGCCGATCTGGAATCAGAGTCAATATTATTGTTTTAGTCCCAGTTTACGGAATACCGGCACAAAACAAAGTCTTTCTAATTATTTTAATCAATTGCAAACCAATAAAAACAAGATAATCATAGAACCTGTTAAAGCTTTTGAACCAAAAAATTTCCGCATTGCTCGATATAAAATCGTTGTTGATGAAAATGGTACTGTCTCATGGCAGGTTTATGAGCAATTAAACAAAATAAAAAAGGGATTGTGTATCATGGAATCAGGTATCCTTTTTATCAGCTCACAGAACAGTGAAGTTTATGAAAATCAAAGTAAAAAAGAATGGATCACCAAACTCAGATTGCTGCCAAAATGGGATAAAACTTTTGCATGGGGTCATTGGAATATTCTTCGAGCGTGTACCCAGGAAAAAAAAACAAAAAAATATAGTTCGCTGCCGTGGGATTCGGGCCGCCAGGGAGAAAGAATTGAAAAATATTTGCCGTCACAAACCTCATTGTATGACACCGCCAAATTGAAAGATTTATGGAATAGATACGCCCCCTTGATTATAAACCGAGTTCAATTTGGAGCACGTATTTTTTTATATTTTTTGAAAAAAATCGTATCTTGGGCTTACAAAATGAAAGATTATTTTCTCAAACGAATTAAAAAATAAAAGGTAACGGCAATATCTTTGTTATTAAATAATTTATCGGAACAATATTTTTGGAGGAAACTAAAATGGATCACAAAACAATATTTTTAATGATTTGTCTGGGTTTGGGCACTCTTTTTTTTATCCCTTCTTTCCTGGCGTATGCCGATGATGACCATAAAGAAAACAAATGGAGCATTCTGTTGGCGGATGGTGGGAAAGATGATGATGATCATGGCAAACATCAAAAGAAAAAACAAGAACGCCATATGGATGGAGATCACGGCAATAACTCTGTAAAATCCTTGGCCAACCCGACTTATCAGTCCCAATGCGGGGCCTGCCATTTTGCCTACCAGCCGGAGTTTCTACCGGAATCTTCCTGGATAAAACTTTTGACAAGCCTTGACGATCATTTTGGAGAGTCCGTCGAATTGGATGCAGATTCTCAAAAAAACATTATTGATTATCTGAAATCCAACAGCGCTGACCATAGCACGACAAAACGGGCGAGGAAAATCATGAAGGGAATCGGGAACCAGGTTCCTTTAAGAATTACCCAGATCCCATATATCATAAAAGAACACCATGAGATTTCTTCTGGTGTATTGAATCGGGAATCCATAGGTTCTCTATCAAATTGTATTGCCTGTCACACAACGGCTGAAAAAGGTATTTATGATGATGATAATGTAAAGATTCCAAAATAGAGCAAGTATATCAGAATGAGGATTTATAAGGATTATAAATGAACAATATATCGTTTGAGAATTTAAAAGGTCTCACGCAGGATGAGGTAGCCCAGCGGCAGGAGCAGGATGGGTTTAATGAATTGCCGACTCAGGGAAAACGAAAGGGTCTGGATATCCTGATCGGGGTCTTAAGAGAACCCATGTTCCTGTTGTTGATCGCATGCGGGGCATTGTATCTGCTGTCCGGTGAATTTCAGGAAGCCTTGATGCTGCTTGGGTTTGTTTTTGTTATTATCGGCATCACCTTTTATCAGGAGCGGAAAACCGAAAGAGCGCTCGAAGCGCTTAAGGACCTGTCCAGCCCCCGCGCTTATGTCATCCGTGACGGGGAAAAAATACGCATCCCCGGTAGGGAAGTGGTCTGTGATGATATTATCCTGCTCGCCGAAGGCGATCGTGTTCCAGCAGATTGTGTTCTGGTCCATGCCCTCAATTTTTCCATTGATGAATCTCTTCTTACAGGGGAATCCGTGCCGGTGCGCAAATCATCAACTGAAGATGCCGCCACTGCAATGGGGAAACCAGGAGGAGATGATCTTCCTTTTGTGTTTTCAGGGACGTTGGTTGTATCCGGTCAGGCCGTAGGAATTATAAAGGCGACAGGAATCCGAACTGAGTTAGGAAAAATCGGCAAAGCCCTTCAATCCCTTGAAGAAGAACGAACCCCGCTTCAGGCCCAGACCGGCCAAGTCGTTCGCACCTTTGCGATTGTTGGCGGCATTCTCTGCACATTGGTAGTCGTTGTATACTGGCTGACCCGTGGCAACCTGCTGGAAGGATTTCTTGCTGGATTGTCTCTGGCCATGGCCATCCTTCCCGAGGAATTCCCGGTTGTTCTCACCATCTTTTTGGCCCTTGGTGCCTGGCGGATCTCAAAATTCCGGGTCCTGACCCGGCGGGTTCCGGCAGTGGAAACTCTTGGCTCGACAACCGTGCTCTGTGTTGATAAAACTGGGACACTGACCCTTAATCAAATGACAGTATCCGATATTGTGGCTGGCGATCAGGTATTTAAGGTTGAAAAGACGAATGAAATACTTCCCGAAGAATTCCATGAGGTGGTCGAGTACAGCATTCTTGCAAGTCCGGTCGACCCCTTTGACCCCATGGAAAAGGCCATGAAAGAACTGGGGGAGCGCACCCTTTCACAAACAGAACATCTTCATTCGTCATGGACACTCCAGCGTGAATATCCATTGAGCAAGGAACTGCTTGCCATGTCCCGGGTCTGGATGTCTGCTTCGGGGGAAGACCTGATCATCGCAGCCAAGGGCGCTCCTGAAGCCATTGCAGATCTTTGTCATTTTGATGCACCAAAATTAAAATGGCTTGAGGAAAAAATCGATATGCTCAGCAATCAGGGCAAGCGGGTTATCGGAGTGGCGTGCACCCGGCATAAAAAAACAGATCTGCCGGAGGAGCAGCATGACTTTAAGTTTAAGTTTATCGGATTAATTGGCCTTGAAGACCCTGTCCGTCCCAATGTCAAAGGGGCTATTGAAGAATGTTACACCGCCGGCATCCGAACGATCATGATCACCGGGGACTATCCAGGCACTGCCATGAGCATTGCCCGGCAGATCGGTCTTCGAAATCCGGATCAGCACATCACAGGTTCTGAACTGGAAACATTAACCGATGAACAACTGGCAAATCGGATAAAAGAGGTCAATATCTTTGCCCGTATGGTGCCGGAACAGAAACTGCGAATTGTCCAGGCGCTTAAACTAAACAAGGAAATTGTTGCCATGACCGGTGACGGTGTGAATGATGCACCTGCCCTGAAAGCTGCACATATCGGAGTGGCGATGGGGAACCGCGGCACGGATGTCGCGCGTGAGGCGGCATCACTGGTGCTCCTTGATGATGATTTTAATTCCATTGTGACGGCTGTGCGCATGGGACGGCGGATTTATGACAATCTTAAAAAAGCAATGATGTTCATCCTTTCGGTGCATATCCCCATTGCAGGACTGTCTTTGATACCCGTACTGCTGAAATGGCCATTGATTTTATTCCCGGTGCATATTGTTTTTCTGGAGCTGATTATTGATCCGGCATGTACCCTGATCTTTGAAGCGGACAAAGATGACGGCGAGGTCATGAAACGAAAACCGCGCAGCATTGACGCAAAGCTCTTCGAAGGATCAACCCTTCTGAAGTGCTTTTTTCAAGGGGGCCTGACCCTGGCTGTGACCATTGCCATTTATCTTTTCATACGCAATGACCATTCTACTGATACGGCTCGGGCGCTGGCATTTCTAACACTTGTGGTCTGTAATCTTGGAATGATTCTATCAAATCGTTCCCTGACAAAATCCAGCATCCGTATGCTCAAAGAAAAGAATACAGCATTCAAATGGGTCATGACCGGAACGGTAACCGTCATGATTTTTGTGCTTACCATACCCTTTTTCAAAAACCTGTACCGCTTCGGATCCGTTTCCTTGAATGATGTATTCCTGGCGCTGGCGGGTGGTCTTGTGGCGATCATTCTCATGGAGCTTGTGAAGGTGATTCCTTTCTTCAACAGAAAAAACCAATTCGCCAAAAATGTATGAGAAATTTATAAACAACAAACACAGAGGAGAAAAATGAAATGAAATGTCCCGTATGCAAAACAAATGACTTAATGATGTCAGACCGACAGGGTGTGGAAATTGACTATTGCCCGGAGTGCCGAGGCGTCTGGCTTGATCGAGGAGAACTTGACAAAATTATAGAGCGATCTGTTCCCTCAGCAGCTCCATTATCATCTGTCGGACCGGAACAATCGTATCGTGAGAGGGGACATTCATCATCTCATGACAAAAAACATGGTCATGGACATGACGATCATCACGATTCAAAACATGGATATGGAAAATCATACAAGAAAAAATCTTTCCTGAAAGATATTTTCGATTTTTGACATTGTGTGCCGAACCATTTATGAACTCAAACCGGAAGAAAGTCAGTAACCATTACTTTTTTGGAGAACTATGTTCGGAACTATTTTAATTTCAGTTTGCACCTTTATGCATGTCTATATTTTCTGGAGAGCGGCCTCTGTACCATTTGTGGAACAGCACATATCCAGAAGAATATTTATCGGTACAGGATTGATCTTGTGGGCTATTTTTTTCTTGGGCCGCATGCTTGGGCATTCTGGAACAGGAATTCTTGCAGGCGTTCTGGAGTTCCTGGGAATGAACTGGATGGCTGTTTTATTCCTTATGTTTCTTCCGCTTCTTTTGGTCGATCTCATAACCCTTTTTGGCTTTCTTATGCCCCGGTTCGCCCCTTCACTGCGAGGGGCTGCCCTGGTTATTGGGATGGTGCTCTCGGCAATTGCGCTCTTCCAAGGCATGCGACCGCCGTTAGTGGAAAAGTATGAGGTAACCCTTCCCGGCTTACCCAGTGCTCTGGATGGAACAGTGATTGTGGCCCTGTCTGATATGCATCTGGGTTCACTTCTCGGAAAAAGGTGGTTATCCGGTCGGATTGCCCAGGTAAAGGCGGAAAAACCCGATCTTGTTGTGTTGCTGGGTGATATTTTTGAAGGGCATGGGCCTCCTGAAGATCAATTGATTGCCCCCTTCAGACAACTCTCCGTACCTTATGGACTCTGGGCGGTTCCCGGCAATCATGAATTTTATGGGGGACGCAGAACAAACCTGTTTGAATCAGCAGGATTCAAGTTATTAAACAATACATGGGTTGAAGTGAGGCCGGGTCTTGTCCTGGCTGGAGTGGAAGACCTGACAATCAGGAGCCGGAACGGCCAAAACAACGATCCCATTTCGCAAGCCCTTGCAGGTCGCCCTCCCGGGGCCACAATTCTTCTTTCTCATACACCGTGGCAGGCTGAAAAGGCAGCTGAAAAAGGAGTAGGATTGATGCTCAGCGGGCATACCCATGGTGGACAGATATGGCCCTTTGGTTATCTGGTCCAAAAACGATATCCCCTTCTGGAAGGACGTTACGAGGTTGAAGGCATGACAGCCATTATTTGCAGAGGAACGGGAACATGGGGGCCGCGCATGCGTCTGTGGCATCCCGGTCAGATCCTGCGGGTGACGTTGAGAAAAGAAGGGGTGGCAACCCTTCAAGGCGAGATGAATGATAGGACTTACCCTAAAATTTTGTAAGGAAAAAAGATGATGAGCCGTATGATTATCTGCTTGTTTTGTTTGTCCGTTTTTTGGGGATGTGACAATACCAATCTGGACCTTGCAGCAGAAGCAGGGATAGACATCATTAAAGTCGCCACATTGAGCGAGAAGAAGATTAAGATCCTTGCAGCAAGAGCTTCAAAACAATCAGATTTAAAAAATTCGATTGCAGGAATCCAAAACCCTTATGCAATCAGATTGGAAAAGCTTGTGGGGGACAAATACAATTCAAACGGGTATGTATTTGATTTCAAGGTTTATCTGTCACCAGAGATCAATGCTTTTGCCATGGCAGACGGGACCATCAGGATTTATAGCGGACTGATGGACATGATGAATGATGAAGAGGTGCTTTTTGTGGTGGGGCATGAAATGGGCCATGTAGTTGAAAAACACATCAAGAAAAAAATTATGCTGGCCTATGCTGCGAGCGCTGTGCGCAAAGGGATCGCTTCTCAGGAAAATATGGCCGGGGATGTTGCACGATCTTTCTTGGGCGAATTCGCCCAGATCCTTTTAAATGCGCAGTTTTCACAAGCAGAAGAAAAGGAAGCCGATGATTTTGGCATTCTGTTTTTGAAAAACCACGGATTTGATATCAATGCTGCCATATCAGCCTTGAAAAAACTGGACGGCCTGGGAAAAAACCATTCGTTTTTATCCAGTCATCCTGATCCTGCTCTAAGGGCTGAGCGTTTACAAAAACAAATTGCTTTGCCTGGTAAAATAGAGAGCCCATCATCTCTGGACAAACTTATTGCCAGTATTATAAGACTGTTTTCACGAGGATAAAATTGTATCTTTAGTAGCAACACGCCCTGTTTCATATCCTCTTAATGGAGATGTATATTTTGTTATACTTTTTAAAGAATCTGATACGTATGGGGCTAAAGCGCCAAGGGATGTTCCTTGTTTTTGCTTACTTGGTTCTTTTGTTGATATCAAGTTTATTGATTAAATTTATTGAACCGCCGAATTCTGCCTTAACCCATTTTGACCAAGCATTATGGTGGAGTATTGTGACGAGCACCACTGTCGGCTATGGAGATTTGTTCCCTGTATCTAATCCAGGTAAAGTTGTGGCAGTTTTTTTGCCCATGTTCATGGGTATAGGTCTTTGTGCAGCATTTATTACCCATGTTGCATCTTTAATGATTGAGAGGAAAGATAAAAAAATGCATGGAGAGAAAGAATACAAAGGAGAAGGTCATATCTTGCTGGTGGGGTCAACCGATGAAACAGAACAATTGGTTGAAGAAATCCAAAAGGATGAGACTTATGCTGACCAGGATATTGTTCTTGCAGCTGATATATCAAGGCATCCTTTTCCGAACCTTGAGAACGTTTTTTTTGTTAAAGGTCGACCTGACACTATTCACACCCTCAACAAAGCAAATATAAAAGAAGCAACAAGGATTATTATTCATACAGGAGCTGATGAAGCTAGCCTGTTTGCCCTCATCAATGCGCTTAAACTGAAAAGCAAGACCTGTGAAATTACAGTCCGATGTATTTCAACCCAATCCCTGGATACATTTTCCAGTGTTCAGGGTGAGTTTCAAATTATTATGCAGATGACAGCTGAAATGATGGTACAAGCCATGCAGGATATGGTACATATTCCGTTACAAATCCTGCTGAGAAACAATGCTGATGAAGAAATATATTATGTGATTGTCCCAAAATCAGCCCAGGATCTCAGATGGTGGTTTCTGCATGAATATTTCAAGGAAAAATATGATATCCTGACCTTTGCCATGCAAACCGCAGATAAAAAGGTGCTCATCAATCCATCAAAAAAAGATGCGGTTTCACAAGGTGATGGGATCTGGCTCATAGCAAAAAAAAGACCGGTTAATATTGTCTGGCCATCGCAAATCAACGTTTAATCTCCCTCCGGGGGCACCGGGAGTTGAAAAAAAGGGTTGGAAACTATTAGAGAATTGAAAAAACTTAATTCTGATGTAAGGATTATCGCAATCTCTGGTGGTGGAATCACTGACTCCAAAATATATTTAAATTTGGCGGCAAAATTAGGGGCTATTTGCACATTTATTAAAAATGTTGGCAATGAAATTCTTATTTCAACGATTAAAGAGATTCTTTCATAATCTTTTTTTCAGATGACTTCTTTTAGAAATACTGCCTGGGATAAAAATACAGCTGGGCAAAACTTGTATTCATAGGGATCAGTCCAGATGAATTTTCGAGAACCCCATATATTGTATGCGACCTTTTTCAGTTTTGAATTTTTGATTCAACCCATTGGCAGCAGTACAGGATGATTTTTCATATTCAAGTTGATAAAGTACCAATATATAGATCACATTTTGGCAGGTTCTTGGAAAATAATTTTCGAGGCCTGGACCAAAATCAGGTTACTCTCCAATTATGTAGCGAGTTTTTTCTTCTACCATCGTACAGATAAAAAGGAGAACAGATTATTAAAGAGTTGATTAAGCGCATTGCTCACGCTCTGGTTTATAATCCGGATCAACATGCCAAAAAAATGGCAAAAAAAAGGTCACACCTACTACGTGTTTATATTTTTTAAAGCAAATGGAAAAATTTATTTCGTAAATATGGCATCCTTTTAAATCAGGTCTTAGCTATCCGCAAGAATAACAAAATCAAGGATCTACGCCTTCTTGTAATATTGGGTAATCCATAGGTAAACTAAAAAATATGCTGTAAAAAACAACCCGGTTATGGAGTTAGGCATAAAAATTGCTCTTAAATCTATAACATTAAGTTTTTTAATTTTAATTCTTATCAAGGGGAATCATGGCGGATTCAAGAATTTTTGGACCTACATCACAGATGATTGGAAAGGCACTTGATGTGTCGGCAAGGCGTCATAATCTGATTTCAAGCAACATTGCAAATATGGATACCATTGGGTACGAACCAAAAGATCTCGATTTCAATGAGACTCTAAAACGGGCACTGGGTAAAAAAGAGCCGGAATATTTAGACAAGACTCATCCCAAACATCTGTCAGCAGATGATGGGGAGGCGTTTTCCATGAATGGGAAAAATAGTGAAGAGGTTGATATTTATCACCTTGATTCCGTTAACATTGACAGAGAAATGATGAACCTTACGGAAAATAATATCAAATATAGAACAGTAGTAGAATTGAAATTGAGAAAGTCAGCAATAACGCGCTATGCTATTGATGAAGGCGGAAAATAATTGAATTGTTGTTCTAAAAATTCAAAACAAAAAAAATAAATACGGATATTAAAACAGAATGCATATTTGACCTTCTCAAGTTATTCTAAAAAACATATATTGAAAGCCACTAATTGCTAAGTCCCAAATTATCTGACCTCATTTGTCTTAAAAAAAAGGCCCCCCCCACAAAATTTTGGCAACCCTATATATGGTATGTGACTTATTTTCAGCTTTGAAATTTTAATTCAACTTTATAAGCCCTTGGAAGCCTTGCTGGCCATTCTTACAGAGTAATTTTTATAATATAACAAAACCATTCTGAAAATTTCTTCCGGGACCGGAACAAAAATGTGTTCGATATCTCCAATATACAGTAATAGAAGATTTGGAAATTTGATTTTGATCTATCCCATATAATGTAATTTTGAATCTGGGAAGAAAAATAATATAGATACAACATATTGTGCCGGGAATAATTTTCAAGAAAAAATCATGACTTCACGTTATAATCGTCGCTGCCATCCAATTCAGAGCCCTGAACCTTTCTTTTGGAAGTCATCACCCGATTGGAAATTTTTCTCTTGATTATTTATACAATCAGTGCTCATTAGCAAATCGAATCTGAGAATTTTCTGTATTATTTTTTCTCAATCTAAAAACCTATACCTTTTCGAACAGCCCCAAAAAATCAAATACCTATGTTTAAAAAGGTATAAAAAGTAATTTATTGACACAGTGTATTGGTTCCTCTATAACTTTTTTATACACAAATTATAAAAAGGTCTCAAATGTCAGAAATCGGATATATAAGAGTTAGCTCAATCGGTCAAAATGATGATCGTCAACTTGAAGGGGTTGTCCTGGATAAAATTTTTCGAGAAAAAATATCCGGGAAATCAATCAAACGGCCAGAACTTGAAAAATGTTTAGATTATATCAGAGAAGGTGATACCCTTCATGTTCATTCTATGGATCGCTTGGCCCGGAATCTTAAAGACCTTCAAAATATCGTTGACGATTTGACTGGGGCCGGTGTTACAGTTAATTTCCATAAAGAAAATCTTGTCTTTGGTGGCAAGGCCGATGCCATGAGCAAGCTATTGTTGCAGGTCATGGGAGCTTTCGCAGAATTTGAACGGTCTTTAATTAAAGAAAGACAGCTGGAGGGGATTGCTGCAGCAAAGAAAAAAGGAAAACATCTGGGGCGTTCTCCTTCTTTGTCTGAAAAACAGCAAAGTGAAGCTGTTTCTATGATTGAATCCGGGAAATCGAAAACCAAAGTTGCAAAACATTTTCAGATTAGCAGATCCACACTGTATAACCTTTTAAAACAAAATGCGATCAAATCAGATCTGAAATCGTGATTTTTCAATGAAATAATTTTATTCCCGTTTTTTTGTTAAAAAGGGAATGTCTATTGCGGTGAAATCGCAACTATTTTTTCATTGGGCTTTTACTGGAATTTTGATAAAAAAAGCATATGATTTATGCAGAGAGTCTCGACTCTGCATACTGATGGATAAACCACAAATTTTTAGCTTATGCTATCCCAAGAGATTTTCCCAGAAGTGAAAGAATCGATTCCACCTGGAGGGATATATTGGCCCCCTCTGAACCCAATGTCATATGGCACCCCGGACAATAGAGACTTAATATATCCGCCCCTGTACCCTTGGCCTGGGCCAGCCTGCGGTTTCGGAACTGATATCCAGGTTTTCCAGTCCCGGTGATTGCATAGGCACCACAGCACAGAGCGTCATCTCCTGATTTTTCCATTTCGATCACCTGGATACCGGGAATGGCTTCCAGTATTTTCCGAGGAGAATCCGTTGCCGGTTCTACCCCCCGGACAAAGTGGCACGGGTCATGAATCGTGACGATTTTGTCTATCTTCTGGAATGGTCCCAGTTGATCAAGGTGTCTGGCAACAAAATCTGTGATAAAGGACCATGACCATTCTGTTGCCGGCTGATGATGGTCAAAGGTCATTTTGCAGGTGGGGCAGAACATCACCACCTGCTCAGGTGCAAGGGCATTCAGCCCTGAAATCATTTTATCAAACTGCTGTTGGGCCGCATCCGGCTGTCCGGCCATGAACTGAAACTCTCCACAGCAAAAATCGTATCCGCCCAGAATGCAGACATCCGGATCGATCCTCTCCAGAAGTTTCAGTGCCGTATGCAGAACCGATCCTTCAATGAGACCAAAACAACTTGCAAACAGAACCGTCTTGACTGGTTTGGGTTTGTCGTTGGTGAACGATGTGATTAGCTTTTCCTGCGACTTGAGTCGTTTGCGAAAAGATGGAATTGCGCCATCCAGAAGCGTCTTTCCAAAACTCATAATGGTTGCCACGCCTTTGGGCGGGATATCTCCCAGCTGTTGAAGAAGTCCTTTGCTGGTGCCAAAGGTCAGGCCTGGGTTGAGTGCCTCTGGACAGGCAGATAAACAGGCGTTGCAAAAGAGGCATGAATAAATTCTTGTTCGTGCCAGAGGGCCGATAGTACCATCATTGAACAGCGTTAGAACTTCCTCCATAATCGATTCGGGGGCAGCATCCTTGAGCGCAGTATCCCCGACAATGGGACAAACCTCAACACAACAGCCGCATGCAGTACAGTGATCTGCAAACTGATTAATAATATTTTGTGAATTAATCACAACTCCTCCATTCTCTTTTTTTGAGTGTTGAATAAAAATTATATTTTATAAAAACGTGTTGCAACATCATGGAACAAATCAGCTTTTTCGCTTGCGGAATAATTTTTAGTCAGACGTTTAAATGAATTCCACAGCACAGAGTAGCTACAGCCAACTTTGTCCACGGGAAAATTGGATTCGAACATGCAACGGTTTGTACCAAATAGTTCAATAACAGATTCATAATAGTCTTTGGTGGCCTCCAACAGTTGCAGCGAACTCGGTGCATGATCAGCAGACTGCCAGTTGAAACCATTTCGATCCATTAACAGGCCGCCAAGCTTCATTTTAACATTTGGACAGGTTGCCAATTTGCGTAATCCAGACCTCCATTCTTCAATCGCTTCTTTTCGATTTGTTTTATAGGGGCCGACTCCTATTGGGCCACCACAATGGTTCATTACAATATCAGTTTCAGAAAAAGTGCGGGCCAAATCAGTTATATCTTCTAATTGAGGATGGTACAACCACGCGTCAAAACTCAAGTTTAAGGGTGCTAATTGAGCAAATCCCCGACGAAATTCTGTTGATAGATATAAATTTTGTTTGGGGTTTCTATGAGAGTTTGCAATCTCAGGGCTTGCATCCCAACCAGCTGCCACCCGGACACCTTTAAATCTGCTTCCTCCTGCAATAATATGCGCTTCAAGCACGGGGCGTACACTCTCGCCCAATGACAAATCAGCAAATCCAACAATCGCAGCCGCAATTTTTGATTTACTGTACAACCCCGATGCGCTTTGCGCTGCAATACCATTTACAAATTCGGTTTCCCCAACAGATCTCATCTCTTTTGGACCATCAGAGCGAAGCATGGCCATACACTCAATGAAAACAGTCGATTGGATATTATGCCCTGTATTGGTGTCTTCCAGTATATCTTCCAATAAATAACGATCCTGCCACCCGACAGGGCCACGCCCTCGAAAATCCCACAAATGGTGGTGGGCATCACAAATCGGCAAATCAGGATCTATTGCTTTTTCATATGTATTAAAAAACCACTTTTCTTTATATCCCATATTTTTCATACCTCATTATTTATAATTTGCTACGCTCAAATGCCTCCTGGGGGGATAAAGCATCGCGTGGAGTAAAGCCACTTCCCAGTAACGATGAGAAATGAATGAATGACAGATTAAGGTAATCCAGCTTGGGATAGCCATTTCATTGGAAATTGTCCGGTCCAAACCTTGTTGAGCTCACTGAAACCTCGGGAGTATTCAAAATTCTGCATCATGAATCTGATTCCAATCCTGCTACTCCAGCCAGCGGAAGTAAAAGTCAGCCTCGAGAATGGGCATTCATTTTTCCCGTCGGAGGAGATGATTTTTGTTGGAGAGGTTTCCTGGACCCATCCCTTTGTCCTTGCTTCTATCAAATTTTTAATTCTTTATCCACTCTGCCTTCAAAAAATATTGCGAGCTGAAAAATAGAGAGAAACCATTTTTGAATCGGCATTGTCTATTTTTACTGGCGTTCTGGATGCTCTTAAGGGCTTTTTGAAGGTTAAATTCTGTATTTTCTTCGGTCATGTCAGTTTTCTTTTTGAAGCTTATTATATCAGCTTTCGTCCAGCCCGAAAGACAGCCGCTGGATTAGTTCTGACGGTCAAATAACTGGAAATGAGCGGATGTTTCTGTCTTTTTTTGGTTTACATTTTGTCGCTGGATGTGATGTTGAAAGCTTCTATGCCGGACTTCAAGATAAACCAGACAAGACAGCAACTGATCCTTCTTCAAGCCCCAGGATTTAATCCTGAATGATAATAAAAAATAGAATCTCAGGATGCAAGTATTCATAACTTTTGAGTCTGTGGATTATACTCGCCACCAACGACAGTGCTTGAAATTTTATTGTTATTAGGGCTTTATATGCCCTTTGTGAATTAGGTTAATCTGATTTGGCCCGATTTCGATGTTCGACCATCATACATGCATCCATAACAATCTTTAAACCACCTCTTTGTGCCTGTTCAGCAGCCTCGAGATGTTGAATTCCCAACTGCATCCAGACGGCTTTGGCTTCAATCTGAATGGCTTGTTCCACAAAAGGCAGTACCGCTTCGCTCCGCTGAAAAATAAGTACTACCTCAATAGTATGAGGGACCTTTAATAAATTCGGGTAAGCCCTTTCTCCCAGTCCCTGTTCCAGTTTGGGATTAATAGGGATGATACGATACCCATGCTTTTGCAGATAAGCCGGCACATAATAGCCTGCCCGCTCTTTTTTAGAAGAAAATCCCACCACAGCAATTGTATGATAATTTTGAAGAATATCTTCGATCGTTTTATTCTGAGTCATGATACTTCCCCTGTCTTTATGAAAAATTTAAAATGATTACTTATAATGTTCCTACTTTATTCCTCAACCTTAAAATTTAAACAGAATGAATAAATTTGCAACCTTTCAACCCATTTGATACCCATTGATATTTTTGAAAGTTCAGTGATAGTGAGTTGATATATTCCCTTGAAAATAAAATGTTGTTTTCAAGGTGGTTAGGCTTGTGCAGATCATCCATAGTGCGGCAGATTTAGATCAATTAATCACTTTTTTCCATTCATTGAAAACAGATTGACCATATCCGCCACATTGTGGTATTTTTTTAATATTTGATGTAGATATTTTTCAACACTCAACCCTTGTTCAAATTAGTGCTTCGGAGGTAGTAAACAATGGATAAAATGAATTCGACTACCACCGAAATCAAAGAAAATGAATTTTTAAAAAATTTACCCCAGAAACAGTATGATGATATCATACAGAGCGGTATTCAAAAAATACTCAAACCCAAAAGTATTTTGTTTCGGCAAGGAGAAGCAGCCAATAGATGCTATCTAATAAAAAAAGGGCATTTAAAACTCACAAAACTTTCTGAACAGGGCAAAGAGGTCATCATCCGATATCTTTCTGACGGAGAGTTGACGGCAGCCGTTGCTGTATTAAACAATAAGGAATATCCATTAACCGCAGAATCGATTGAAACAACAGAGGTTATAGGATGGGATAAATCAACACTCATCAGAATGATGAAAAACATGCCTGATATTGCTATTAATGCATTAAGTGTTGTTCTGGAACGTCTTGATAATGTCCAGAATCGGTACATGGAACTCTGTACACAAAGAGTTGAGCAACGCGTTGCCCGAACATTGCTTCGATTGATAAAAACCTCAGGATTAAAAACGTCAGGGGGGATTTGTATTGATATTCCCCTTAGCCGTCAGAATATTGCTGATTATACAGGCGCTACTGTATTTACAGTCAGCCGTATACTCAGCAGCTGGGAAAAATTGGGATGGATCAAGTCTGAAAGAGAAAAAATAACAATTGTTGATGCACATGCCCTGGTAATTTTTGCTGATAAGATTGAATAACATCCTCTTTTTACACCCATTCTGCTCCCATAAATATGCATAAAATCCAGCTATCTTTGCGCTGGCGCAAAGATGTATCCTTAAATGGTTGCTAATCTTGATCTAAATGATGATAGACAGAAATTTTTTAGGTTGGGAAAAGATATGAATTTTTACTTATCGCCGGAAATATCTGTAAGAGAACTTTTTAACCATGAGCCAAAACTTATAGAGCTTTTCATGGATTTAAAATTAGACTGTGTCGGGTGTCCGATAGATGAGTTTCACACGTTAGCGGATGTCGCAAAGGAAAATAACCTCGATCTCGATCATTTGCTCAAAAAGATACAAAAAACACTTTCCGGAAATGAAGAAACAATTAATGATGAAAAGGAGAGTCTTATGAATGAAAAATCAACAACAGGAAAAGGAACACCTTTTAATCTGAAACAATCCGTGGACTATGCAAGTGATTCCGTTGTGAGCAAAACACTGTTAAAAAAAAATATTGGCAATATAACCTTGTTTGCATTTGATAAAGGCCAGGGGTTGAGTGAACATACTGCACCCTATGATGCAGCGATTTATATTTTGGATGGAGACGCCGAAATTACTCTTGGTGGAAAATCGAAAAATGTATCAGCAGGAGAAATGTTGATCATGCCTGCCAATATCCCACATTCATTAAAAGCGAATGTTCCGTTTAAAATGCTTCTTGTTATGATCCGTGAAGAATAATGGGTTAAAATCACTGTAATTATATAACCTTAGGAGAATAGCTATGGTAGATCTGTCCACTGAATATATGGGGTTACAATTAAAAAATCCCATTATAGCAGGAAGTTCAGGATTAACAGGGTCGGTCAAGAAAATACAGGAAATTGAAAAAATGGGGGCAGGAGCCGTCGTTCTGAAATCGATATTCGAAGAAGAGATTGCTTATGAGTACTCAGATTTTTTAGAACAAGAATCAAAAAGCGGCCCTCCGCAAAAATATTTTGATTACGATGGCCATAAAAATCCCATCGATTTTTACGACTATATAATCAGGGACGATAATCTGAAAAAATATAAACAATTAATCGCCGACAGCAAAAAAAGTATCTCTATCCCTGTGATTGCAAGTATTAATTGTTGTTACCATTCTGTTGAGTGGATTTCATATGCAAAACAATTGGAGGAGGCGGGAGCGGATGCACTAGAATTGAATATGTTCTTTTTACCAAGTAATTTTAACCGGTCAAGTGAAGAACCAGAAAAAATATATTTTCAGGTTATCGAACAGATTTTAAGGGAAGTCTCCATTCCTGTTGCCTTGAAGATCAGTTATTATTTTACAGATCTTGGACCCATGATTCAGAAACTTTCAAATTCTGGTATAAAAGCTCTGGTGCTGTTCAATCGTTTCTTCAGCCCTGATTTTGATATTGAAAAATTAGAAGTGAAGCCTTCTTTTGTTTTCAGCAGCCCTTCTGATATCGCACAATCATTGAGGTGGATCGGTATAATGTCCCAAAGAGTGAATTGTGATTTAGCTGCCTCAACCGGTGTCCATGATGGTGAAGGGGCTATTAAACAAATTCTGGCCGGAGCAAAGGCCGTACAGATGGTATCTGTATTTTACAAAAACAAAATAGAGTATATTCAGGCCGTATCCGATACGATCAAAAAATGGATGTCAGCACATAGTTACAACACACTTCAAGACTTTAGAGGACTATTAAGCCAGCCAAAAACAAACGATCCGGCAGTTTTTGAACGGGTCCAGTTTATGAAATATTTTAACTGATCATTTATAAACGGAAAATTTCCATTGTTATTGTAATTGAAGGATGAGAAATGAAAACCACAAACCTTATTGAACCGGATCTGGATTTTATTCGATCCGTCATGGAGACGGGTGGACAGGATGTAAAAAAATGCTATCAATGTGCCACCTGTTCGACAGTATGCCCCATCTCTCCTGAACTTAAACCTTTCCCTCGAAAGGAAATGATTGCCGCCTCCTGGGGGTTAAAAAAACAACTACTGCACGATGCCGATATATGGCTGTGCCATAATTGTGGAGACTGTTCAACAGAATGCCCAAGAGATGCCAAGCCTGCTGATGTAATGTCAGAGCTTCGAAGACAGGCAATTATAGAGTACGCATGGCCCAAACCATTTGCAACGTTTTTATCAGAGCCTAAAAATTTACCCTGGGTCTTAATGATTCCTGTTCTCTTGTTCATTCTCATCGGGTTGCCAACCGGTCTGCTGGATTTCACGCCTGAAGGAACGCAAATTGTCCATGCTCATTTTTTCTCCACATGGCTTGTTGATATCGTTATGATTCCTGCAGCTGCCTGGGCATTTTTATGCATTGCCGTGGGTGTTAAGCGATTTGTTCATGACATTCACGGTACAGCACTTCTGGAAGGAAAAACAATTCAAAAAACATTAATTATGAAAAAATTATATGCTTCTTTTATCAGCGTTTTACCGGAGATATTTAAACATCAGAGATTTTCCAGGTGCGAAGAAAATCAGGAGCGGTCTACATTACATATGATGGTGATGTTTTCCTACATAGGGTTATTCTTTGTCACCAGTGTATTTTTTGTGGCGCTATATGTTTTTCATAATCATGGACCCTATTCTCAAATGAATCCGGTTAAATGGATAGCCAATGTCAGCGGTGCAGCCCTAATTATTGGCAGCGGGTTGCTGATAAGAGACAGATTTTCTAAAAGGCAACAGCAGATATCAACATATTTTGACTGGTGTCTTGCCTGGCTGGTTTTTGGGATCGGTGTCACAGGCATGGCAACGCAGATGGCAAGGTTGATGGGATTAGCAGTCACAACTTACACGACGTATTTTATTCATCTTATTCTTGTGTTCTGTTCATTTGCATATCTGCCATATACAAAATTTGCACATATTGTTTTTCGGACGGTGGCAATGACGTATGTAAAATATGCGGGCAGAAACTTCAATTTTGACCATTATGATTAAACGTTTTTCGCCTGTTTGTTTGAATTTATCATTTCTGCTCATTTTTATTATAGGAGAATGTTATGAACAAAAAAGTATATATCGAAACTGAAGACTGTATCGGTTGTGAGAGTTGTGTTGAACTTTGTCCGGAAGTGTTCGGTTTTGATGACCAGGAGACTGTGGCCTTCGTTGTTATGGAAGAGGGTGGCTCTGAAGAGTGTATCGATGAAGCGATTGAAGCCTGTCCGGTGGAGTGTATCCATTGGAAGGATAAATAATATATATCGCTATTGTAGCAATTTGTCATTTAATTACTAATATTGAGAGGTTTTCCCATGTTAAATAGCAAAGTTAGAGCAGTCTTATTATTTTTTCTCATTCTTGCTTTTGGTGTTTTGATTTTTGGCGGATATTTAATCAACAAATCAAAACCCCCGATTCCAGTAAAAATTGTCTCACCTTCAGGCGATTCAATCATTACCAAAGAAGATATTATCAATGGACAAAATTATTATTTCAGCAGAGGCGGGCAACATATTGGAACTATTTGGGGGCATGGCTCATATCTTGCTCCGGACTGGTCAGCTGATTTTCTTCACCGGATGGGGCTTTATTTAGCAGCCAGGCATCACGGCTTGTCGATTAAAGATGCGGTCAACTTCACACAAAAAGATTTTGAAACGCTGGGCTTTAAAGAACAGGCCCGCTTAACTGCTGTTGTCCGGGATGAAATAAAAACCAACAGATATACACCTGAAACCGGCGTGCTTGCATTCACGCAATTTCAAGCAGAGGCCCTTACATCCCTGACGGACTATTATACCCGGCTTTTCCAAAACGGCAATGAACGAATGGGACTTCAACCCGGAATCGTTCTGACTAACGAACAAGGGCGCCGTGTCACCGCTTTCTTTTCCTGGCTGGCCTGGTCTGCAGGTACGCTGCGGCCGGATGCTGATTACACATACACGACAAACTGGCCCTATGATCCTCTGGTCGGAAATCACCCTCTGCCAGATTTTCTGATCTGGTCTATTGTCAGTGTGATCCTCCTTGTTTTGGGTATTGCAGCGGCTATTTTTGTTTACCAGCGATATATTGGAAGAGATGAATATAAAACCGATCTTTTAGTCAAATTTAAGGAACCCAATCCCACTCCCAGTCAAAAAGTGACATTATTGTATTTTTTAATTGCCATTGGATTATTTGTTATTCAAATTGGAGTTGGAGGAGTCACGGCACATTACACTGTAGAAGGAACCCATTTTTATGGGATTTCTCTGGCAAAAATATTACCCTATGCAGCAGTTCGAACCTGGCATCTTCAACTGGCAGTTTTCTTTATTGCGACCTGTTTCCTTGCAGCCGGCCTTTTTATCGGTCCTTTTGTCGGGAAAGAACCTAAGCGTCAGAGTTTTTGGGTACTCACGCTTTTGGGTGCCATTGTTGTGGTTGTGGTGGGGTCATTAACCGGAACCTGGCTCTCCATATCGAATTTTTTCGGGGACAATGGGTTTTACCTGGGCCATCAGGGATATGAATACATAGAACTTGGACGGGTATGGCAATTGTTATTGGTGGCCGGAATGCTGATCTGGCTGGTTCTGGTTTACCGATCCATCCGTCCTGCACTGCAAAATGAAACCGATAAAGGCGGTTTGACACACATGCTCTTATACAGTTCCATTACAATACCACTTTTTTATATGGCCGGATTATTATATGGCAAAGGCAGTCATTTATCAGATGCGGAATACTGGCGATGGTGGGTGGTTCATTTGTGGGTAGAAGGTTTTTTTGAGGTTTTCGCAACGGTTGTCATGGCGTTTTTACTCTCCCATATTGGAGCCGTCAGCAAAAAGTTTGCTCTGACAACGGTTCATTTCACAATTTTTCTGTATCTGGGCAGCGGTATTCTTGGTACGTTCCATCATCTTTTCTGGGTGGGCACACCAACGCCGGTTATTGCACTGGGGGCAGTCTTTTCAGCATTGGAAGTTGTTCCTCTCTCTTTACTTGGGTTTGAGGTGGTCCACAACTTAAATGTCATCAAATCAGGGGGAAAGGCATATGCGTACAAATGGCCAATCTATTTTTTCGTTTCCGTTGCGTTCTGGAATCTGGTTGGTGCGGGCATGTTCGGCTTCCTGATCAATCCACCGATTGTTCTATATTATGCGCAGGGGATCAATACCACCCCACTTCATTCGCATACAGCGCTGTTTGGCGTCTATGGAATGCTGGCCATTTCTCTGATGCTATTTTCGGTGCGACATATTGTATCTAAAGCTTCCTGGTCGGATAAGATGTTGAAATGGAGCTTTTGGGGACTCAACGGGGGGTTGATGGGTATGGCTGTTTTCAGCCTTATACCGTCTGGATTTTATCAGTTATATTTTGCTGTTAAATATGGGATATGGTTTGCACGCAGCCCTGAAATAGCCTCGGGTCCTGTACTCCGGGCAATGGCCTGGGCCCGTGTGGTTCCGGATGTGGTCTTTTCCATGGGAGCCATCGTTTTATTTTTATTCCTGCTGCGTGCCGTGTATCTTTCTTTTATCAAGAAGGAATCAAAATTAAATGGAACCCAGATTTAGGCAGCATTGAAAAATCAAAGGATAGGAATTATCATGACACAATCGACAAACCCAGAAAAAAAGAATGTTTCTCACAAAACGATAGGCGAGATAGTTGCAGGGGATTATCGGACTGCAACAGTTTTTGAGAAACACGGGATAGACTTTTGCTGTGGTGGGCAGGTACCACTCATTACAGCCTGCCAAACAAAAGATCTCGATTTGGAATCATTACAGCTGGAAATTGAGAATGCAATGAGTCAGCCACTTGAACGAAGTCAAAACTATGCGGCATGGAGCTTGTCTTTTCTCGCCGACTATATTGTTAATACTCACCATGCCTACCTTAATGAGGAAATGGGACTGATCTCCGCATATCTCCATAAAATAGTTGATGTCCATGGCACCAACCACCCTGAACTGGTCAAAATTGCCACCATCTTTGACAACATCGTATCAGATATGACGGGACATCTCCATGAAGAAGAGGAAATTCTTTTCCCGGCGATCAAGCGGGTCGAGGCAGATAAAAAAAACGGCTCAACATCTAACAATAAGGATTGTGAGATGATTAAAACATCTCTTGAAAAACTTTACCGCGAGCACGAAGAAATAGGTGATGCCGTTCATGAGATCCGCCGGCTTTCGAATGATTACGCAATCCCGGCGGATGTGTGTAATACGTTTATGCTTACATACAGAAAACTTAAAGAATTTGAGGATGACCTGCACAAGCATGTTCACCTCGAAAACAATATTCTGTTTTTGAAAGCGGGACAACCTTAAATGATAGTGAGGAGCATTCGCCCTATCCTTATAAGGCATAAATTGCAACGCATTGTGATTTTAGGTGGTTTCTATTTCAAAATTTGGTTTTTAACAATATAGAAAAACAGGAGTGTAAAAAAATGTTTTGTTACCAATGTGAACAAACGTTTAAGGGAACGGGTTGTACGATTCAAGGAGTTTGCGGTAAGCAGCCCGATGTTGCAGCATTGCAGGATCTGCTGATATATTCCCTGATGGGATTATCCCAGGTCGCGCTGGCTGCCCGAAAAAAAAACATCATTGAAGAAAAAATTGGTGTGTTTACGGTTCAAGCTGCATTCTCAACGCTGACAAATGTGGAGTTTGATCCGGAAAGAATTTTTAAACTGATCAATGAAGCCGTTTCTTTGCGAGAAACTTTAAAAGTCAAAATTAAGGACAGTGGTGGAAGTGCTGATTATCCGGAAGGTGCCGCCACCCTCAACCCCGGCAAGAATCTCGAGGAGATGGTTAAGCAGGGGGAATCGGTTGGCATAAAAACATACCCAGCGGGTAATCCTGATATTCTGTCATTAAAGCACACCGTTCTTTACGGCATTAAAGGCGTGAGTGCATATGCAGACCATGCCTATATTTTGGGCAAAACGGATGACAGCGTATTTGAGTATGTTCACAGAGCGCTGGCATCCATCCTGAGTACAGATTTAAGCCTGGAGGAATGGTTGGCGCTGTCTCTGGAATGCGGAAAAACCGCATTAAAAACAATGGAATTGCTGGATGCCGGGAATACCGAAACCTACGGACATCCGGTTCCAACAAAAGTGCCGTTGGGGTACAAAAAAGGTAAAGCCATTCTGGTTTCCGGTCATGATTTAAAGGACCTCGAGGAGCTGCTGAAACAGACCCAAGGAAAAGGGATTAACATCTACACCCATGGAGAAATGTTGTCTACCCATGGATACCCTGAATTAAAAAAATATAAACATTTCTATGGTCAGTTTGGAACAGCCTGGCAATTACAGATTAAGGATTTTCCCAAGTTCCCAGGTGCAATCCTCATGACAACAAACTGCATCCAGCGGCCTCAGAAGACCTATCAGGACAATCTTTTTACGTCAGGTATGGTGGGCTGGCCGGGCATTCCTCACATATCGGATCATAATTTTAAATCTGTTATTGACAGAGCACTTGCCCTGCCTGGTTTCACTGAAGATAAAATCACCGGCGAAACCACCGTTGGCTTTGCCAGAAACAGTGTGTTAAGTGTTGCCGACAAAGTGATTGATGCGGTTAAAAAAGGGGATATCAAGCATTTCTTTTTGGTCGCAGGGTGTGATGGCGCAAAACCCGGTAGAAATTACTACACCGAGTTTGTTGAAAAAGTACCAAAAGATTGTGTGGTGCTGACCTGTGCCTGTGGCAAATATCGTTTTTTTGATAAGGATTTTGGCGATATTAATGGTATTCCGCGGTATTTGGATGCAGGACAGTGCAATGATTCCTACTCATCCATTCAAATTGCGGCAGCGCTTGCAAAGGCATTTAATGTCGGGGTTAACGAGTTGCCACTATCATTAATTATCTCATGGTACGAACAAAAAGCCGTTTGTGTGCTTCTGGCACTGCTTCATCTGGGAATCAAAGATATCCGCCTGGGACCTTCTCTTCCAGCTTTTATTACACCCAATATCCTTGATACACTAGTAAAACTCTTTGATATTAAACCAATCTCGACACCGGATGAAGATCTTGCCGCCATTCTAAAATAGTCTGTTTATTGAAGGGGGTTGTTCGTTTTTTTGACCAGCCCCCTTTGTTTTTATTATTTCATCTATAAAAAACCTTGGGGAAAAACTATTTTCGTTTCTTGATACATATCAAGGTGAATTGTTTGTGCTTCTGATATTGAGATCCAATATAATACCTTATACAACTGCGGTGGTTGGTGATTTTATATCAAACCAGGAGGACGCCATATGAAGAGGGAAAAAAAATCAACAAAAATTATTAACACCCATTTATCCGTCTATATCATTTGTGTACTCCTTTTTACTATGATTTTTGTAATCGATCTTTTTATCCCTCTGGGGGTCGCAGCAGGGGTTCCCTATATAGCGGTGGTTCTTGTTTCTCTTTGGATACCAAAACGAAATTTTACGATATGGGTGGCTTTTGTTTCATCTGTTTTGACAATAACCGGCTTATTTTATTCACCCGTGGGTGGAGAAATGTGGAAAGTTCTGTTTAACCGGGTTCTCGCACTGTTTGCCATATGGACAACGGCGATGCTTACCCTTCAACGGAAGACCATAGAAGAAGAGAGGTTTAGAGCAGTCCAGGAGGCGAAACAAATGCTGGAAGAAACAAAAATTCTTCGCGGGCTTATACCGATCTGCGCTTCATGTAAAAAAATTCGGGATGACAAAGGATATTGGAATCAAATTGAAATTTATATTGAAAAACACTCAGACGCACATTTCAGCCACGGTATATGCAAGGAATGCCAGGACAAACTGTATGGTGATCAGGATTGGTATAAAAGAAAAAAATAATACGCCATACTCTTGTTCATCAAGGAACTTTAACGAAGCGTATGTCATATTGAGATGATGTAATAAAAATATTGAATTAATTGATATATATCAATGTAATTTTCAAATTAAAGGATTAAAATAATCATCAATATTTCGAAATTTTGTAATGAAAGACCCTTTTTAAAATCGAAACAAAAGGTATATCAATGAACGGTATAACTCTGGATAAAACAGCACAGGAATTTGTTAATCAGGTTGAAGAATTGAGCCATTCTAACTTAAGTCAGTGCTGGCATTGCCTTTGCTGCAGCGGCGGATGCCCGTTTTCTAAAGATATGGATGTCCTGCCAAATTCAATCATCCGAATGATTCAGTTTGGGATGAAGGAACAGGCCTTGAACAGTTCTACTATTTGGTTGTGTGTTGGTTGCAATACCTGCTCTATGGAATGCCCGAATGCCGTGGATATGGCTGCAATTATGGATGCGCTTCGCCAAATGGCAATTCGTAAGAACGCAAAAATTGCAGAACCGGGCGTCTTGGCTTTCCACAATGCCGTGGTTGATTCCATCTCCCGATATGGCCGTACGCATAAACTCGAGATCATGATGCGGTATAAATTTTCTGAAAAGGATCTGTTTTCTGATATTGATCTGGGCCTGAAAATGCTTTCAAAAAGGAAACTTGATCTTCTGCCGTCAAAGGTGAAGGACAAAAAAAGCATTCAATCACTTTTTAAAATGTCAGGAGAAGTATCATGAATGACATACCTAACCAATTGAGTTATTTTCCAGGATGTTCTCTTGCAACAACAGCTAAAGAGAACAATACATCTTTAAAGTCTTTTCTAAATCATTTTGATATAGACTTATCTGAGATTGAGGATTGGAATTGCTGCGGGTCATCCTCTACCCATAGCGTGAATTCAAAACTGGCCCTGTCTCTTGCTGCCCGTAATCTTTTCCTTGCGCCTCCCAACCAACAGGTGCTCATTGCCTGTCCAGGCTGTTTTTTAAGATTAGGGTATGCCAAAATGACACTGAATGCTTCAAACGAAAAACAAACCCAATATGAAAAACATTTTGATAGACCCTATAACAAGAATCTTGAGCTGGTTCATTTTTTCGAACTATTGGCAAAAATGAGCGGTAAAGGATTTTTTAAAAATTTGACGGGTAGGTTAAATGGATTAAAAATTGCTCCTTATTATGGCTGTATGCTGGCAAGGCCACCCAGCATGAACAAAGAAAAGAACCATTATGGACTGATTGAAAACACCATGGCCACATTAGGGGGAGAACCGATTCGGTGGCCGTTTCTATCCAGTTGCTGTGGTACATTCCTGTCGGTGAGCAAACCAAAAATTGCAGAGAAACTGGTTAATCGTATTATGAAAGGGGCTATTCAATCAGGTGCAGAATGTATTGTAACCGCATGTGCCATGTGTCATTTGAATTTAGAAATCCGTTGCAAACCGGGAAATCGATTGCCGATATTTCATTTTTCAGAATTGTTGTCTTTGGCATTAGATAAAAAAGCATCAAAAGACTGGTTTAAACGTCATTTGATCAACCCAGAGCCATTATTGGAAAAAAAACAATTGATACCATGTCAAAATGGGAGGAAATCTAATGGATTTTTCCGATAACAACAGTGATATTATCCTTTCCACCGGCATTGAGAGATAAATTCACCAATACATCTACGACCTGGACGAGCTCCGATGATTTACAGACAACCTGATGTATTTCTTCTTCAGAAACCGACCGGTAAAGACCATCAGTGGCCAAAATAAGCATATCGTTCGATTCCAGATAAATTTGTCCGGTTTCAGGAGTCAAATCCTGACAGCCGATACATTGATCGATTACATTTTTTGAGTAATGATCGTTAGACTGCTCTTTTGTCAATTCTCCTTCCTGCATTAAAAATCGTGCCAGTGTTTGATCCTTCGTAATCTGTCGTATCCGATCATTTCTTACATGGTACAAACGACTATCTCCTGAATGACACCAACATGCAACATTGTTTTGAATAAATATAGAGATGAGGGTTGTTGCCATGCCACTCAATTCATGATTTTTTTCTGTCATGACACAAAGCTTCTGATCCAGTTTTTTAAAAAACAACGCCTGGTTTTCTATTGCTTTACTATAATTTGGCCCTGTTAATTGTATAAGCTCTTCTATAACATAGTCAGAGGCAATTTCTCCCCCTGGTTCGCCTCCAAGACCATCCGCAATAGCCATCAGAATGGTATTATCCGTAAAACAAGTCATGGCATACCGGTCTTGATTGGTTTTTCTTTTTATTCCGATATTTGTTTGTGCTGCGATTTCATTTCCTGTTTCATAACCATGAAGAGCGGATTCAATTTTTGCAATGCATTTGCGGTTCAACTCATGTTGATATCTCAGGGCCCCCATTTCCAGATCAATGTCCCCTTCTTTTTTCCGGGCCAGCAGGCTGAAGAGAATGTACTCCTCTTTATAGTGATGAAATCGGTCTGCATATTCTTTAAAAAACACAACTGCGGCATCAAAGAATGCTTTAGGGGGGCGGCGGTTTTTTTCAAGTGCATCTTTAGCCTCAGAAAGTGACGCCAATCCTTTAAGTATAGCACCGTGTTCTGTTGTCAGTTTTTCTATAATTTCCATTTTCCGTCCACTTTTTGTCATTCAACACTCATCAGCATTTAAACTACAACCAAAATTCAGGATACTTTCTTGAGGCTGCAATATTATTGACGATCAATGCTACGACCAACATGATGATAACCCCTGTGCTTACAGGGATGACCACATATAAAAAACCAAGGTCATGGATTTTTTCACTGCCAATAACAGCAATCAAAGCGGTTGCCCCGCCGGGCGGATGTAGCGTCTTGGTTACATGCATGACTGCGATGGCTGTCGCAACGGCAACCGCAGAAGCAAACCAGGGAAAAGGGCAAAATAATTTGTAGGCAATAACACCTATGATGGCTGATACGATATGACCACCGACAAGATTCCTGGGTTGTGCTAAAGGACTTCTGACCGCACCGTATATTAATACTGCTGAAGCACCAAAAGAGCCAATGATATATACCAGATCATCACCGCTAAAAAGATTATAGTTCAAAAAAGCCACCGGGGTTATCCCTAAAAAAGCACCCACCCATGACCAGGCGATTTCTGAAAAACCAACTGCTGGAGGACTTTGGCCTCCTCCTTTCATTTTGCTGAAAAACGACATTAAATCACATCTCCTGAATTCTACAGATTAACACATGGTCTGAACGATATCTGATCGGGCAATAATTCCGACAAGTTTTAATTTGTCATCAATTACCGGTACCCTGTTAATGGCCTTTTGATCCATAAGACCTGCAATCTCTATTAAGGGGGTTTGGGGCAGGATGGTTATGCAGGGGGATGACATGATATCTGTGGCCACAAGTTTTTTAAAGTCTGCTGCAATACAACCTGTGGTTTCAAGACATTGTAAAACGACACGCATAAAAGACGGCGCATGATCGTCATTCATCCTTTTTAAAAAATCTTTTTCAGAGATAATGCCTGTAACCGTCTGATCATTCCTTACAACCGGAAGACCGGAGATGTTATTATCGGCCATTTTTTTCACCACTTCGATCAAAGAAGCATTTTCTCCTACTGTGATAACATTTGTTTTCATGATTTGATCTGCTGTAATGGCTGTTTTCAATCGTGACATGGCATGATCGAACGCCACAAGATAGACTTCCATAAAATCGGAAGGTGTAATATCCAGGTACCCTGGTATCTGTTTCATAGCCTGAATAATATCTTCGTCTGAGATTGGCAGGGTACATTCATTGAGCGAACTAAATTTCATAGCATCCCCTCTTGTAAAAAGGTCCGGATAAAAAAAACTATTTTTCCAGGAAAGCTGTTTTCTGAATACATTTTCCTGGGTGCTATAGCGACAGTTGTTATGAAACTAATATATTTTTCTGATTAATTCATTGATCTATATCAAGTTCTTTTTTTGCCAACAATGGTATAAAAGAAAAAATCATACAAAGAAGGGCCGCTATCATGAAGGAATGGTTTAAGATTTACAAAATGAAAATGTCACTTTTCTCAATGAGAAGGCTGATTCAACTGTTGTCATGCATCATTGTTCTCACCATTGGGATTCAATTTTACATTTTTGTAGCCCAACTTGAAGAAGGTATCATCCCCAGCATTGAAAGACCGCCCGGTGTCGAGGCTTTTCTTCCGATCAGCGCCTTGGTCAGCTTGAAACAATTTTTGGTTACCGGAAAAATCAACACTATCCATCCGTCGGCATTGGTAATTTTTCTAATTGTTTGTATGACAGCTTTGATTGTGAAAAAAGGGTTCTGTGGCTGGGTTTGCCCCATAGGCCTGCTTTCGGATATTCTTGCAAAATTAAATAGCATATCCTTCAAACAGAAAGTGGTTCTGCCGATTTGGGCGGATGTGGTATTAAGAAGTATCAAATATGGCCTTGCCGGTTTTTTTATATGGTCCATTTTTTATAAAATGCCAATACAAAGCATTGAGCAATTTATTCAAAGCCCTTACAATCAATTTGCAGACATTAAGATGCTGCATTTTTTCACCCATATTTCAAATACCGCTTTAACGATTATTTTTGTGTTAATTTTATTATCATTTGTAATTCCTTATTTCTGGTGCAGGCATCTATGTCCCTACGGTGCTGTTCTGGGAGTGTTCAGCTTTCTGAGTATCGGAAAAATTAAACGCAACCCATCCAATTGTACGAACTGCGGCAGATGCGAAAAAAATTGTCCCAGTCTCATAAAGATCAGAAAAAAGGAAAGCATTCACTCGTCAGAGTGTACGGCATGCATGACCTGTGTGAAAAATTGTCCTGAGAAACAAACCATCGGCTTTTCACTATCCCCCGGTAATTTGCAGCTTGGGCAAGCCGCAATTGCCCTGATATTGATTTCCATGTTTTCCATGAGCATATCCATAGCCAAAGCATCGGGTAACTGGCAAAATGAAATTTCAAAACAGGCTTATCTAAATTATGTGATGCAAAACACTCTGCCATGGAACTCAAACGGTTCGGTTGATCCCCAAAAGATGGAAAAAATGATCAGGGCCATGAAAAACATTCAGGCACAAAAACCTTAAACGATGCAATCATTTAAAGAGAAAGGAAAATAAAATGACCCTGCCCGGCAATTTAATGACCACGGCAATGGCAGTCATGCCGCACACTGATGTGGATCAAGCGCTTAAAACCGCATTAAGCTTAGACATACCGTTTTGGCCTCAGTTGCCGAATTACAGTTATTATGAAGACATGTATGTACAGGCTGCCGAACATTTTCCGGGAATATTGCTTGATATAGAAAATAAAACCCTGCGATTCTCCATGGATAAATTCATAGAAGAGTTTGAAGAGACCATGTCCCATTTTGAAGAGCCGGATTATTTTGATGTCAGCCCCAGATATTCTGCAGTATACCACAAGTTTTTAGACATAGATCTTACGGACAGGCCGGCAATACGGGGGCAGCTTGAAGGCCCTGTTAGTTTTGGCTTTAATATTCTGGATCAGGATGACCGCCCCATATTGTTTGATGATACAATCAGGCCGTTTATGTTCGAAATTATGGCAAAACGAATAAATGTCCAGTTAAAAAGACTGAAAGAAAAAAATACCAATGCATTTATGTTTATTGACGAACCCGGTATGCAGTTCATTTTTTCAGCCATGTCCGGATACGGAGAACAAAAAGCCAAAAAGGATTTGGATTTATTTTTTTCCACAATTGATTCTCCAAAGGGAATACATTTATGCGGCAACCCAGACTGGGATTTTCTTTTAGGCCTTGACATGGATATTTTGTCATTGGATGTGTATTCAAATGCAGAGATATTTGCTTCATGTGCCAAATCAATAAAAAAATTTCTGGATAAAGGCGGTGTTCTGGTCTGGGGAATTGTTCCCACCGGTATTGAAACTTTTGAGAAAGAAAATCTTGATTTGCTTGCTTTTAAACTCAAGGGGATATGGAAAGCTTTGGATAAAAAAGGAGTTGGTATTGATCAGATCATCAACCACAGCATGATCTCACCTGCCACCTGCTGTTTGGTCAATCAGGACAAAGAAAAAACGGTTGAAAAGGCATTCCTGTTAACCAAAAGGCTTTCACAAACGCTGAGAGAAAACTATGGACTGATCTGAGGAATCTGTAATGAAAAAATTATCTGTAAAAAAAAGTACATTGGTGCTGTTGGTGGCCATACCCCCAATTATAGCACTCTTTGTTTATGTTTCTTTACGGTCGGGACCGCTTGCTCCAATACCCTTGACAGTGGCCACGGTGGAAAATCGATCCATCGCACCTGCACTCTTCGGCATCGGAACCATTGAGGCACAATACACATACAAAATCGGACCCACTATCACAGGACGAGTCAAACGCTTGGCTGTGCATGTGGGAGATCAGGTTAGGGCAGGACAGATACTCGGTGAAATGGACTCGGTGGATATAAGTGAACGCATCCGTTCTCAGGAGGCTGCAATAAAGCGTTCTGAGGCGCAACTGCGTGAAGCCGAGGAACGTCAGGCTTACGCGCAAACCCAAGCTCGTCGATATGCAAAATTGCTGGCAGTGAACACTATCAGTCAAGAGATAGCGGCCAATAAAAAACATGAATTACAAATAGCCGAGACGGGTTTGAACTCTGCACGTGGGGAACTTGCCCGCGTCCGCTCTGACCGCGAAGCACTGGACGCACAACGCAATAACCTGTATCTTATTGCGCCGGTTGATGGTTTGGTTACTCAGCGCTCTGCAGACCCAGGGACCACTGTGGTCCCTGGCCAGACAGTGATAGAGTTGATCGATTCTAAGCATCTATGGGTCAATGTGCGCTTTGATCAGATCAGTTCCCATGGACTGCAACCTGATTTGCCAGCACAGATCGTGCTGCGCTCGCATAATGGTCAGGCCCTTTCGGGTCGTGTGCTGCGGGTTGAGCCATTGGCTGATGTGATAACCGAAGAAATTCTGGCAAAAGTGTTGTTTGATCAGCTTCCCGAACCACTGCCACCCGTGGGTGAACTGGCCGAAGTCACCATTGCCTTGTCCACACTTCCTTCCACACCGGTAATTCTCAATGCAGCCGTCCACCGTGTTGATGGTAGATTGGGTGTGTGGCAAATAGTGAATGGCGAACTTTTCTTTACACCGGTCTCGTTGGGTATCTCAGATTTAGATGGCAATGTACAAATACTTACAGGCCTCAAGGCCGGCGATCAAGCGGTGGTATATAGCGCAAAAGCCTTAAACTCGCATAGCCGATTTCGTGTTGTTGACTCTATTTTGGAGACCACGCCATGATCAATCTTGCAGGCAGAGATATCATGCACGCTTGGGGTAAGTTCATTTTTACCGGTGTGGGCCTTGGCCTGCTGATTGGCGTTACACTGTCCATGGCCGGTATCTACCGCGGCATGGTGGATGATGCTAAGGCATTGCTTGACAATAGTGGTGCGGATCTATGGGTGGTGCAAAAGGACACCATCGGCCCCTATGCGGAACCTTCAAGTGTCTATGACGATACCTGGCGAAGTATCCGCGGCATACAGGGTGTTATTCGAACAGCCAATGTTACCTATCTTACCATGCAGGTACACCAGGGAGAGCGTGACGTGCGTGCCATGATAACAGGCATCATGCATAGCGAACTCGGTACCCCCGGCTGGCCGCCATATCTCATTGCCGGAAGGCAGATCACTCGCAGCCATTACGAGGCAGTGGTTGACATCACCACCGGATTCAAAATTGGCGACCGTCTTCAGATCCGGCGCAATCATTATTCCGTGGTTGGTCTGACAAAAAGGATGGTCTCCTCAAGCGGAGATCCCATGGTATTCATTCCACTCAAGGATGCCCAGGAAGCCCAGTTTCTAAAGGACAATGATGCCATTTTGCAACAGCGACGTCGCACCAGCCAAAATCTTGCTTTTAAACAACCAGGCGTCTTTGAAGCGGTAATCGCTTCCCAAAACACCAATCCTTACGTTAATGCGATTCTGGTGCAGATTGAATCGAATCATAACGCAGAAGAGGTGGCCAAAACGATTCGCCGTTGGAAGCGACTGACAGTCCATACACGCAGTCAGATGGAAGAAATCCTTGTGGGCAAACTGATCGCCACCTCGGCAAAACAAATTGGCATGTTTCTGGTGATTCTATCGATTGTCAGCTCGGCCATTGTCGCCTTCATCATCTATACCTTGACGCTCGGCAAGATACGAGAAATTGCAGTACTCAAGTTAATCGGCACCCGGAATCGCACCATTATAAACCTAATCATGCAACAGGCCATAGCGCTTGGGGTTATCGGCTTTGTAGTGGGCAAGATCACCGCCACTTTAGTGATGGCACCTATTTTCCCCAAATATGTGTTACTGGAGCCTCTTGACTCGGTCTGGGGGTTTATTGCCGTAATCGTGATTTGTGTGCTATCGAGCATTTTTGCTATTCGTACCGCTCTTAAAGTCGATCCGGCTGAGGCGATTGGAGGTTGACATGAGCGGCAAAGGGATTCATATCGAAGCGTTACAAAAACGCTATGGCAGTGGAGATACGGCTGTTGATGCATTGAAACGGGTGGATATGCAGGTTGCCCCAGGCGAGGTTGTCGGTTTAATTGGCCCCTCAGGCTCGGGCAAGAGTACGTTGCTCAAGTGCTTAGGGGCAGTTATCGAACCCACTGCGGGGCGCATGGTCCTTGGCGGAGAAGTGATTTATGATGACGGCTGGAAAGTCAAAGATTTACGGGCACTCCGTCGAGATAAAATCGGGTTTATATTCCAGGCACCCTATCTCATCCCTTTCCTTGATGTAACAGACAACGTTGCCCTGTTGCCCATGCTTGCTGGAACGCCTAACGCAAAAGCGCGCAGCAAGGCACGAGATCTACTGAATGCGCTTGATGTTAATCATCGTGCTCAAGCCATACCATCACAGCTTTCCGGGGGAGAACAACAACGAGTGGCTATTGCCAGAGGCCTGGTAAATCGTCCGCCAGTGATCCTTGCCGATGAACCCACCGCACCACTTGATAGTGAACGCGCTCTGGCAGTGATTCGAATTTTAAATGACATGGCCGGTAAATTTGAGACTGCCATTATCGTTGTCACCCACGATGAGAAAATCATCCCGACTTTCAAACGCATTTACCACATCAGAGATGGCGTGACCTATGAAGAAACCGGTGAAGGAAGGAGAAATTTGAGAGAAAAATTTAAATTGAGCTAAAGGAGTCTACAATGAGAATTCATTATCTGCAGCATGTCCCGTTTGAAAATCTCGGAATTGTGGAGAGGGGAGGTTCTATGAATCAAGGAGATCTAAAAAAAATACAAAAAAGGATGATTGAACTGGAAGTCTTGATTTCTGAAACCAAAAAAAGACTTCCGGCTCATTCGATCAAACCACCAATCATGCTCGACCTGTTGGAATATGAAGATGAATATGACCTGCTGCTCCAAAAGCTGAACGGTCTCAAAAAAGGTGAATGATGAAAAATAAGCACGAACAAAATGATCAGAATATGGATGAATATTTACCACAAGTAAGAAAGCTGAATATTGATGAGGTAATTGATTCTTTAGGAGTTCAAAAAAGTTCAAAAGGATATAGATTCGATTTTTTTAACCGAACAATTTTTTACGACCATAACGACTTTGTAGATCTTTCAGGCAAAAAACTGTTACCAGCCATAAAGAATGTTTTTTGTAAATACTTCCTGAAGGGGTCGCAAAATCAAACAAAAAGCTCAGGCAAACTGGTTACTTTTCGAGAATTTTCCGGGGCGGGCCCTTTGTTTTCACGATTTACAGAGAACACAAGCAAAACCATTGAACAAACATTTTCCAAGAGATTGGAAAATCTTCAAAAAAAATGTGAAGTTCTTTATAGTATGCCTGTCGACGAATCTTCCTATGACCTGAGCGTTCGTTTTAAAGCATTGCCTAAGGTGCCAATAATCTTTCAGTTTAATGATGCGGATGAGATATTGCCAGCAAGTTCAACTCTGTTATTTCATGATGATGCAGAAAATTACCTGGATCTAAAATCTTTGGCTACCATATGCACCTATTTAACAGGATTATTGATTCAATAATGATTCAAATCATGGTAGTCTTTATTGTTCAGATTTACAATCACAGATCTTCACACTCATTTATCGGTCTTTCTAATGTTAAAAGATGAAAGGCTTTGATCATCTATAAACAAAAAAAGGAGAAAAAAATGTTTTGTTTTCAATGTCAAGAAACAGCAAGAGGAACCGGTTGCACGGTTCGCGGTGTATGCGGAAAAGAAGAGGCCACTGCCAATCTTCAGGATCTTATTATTTTTCACTGCAAAGGCATTGCAGCACTGGCTAAAGCCGGAAAAAACTCAGGAGTTGACCGGATTGAAGATGCAGGTCGAATTATTACGCATGCATTATTTACAACCATTACCAATGCCAATTTTGATGATACCGCTCTGATTGAATGTGTCAAACAAGCCCAAAATTTCAAAGCGGACCTTAAGTCTGAATTTGGAGATAAACTCCCGGATGGTCTTCATGATGCAGCCCTTTATATGGATGAGGATGAATCCCAATTTCAGGAAAAAGCCAAAACAGTGGGGATTCTTGCCACGGAGAATGAGGATGTCAGATCCCTCAGGGAAACCGTCGTCTTTGGCTGCAAAGGAATTTCTGCTTATGCCCATCACGCAGCCATGCTGGGATTTGAGAAAAAAGAAGTTTACGATCAACTGATAGAATCTATGGCATCGGTTACAGAAAATCTCTCTGTCGACGAAATGGTGGCCATGGTTATGAAGACAGGAGAAAATGCCGTGGCAACCATGGCTGTTCTGGACGAGGCAAATACAAGCACGTATGGCCATCCGGAAATTTCCGAGGTAAACATCGGTGTCGGGAGCAATCCCGGTATTCTCGTAAGTGGTCATGATCTCAGAGATCTCCATGAACTGCTGATCCAGACCGAAGGCCAGGGGATAGATATTTATACCCATAGTGAAATGCTTCCGGCCAACTATTACCCCAAACTGAAAAAATTCAGTCATCTTAAAGGGAACTACGGCAGTTCATGGTGGCATCAGAATCAGGATTTTGAAACCTTTAACGGTGCTGTCCTAATGACCACCAACTGTGTGATCCCTATCAAAAAAACAAATACATATGCCGACCGGATTTTTACAACCGGTGCTGCCGGATACCCTGGAGCCATCCATATCACTGAAAGACAGAATGGTTCTGCCAAAAACTTCTCAAGTGTTATTAATAAGGCAAAACAATGCAAGGCACCAACAGAAATAGAAACCGGAACAATTGTTGGTGGATTTGCTCACAATCAAGTTTTAGCACTTGCCGACAAGGTGGTTGAAGCTGTCAAATCCGGAGCTATCAAACGATTTGTTGTGATGGCTGGCTGTGACGGTAGAATGAAAAACCGATCATATTTTACTGAAGTTGCCCAAAAACTTCCAAAAGATGCTGTCATTCTAACTGCAGGATGCGCTAAATACAGATATAACAAGCTCAATCTTGGGGATATCGGCGGAATACCAAGAGTCCTGGATGCCGGTCAGTGCAATGATTGCTACTCTTTGGCAGTGATCGCTATGAAGCTCAGAGATGCTTTCGGGCTTGAGCATATCAATGATCTGCCTTTATCATTTGATATCGGCTGGTATGAACAAAAAGCCGCAGCTGTTCTTCTGGCGTTATTGTCGCTTGGAGTGAAAGGCATACGTTTGGGGCCAACGCTTCCTGCATTTATTTCTCCCACAGTACTGAATGTGCTTGTTGAGAAATTTGATATCAAACAAACCGGTGATCCTGAAGAAGACATCGCAGCCATGATGGCTGGAAATTAGAAGAGAGGATAAAAAAAATATGGATAAATATGAATGTATTCCCTGCGGGTATATCTACGATCCCGAGGAAGGGGACGATGAAGGAAACATAGCACCTGGGACTGCTTTTGAGGATTTGCCGGACGACTGGACCTGCCCGATTTGCGGTGTGGGAAAAGACGAGTTTGAAAAACTATCGTAAACGCTTTCAGTCCTGATATAAAATACAGCCGCTCAAACGAATTTTGAACGGCTGTATTTCTTTTACCTTAAATGCTATTTGAAAATTTCAGGCGGTTTGGTTGTACTTCCTGTTGCATTTGGATAATTTTTTGCTTTATATGATTTTTGACCAGTTTCAATCAAGTGGTTGGCTTCTTCCATAAAATTATTAAAGCGTTTTTTGCATTCATAGAACCCATGCCACCACGAATAATCCGGAGCCATCATGGCGGCACCCATTCGGGCTCGCCTGCCTTCATGATGCCAGAGTTCATAATATTCCACTTCAAGCGGTTCATCAAAAAACCTTGTTTTATCCAGCAGGTCTTTTTCATAGAGTTCATCAAGCTTTGCTTTAGCCGGCTTAAAATAGACCTCGTTATATTCCTTGATGGTCTGATCCATCTGGTCGTAGTGGGATTCTGTCCACTGTTTTCCATGACACTGCAGACAGACTTCCTGCATTTTTGACCGTTCTTCTTTCCAGTTGGTCTTGGCAGGGAACGGTTTAAAATCTTCGGGTCTGACTGTTAACGGCGCCTGCAGTTCCCAGGACAATCTTTCGGTAACATCATGGGATGTCATGACGGTTCCGGCTCCGGACATATGACAGGAGGCACAGGTGGGACCCCTGAAATCGACACCGGGTGTCCATGTGCCAGGCGCTGCCTTCCAGTTATATTCATCACCAAAGGCATCGTAGATATCACCATGTTTGGATTCAGTATATATTTCAATCTGGGGATGATCCGGACCCAGATGACACTGACCACAGGCCTGGGGTTTTCTTGCTTCCATAACTGAAAAACGGTGACGGGTATGACAGCTTGAGCAGCTGCCCTTACTTCCGTCCATATTGACTCTGCCAACACCGACATTTGGCCAGGTGGCAGGGTCCAGTTTATTATCTTTCATTTTAAGAATGGTTCCATGACAATGATAACACCCGTTTACTCTCTCAAAATCACTGTTCATACCATTGTTCAGCCAGGGGTCTATTTTCCATATAAGCTCAAGCGTATTGGCATGTTTGCTTTTACCATACTGCATGGCTTCATCTGGATGGCACCTTGAACAGTCTTTGGGAGTGACAACTGCAGAGACAGGAACCATGTATTGTTTCTGCCCGTATTTTGAGTCATTGGCTTCATATTCCTTGTAATGAGACTGGCTCACATCGGGATCATGTGCTTCTGCCGCATGACAGTCATAACAGGTAATATTTGCACTGGCATGACGGCTTGCCGCCCAGTCAGAAAATATACCGGGATGCTGTTTTTTATGACATTCAATACAGGCCATTGCCTGGGGAGACATTGATCGTTCAATTCTGAATTCTTTTGATTTTGGCATATTCATCTGAACATCAGAACTGATGGCGGCATATGCGGACATACAAATAAAAGCCACCACTGATAATAAAACAAAAACACTCTTTTTCATGATTCCCCCTGTTTTTATATTTAAAAATATAACTTCATTCATTAATATTTATATTCCTAAACCTCTATATGGAATTTGATTTTGCTTATATCGATAAATTTCACTGTCCACATGAACCAGATTTTTATGGCAATCAACACATTTTTTTTCATACCCTTTTCTGGGATATAAGACTGTTTGATGGGCAAGCATTGCCCCTCTTTTATCCGGAATATGCAGAATATTTCTATGACACTTCTGACATTGTGCATTCTTAAATGTTTCATATGCATGATCCCGGCTTTTTTCACGGTCATAGGTTCCATAGACAAAATGAACAAAGACATCTTTGACGCCATGAGCTGTTTTTGTATAAAAAAAGTTTACGGTATCCTGAGGAGCGGGCAGGTGGCAGTCCATACAGTCCGCAGTAAATCCCTGGGCATTGTTGACATGCGTGGAGGTCTTCCAGCTGTCATAGGCTGGCCTGATTTCATGACAGGAGACACAGAATCCAGGGGTAGAGGTTCTGGCCATAGTATAATAGGTTAAACTGAAAATCGGAAAAGCGATAAGAATGCCAATAGCGATTAAAAATATGGGTTTGATTAATTTTTTCATAGCCATCCTTTTTTTTACTGTAAATAAAGAAGATTATTTCAGTAATAGCATTTTCAGCGAATTTTTCGAAATTTAAGAAGATGTAAACTATTTTTTTAAATAAATAAGATAATAGTATAACGAGAAAACTTTTGTCAAGAAAAGTTCCCAATCTTTTTGCTGTTCAAGCCCTGGGGTCCACCGTAATAGTGAAATTTTATCACTCAAGACTATTTACAAAAAATAGCATTTTACATTAGTTTAGGTGACATGATATGCAACTATAATAATAATTTATTCAATCTAATTAAAACAACACATATGCAAAGGAAAAAAATGACAGAAAAACAATTGATTAATCCTAAGGGAAGTGAACATACCTATCAATCAATGCAGTTTTCCCAGGCAATAAAATACAAAAATACTATTTGGGTATCAGGGCAAGTTGGTGTTGATAAAAAGTTTAAAGTTGGGCAAGGTATTGAAGAGCAGTCCCAGATGGCATTTCAAAATCTTGAAAATGTCTTAAAGGAGGCAGGAAGCCGACTGGAAGACATTGTTGAGCTTGTAACCTACCATACTTCAATGAAGGAAATAGGTGGATTCTCAAAAGTAAAAACAAAATTTATCCCAGAAAACTACCCAGCTTGGACCGCTGTTGGAGTAACCGAATTGGTATTACCCGATCTTCTTGTGGAAATCAGAGCTACTGCAATTATTGGCTAAAATCAGTATTTTTCCCCATTATATAAATCGATTTAATATCTCACGGCAAAACTCGCACTTTCCCGATACTTGGCAGTGCGTTTGTCATACATCTGGGTGGTTTTAATCTGAGAATGCCCCACGGTTTTTTGTATCGCCTCAATGGGACAATTGTTCTCCAGGGCCTGGGTGATGAAAGTTGCCTGGGCGGAGTGCGGTGTCACACCGTCAAGCACAGCCAACTTTGCATACTTTTTAAACAAATAATCAACAGTCTTTCGGCTCAGTTTCCTGGTTTTATCCGATGCTCCTGGCGAAGGCTTGACCGGTAAAAATAAAAAACTATCCTTATCGTCCTCATGGCCGGCCATTCTCAAATATTCTCTCAAAGCAATCTGCAGCTCATTGTGAATGGCCAGGCGGTTTCGTTTACCGCCTTTGACCCAGAAGTCCAAGACATAAAATCCTTGTTCCTGATAAAAATCTTTAACTTTAAGGCTGCAGGCTTCAGACACTCTGCAGCCGGTAAAAAACAGTGTACTAAGGATGGCCTTGTCTCTTATGCCCTGAAGCTTGAACGGATCTGGTATATCCAATATCTTCCGGACTTCTTCCGGAGCCAATACTTTTGCCTCAACCCGGTCAGAGTTGACCCGCATGCGTCGAATACCCTGGGCCACATTAATTTTAACCACCTGTTTATCGATCAGGTGATTAAACAAAGAAGAAATCGCAGACAACCGGTTATTAATCGTTCGCGGACTGTTCCCCTGATCCTGGAGATATTTTTGTTAGACATAATGTCCTTTATGTCTAACAAAAAACATATAATATCAACAAAATAAATGGGTTAATTTATAAGCTTGAATATTCCTGATAAGAATTTCCGAAATTTTAAACCATAAAATTGGTGGTTGGAGTGAGCTCTTTATCTACAGTCACTGAAAGATCTTATCCAAAAGACGTTGACTTCCTTTGGTAATGTTGCCCGAAATAAAAATATTCTCACCCAAGATTAGTATTCATAGGGTTCAGTCCAAACAAAATTTGAGCACCCCTATATGTGGTATCCGATGTTTTTCAAGAGTAGAATTTTGCATTAAACTATATGAACTAAAACCACTATCAAGAGCCATTCTTGCAGATTAAAGTGTATAATATATAGATCACATTTTAGCATGGCCGGGAGAATTATTTTTCCGGTGACTGAACAAAAATTATCAATATCTCCAATATAATTGAATAAGTAGATAAAAATATTCTTCTGGCTAAGTATTCATAAAGTTGAAAAAAACTATCTATAATTTTTGATAATACCTATTTGGTTGATGATATTAAAGAAAAAAATATATGTAATTTTTTCTTGATATTATGTAATTTTTTTCTAAATTGTTATATATTTTTTCCAATTATTTTTATTCTATGTGAATGGGTGATTTTGAGTAAAATGAGTGCCAACCCAATTCTATATGAGATTTGCAGTTTATCTTTAAAAAAGGTACAACTCTTGCATAATAAATTATAAATAACTTTGGAGAAATATAAATTATGAAGAAAATATTAATATTAACTATATGCAACTCACTGTTGTTCATAGCAACAACTACCATTTCATTTGCATATACTTTTGCTATGGAAGATTTTACTGGCACATATACTTATGGGAATTCCAATCAAGGAACTTATTTAGGAACGGTTTATAGTGAAAATGGATCAAATGCAAATGATGATATTGCAACCTTAACCAACTTCTTCAATTGGAAAGGTATGACTGTAGACTCTTTGAGTCTTTATGGAAAAGATGAGGATGGTGACTTGTTTATAACGCTATCTGAAACTGATGATGAGGGGCAGTATAAATCCGGCACATGGCAAACTTTTGACCCATCAGCTACGCAACCTATACAACCAGATGTTATTAGCTTTCTTATAGTTAAAGGCGGACAAAGTTTTTCTGTTCACCAGTATGATCCATCGGCCTATTCTGGTGAATGGAATATAGGTTATCTTGATGAAAATCCAAATGGAAATCCACCGACGCTTTCACACCTTTCGGGTTTTATCACTACAATAAATCCAGTCCCAGAACCAGCCACAATGCTCCTTTTCGGCATCGGCCTTTTAGGTCTTGCAGGCGTTGGCAGAAAGAAAAAATAGTCAGAACATTTGAATCAGCTTCAAAGGCAGGGCTATTGATTTAGCTCCTGCCTTTTTTATTTATATTGCTTTATTCATTCTCATAGCTCAGATTAAATTATATGAGCCCAAAACAGCATCGTAAACCATTCGTCCATCTTCCAGTTAATAATATATAAAAATTATCCGAGCTCAGACCAGACTACTGGCTATAATCTTCGTGCTGGGGACAAGATTAATATTCAACTTTTTACATCAAACTATTGAATAAAAAAAATTTCTGTAATTCATAATTTTAATATTTAAATTCTTCCCGGTTGTCGCTTTCGACAAAAACCATAATAACCATTTTCCCAATCACCAAAAATATTCGCAAAACTAAGTGTTTTCACCAATTGAAATCGTCTCCTACTTATCGTATAGAATTAAAAACCTATTTCAAAAGGAGATATCCATGACTTCACCAGAAATAAAAAAAGAAATTCTAAGTCGCATCGTTAGAATAAAAATGACAGACGGTTCTCGTGTAAACGGGCAGGTCAACATCTTAAGAGACCCAGGGCATGACCGTTTGAGCGACCTTTTAGAAAACACCAATGAGCCATTTGTTGTTGTATTCGATGCAACCTTACATGAGGTTGGCATTGAAAACCCTGTAAGACACAAGACAATCTTCATTAATAAGACTCAAATTGCTTTTGCAACACCTGATGAAGACCAGAAATAAGAAAATGAAGACCTATGGGAAAACTAAATTAACGGTAGAACAAATGCATTCAAACCCATTTGATGCAAGAGCTGCCGGACACGTTCATTATTTCACAGGGAAACCTTGCAAGCATGGTCATATAGCACCACGATACGTCAAAAGATATTCTTGTATAGAATGTAACCGGATAGAACATGAAAAGCGTTACATACCACACCCAAGAAAACTGCTCACCTCTGAAGAAAAAGCTAAAAGGCGAAAGGCCTACTATCAGAAACACAAAGGACATATTAAAGCTTTAAAACAAAAATGGTGGCAAGAAAACAAGGAGCAATTATCGCTTCAAAATGCAGAATGGAAAAAAAATAACCCAGAAAATGAAAAAAAGAGAAGTCGAGAAAGGTATAAAGCTGAACCAGAAAAGTTCATCGAGAATGCTAAAAAATATTATCATGAGAATAGGGAAACTATCTTAGAAAAAAGACGTAAGTATCGGGCGGCCAATAAAGAAAAATTCAAAGAACGAAACAGGGCATATTATCATAGAAAGAAAAAGGAAGAATCTGAGTGAAACCCTTGCACAAAAATATCAGGATAGGAACATGCAGTTGGAAGTATGACTCATGGAAAGGTCTGATTTATTCTGATGGTGTAGTTAATAATTATCTCTCCGAATATTCCAAGCATTACAGTATCGTCGAGGTTGATCAATGGTTTTGGGCTTTATTTGGCGATAAGATCGTGATGCCAAAGCCTGAAGTGGTTTCTGAATATGTCGCATCTGTTCCCAGGGATTTTCGATTCAGCATTAAAGTTCCAAATGCCATTACCCTGACACACAAACATGGTAAGGGGCCATTGGAGGTTAATCCTCATTTCCTTTCAAACAATTTGATGGAAGATTTTTTGAAGCTCTTGGAACCAATGTCAAAGCAAATAAATTCCCTGATCTTCCAGTTTGAGTATTTGAACAAACAGAAGATGCCTGACCAAATAACATTTCAGAACCAGCTTGAATCATTTTTTCAGAATCTACCTCCAAGGTTCAACTATTGCATTGAGATTCGAAATCAGAATTATCTGAACAAACCATATTTTGAATTTCTTAACACCATGAAACTTTCACATGTATTTCTTCAGGGATACTGGATGCCACCTATCTTTGAGATTTTTGGACGTTTTCAGGAATATATTAAACGCCACACTGTTATTCGCTTGCATGGCCCTGACAGGAAAGCTATTGAACACCAGACTGATGGTGAATGGAATGCCATTGTTGACCCCAAAGATGGTGAACTGCACAAGCTGAAAATAATGATCCATGATTTACTGGCAAGAGAAGTAAAGGTAACACTGAGTGTGAATAACCACTATGAAGGGTCTGCACCATTGACCATTAAAAAATTTAAAGAATTATTTTGAAACACAAATAAAAATATGTGGGAATATTTGAAGGTGAAAAAATTAAAAATGGCTATTCGCGGAGTGAATATGAGAAAAATTATTTCCGGGATCTTGTTTGTTATGCTTTTCACAGGAGTCAGCTATGCAGATCCACAGATTACCTCGATCCAACTTGATGAAGCTGTAGCAATATTGGATACCACTAAACTCAGGATTCATTTTATAGATGTTGGAACAGGTCTTGCTGTTTTTATTCAAACACCAAATAACCATAAACAAATTTTTATAGACGGTGGCAAAGAAGAGACTGACAAGATGGTGAACTATGTAGGTCAATTTTATCCCAGAGAATTGGTGATTGATCTTGCCATAGTAACCCATGCTGATAGTGATCATTTTTATGGCATGATGAAGGTGTTTGATAAGTATGATGTCAAAGAGTTTTGGTATTCTGGTTATGACAGTGAAGACTTAACCCCAAATGGATTCTGGAAGAAAAACTTTCTGACTAATCGGATTGGAGCTGAAGCGGGTTGTATAATTAGATCACCTCTGAACAGTTGGAAGAAGGCAGGTGATTTTGTTTGTATTGATGGTCTGGATGATATTAAAATTCTTTTGCTAAATACCGATAGTCAACCACCCCAAAGAGATCCTGTTTCCAATAGAAGATTTGATGAAAGCCTTAGAAGAAATAATGCATCCCTTGTGTTTAAGCTTATTTATAAAGATATCTCATTTTTATTTACGGGTGATATTAATGGTAGAGATTTGGAAAACTCAAATAATGGCAAGGGCCTTTATGAATGTGACAGTGAGGAGCTTGAACTGGTTTCACGACATCTTTATTCAGGTCCACAATTTAACCTAAATACCACTGTCCTACAGGTTCCTCATCATGGTGGCAATGGTTCATCATCAATGCCATTTTTGAATGCAATAAACCCAGAATATGCCATGATAAGTGCGGGTTTTGATTATGGTCATCCTTCTGAATATGCATTGCATAGGTTAAGCGAAACAGGAATTTCTGAAAGCAAAATATTTAGAACTGATGATGGAGAGACTGAAAGTGTTGAGGATGAAATTTTTGATGACTCATTTGTGTTTGAAACTGATGGTATTACCATCAACAGGATATTTAGAGTTAGCATGTAATGATTTATTCTCTGCCTTGCACGATGTAGAATGGGAAAATAGGAGTAGTTGGGAGCGTTGGAAGGGAATGCGTTAAAATGAAAAATGATCTGAAAGGATACCCAAACACTATTTAAAAAGATACTCAAGACCATTAAGTTTAATTTCATAAACAGCCTTCAGCATTTCCCCAAGTCTTCCTTCTGGGAATCCTTTCTGTGAAAACCAGACTATATATGGTTCCGGGAGATCTACTAAACGCAACCCTTTATATTTTCCGAATGGCATTCTCTCTGCTGCAAGAGCTATGATGCTTCTTTGTCGGGAGTAATTGGCTTCATTTCTTAGGGATGTTGATGATGTCAATTCCATTATCAATTAAAAATTTAATTGATTTGCTGCAAACAGGAGCGGTCGTTTCCAAGGAGATAAAAACATCAGAAGCTTTCTCTTTGATTTTTTCAACTTTCTGAAGAATTATTAATGTGTCTTTCATTATGATTCTTGATTTTCTGTCTATGATCAAATTGAATTTTTTAGGCCCGATTTTTATCAATACAGTTTGGGAAGATAACCCATAAATTTTAGGATCGACTTTCCCGTTTAATTTGTGCCACCGTTGATTTCATCCCTCAATTTACCAGCACATCGAAACGTAACAACTCTCCGTTTATCCAATTCCATATTTTCCCCTGTTGCAGGATTTCTACCCTTACGGGGTGCTTTTTCATTGACTTGGAATTTTCCAAACCCTGAGATCATAATATCTTCTCCGGATGCAAGGGTGGCTTTCATGATTTCCAACATGGATTCTATTGCATCCTTTGCTTCTGAAGGCTTCAGATTGTTTTTTTCTGTAATTTTTTCAATGATTGTGATTTTTGTCAATGCCAAAATAAAATTCTCCTGTTATCTGGGCGAATTACATACCGCATGAGATTATCCTGATCAATCTGCAAAAAAATTATAATCTCCCATTTTGTACTGAGAGGTTATTAACAAACATGCTTATTGGTTTATCAAAGGTATGTTTGCATCCGTCTTTCTTGCTTTTTATGGTAACTTTTTTGGGGCGTGTAAGGTATAAATTTTTTTGTGCCCTTGTGCAGGAAACATAGAATTTTTTCAACTCCTCTGGTAGCTGTCGTTGTTCTGTTTTGCTATCAGGGAACCAACGAGGAACCCCTCCTTGATACAATCCCGGCAGATACACAGTGTCCCATTGTAGACCCTTTGCAGAATGAACGGTGGTCACGGTTACATAATCTGTGTCATCTTTATTTGAGCAAGGAACAATTTCATCAGATCTTCTATAAAATTTACCGAGCTCTGGATGTTTAGGGGCAATCGAAAATTTTAACTCATTATAATCATTGAGAATCAAGTCATTGCATATAATTTCTTTTAAATGTTGACAGGCACTCAAGCCTTCTTGATCCAGTATTTGTTTATCGGAAGCCAATTGAGCAAAATCTTCGAGTATTTCCAATGGAAGGCGTTTTTCCTCACAATGTTTGATGGCAAACAAGAGGCATTCCATCGCTTTGGTGTTTATGTTTTTATTCTTCTCTGGGCCGTCAATTATTTTTAATACTTGGTTAATAGTTTTCACTCTTAAAGAGTATTCTCCACATTGATGCAAAATGCTCTGGAGAGCATACAGATTTTCGGTGTTGATAAAAGTAAGTAATGCATTAAAAAGTTTTATGTTGACGTCAAGAAAATAGGTTCCTCCAAATACTCGAAATGAAATCTCATTTTTGTTTAAAGCGTTAAGGATTTCTTCGAAATAGAATGTATTGGTGAAGATTATGGCGCTATCAAGCAAAGCTGCGCCGCTGATTTTTTTTTCATTAAGTGAGTGTGAAATCCAGTCAGCCTCCTGCTCTTTGTCCTCAAAACTTCTTAGCGTTAAAGGTGAGCCTTCTATTCCCCATGCGTTTGATAAAGGCACGTTTCTACAATCTTGAAACTGAAATTTATTTATAAAGTCAAGGATACGTTGCGGACATCTATAGCTTTTTTCCAAGTCTACATTGTATACATTGTCTGCTCCAAAAATTTCATTAACTCGTAAAGAGCCCTCTCTGAACCCGTAAATATTCTGCCTTTGATCCGCCACAAAAAAGAGTTTTAGTTCAGGATTGTTACTATACATTAGACTGAGCATCTCATACTGCTCTTTGTTTAGATCCTGAGCTTCATCGATAACGATTTCATTTACCTGTTTTATAAGGAAGTCGCAAAATTCAGTGGTATGTTTTGTGGTTTCATTGAACAGTTGAATAATTCGATCAAAGGTCAGAATTTTATTTTCTGCACAGTATTTGCTAATTGCATTTTTATCTCTGTTAAACAATGCCAAAATTTCTTTTTCTTCGGCATCATCGATTATGATATATTCAAACTGTTTGCCTGTAGACTCGTGATAGTCCTGAAGCATCCTTAGAGCAAAGGAGTGTATGGTACCTGAAATCACGTTTCCTCTGTATTCACTAAGATTCGTTGAAAAAATTTGTGTGGTAATTTTTTCACGCAATTCATCTGCCGCAGTATTTGTGAAAGAAATCCCAGCTATCTTTGACGAGGCTTGGATGGATAATTCATAAAGAATCCGCCCAACAAGAATGCGCGTTTTTCCAGTCCCCGGTCCTGCAGTAACTAAGGTTATTCGTTCAGTAGATAAAACGGCAACTTTTTGTTTTTCGTCTAACTTTAGTCCCGACAAAGAGAATGGTTCTTGATTCATATCATACTTCTCAAAAGGAATCCCTGTTATGCCATGAACAATATTTTTTAGGCGCATGGCCAAATCAGCGAGTTCGTTGGCCAAAAGTTTCTCAGGAGTATCATGCGACCATTTATTGAGATCCCTACAGAGCTGTCTGCATACAGACTGAAGCCCGTATTTCTTTTCTCTCGCTATATAACGATCTATAGCCTCACTCAAATTCGGCAATCGTGTATTTTCTGGTATGGACAGCGCAAGTTTAATGAATCGTTCATATATCTTTCGCAAAGAGTTCGCTTTAGCATCGTTTGACCCACTTTCAAGCTCAATAGAACGAATTTCTTCATAAATTTTATGGATATTTTCGACAACCGGTTCCATATGCCCCCTAAAATTATTATTTCCCAATGTAGTTTGCGGTATGCATCACAATTTTGCTTTAATTTGAATTAAGATAATAATTGACCGTATATTTAAAATCTTCATTAAGGTCGTCTTGGCCTGAAAGCCACTGCAAATAATCTTTTGGGACATCTTTGAATAGCATATCTTTATGTTTCCCAAAAGTTATTTTTGGCAGCAAAGAAGGTTTGGAAGAGATCTCGATCATTTTTTGGATGGTTTTTTGCTCATCGCCTTCATTTTGACTCATCATTTTCTGGAAAAGCCTTTGAAAAAGTGCTTCGAGAACTAAAACATCTCCAAAAGCATCATGCGCAGTAGCCCCTTCTATTTTAAGCTTCATAGAATATCTCAGGTATTGAAGATTGTGTTTTTTATGATATCCTCCTTGATCAAGGTGCCGCACTAATTTTAATGTACAAATTACATTTTTTGGATAAAGGCCTTCTCGATTAAGCATTCCCACATCGAAAGAAGCATTATGGGCAACTAAGAAATTTTCTGAATTAGAAAGCAACTCTTTTAATTCTTTTTCCGTAGAACTACCCCTAAAGGATGGTTTGCCAGCTACCATTTCATCTGTGATGTGGTGAACGCACATTGCTTCAATTTCAATGCTACGTCCAGGGTCAAATAGTTCGTTAACCGCTATAGTCCCATTATCTGTTTTATATGCCAGTTGACAAAATCTATCTTCATCGCCAGTACCTGTTGTTTCGGTGTCAAGAAATATAAACAAAAAAACCTCCAAAGAATTAATAAATTGCATTCATTTAGTTGATAAAAAACCGCATACGCGCAAATGATAAGTTTCTATATGCTCTCAAGGTAAATAAATCATTATGGTTGTTTCTTATATAAATTATGGATATAGAAAACAATTTAGTTCTTTTAAACCCTAAAAAGGTATGTCACGATAATTGAATTTTATATTGATGGGTTTTCCCATTCCATCGGAAGATTCTGGAATTATCAGACCCTCTTCAGCCTCATAATATTCAAAACTATTCGGAGATCTGTGGGAATTGATCTGATTCCATAATATTTCATTGCTATTCCCATGCTTTTCAATAAACTTATTTTTGCTGATGACATGCGCATCTTCTTCCATTTCCATTAGCCAATCTTTAACTCGTCCCATAAATTGCCTTTTGTTAAATAGTTTTTTTTGAAAACTAAAATCCGGTTATTGTCATTTTGGCACGGTAAGTATATTTTTTGGCGATAATTTCGTTCAATACAATGCATTAGCAAAAATAATACCAAATGAACTATTTTGCAGATATGTGCCGGTAACAGAGGTTTTTTTTTAATATAAAGAGTATGATATGACAAATTTTAGTAATTATTTTAGCAAAAAATGTCAAAAATCGTTATTCAATTCTCGAAGCCAATATTGTTTCTTCGAGGAAAATAATTTCTATTCTCCTTGTCAACATTCATTTTTTCTGCTGATATGGATTTCAAAAAAGTGTTTCGTCGATGAAACATAAAAATGGATTGCTGGCGCAAGACAACAGGAGATCGAAATGATAGAAGAACATCAATCAACCCAACCGCCTCCTTTCAAATTCAAGTGCCCAACTTGCCAAACTTCTTATTCCTTTTCAGATTTTACCACTTCTATAATTCAACGGGGTCTGATACTGTTAGATGGGATTAGTCATTGTTGGTTTGGTTGCACCTGTTCTTTTTGTGCTGATCATTCAACAATTATTCAAAAATTTCCGAAAAACAATCTGCCACAAGAACTTGCAGAGCTTTATAACTGCATTTATGGTGATCGAATCTGGGAATATAGTATTGACGTTCCTGCTTCAGATAAGAATCCAGTCGGGAGTGAATCTTTTGCTTCAGGCCAATGGGAATATAATTCTTTTCCTTACACCTTTATTCATAAATCTCAGCCATTTTTTAGTTTTAAATCACAATTACCACCTAACTCAAAATGGCTTAATGATTTCAATGGGCCAGGGCATGATTACGATGATCTGAACCCTGAAATTGCAGTTCAAATTCAAGACGCAGTGAATAATTCAAATTTATCATATATCCGGGGTAGCCGAATCTCAGAACCTGCTATAAAAGTTTTATGGTTTAAGGAAGATGAGATTGATGAACTTGTTCTATTCGAGACGGCAAAAAAGAAAAAAGTGTTTCCCCGATATACCCTTTATGATTCAACATGGGAATCAATGCAAATTTTCTGCTGGAACCATGCGCTCCAATTGGATTTTGTGAAACAAATATCGAGTATCTCTGAAATTCCTTTGGTTGAATTTTTATCAATGTCATCAAAAAAGAAGGTAGCACAAGCCTATGACTTTTTGACTATTTTAGATAAACCCTATTCCTTCTCAAGTATAAATCCGTCTTCTCAGGGTGGAGCGATCCAACTAAACATTGCATCCGAAGCAGTTTCACCAATGGAATCTTTGAATAAAAATTCTATCTATTTCAGCAAAGAAAGTCGAGAAAGGATAACCAAAAAGATATGGGATCATTTCAATAAGGATTATATCCAGGAGATGCTTCTTGTCAGGAGTGACAAATTCATCTCTGAGTTTATTGAGTTATCAAAATTCATTTCTTTTTCTCGCAAATCAGTATGGGACTTGAAAGAACAATATCTTTTGGAAATACACAGTGCCATTATATCCGGTTATAAAAGAAGAGTAGAACAAACAAAGGATGCTAAATACTGGCAGAAACAAGCGGATGAAGCAGACAAATGTTTTTTGAATGTTAAAATAGTTTCTCAAGATCCAGCCATAAACAAGCTAAAAGCTCATATAGCAAGGTTTTCCAAGGTGGTATCAAAAATGAATTTTAATGGGCCAATATTATTGTTAGGCGAAAAGGGAACTGGAAAGAACCATTTCGCTGCAGCAATACATCAAGCCTTGCAACGCAAAGGGCAATTCATCAAAGTTGATTGTGGTGTAAAATCTGAAAATTTATTTGAAAGTGAATTGTTCGGTCATAAAAAAGGAGCATTCACTGGAGCCACAGAAAATCGAAAAGGTGCGTTTGAGATTGCTTCTGGTGGGACCCTTTTTCTTGATGAGATTGGCAATATTTCATTGAATCTTCAACAAAAACTTTTGGGTGTTCTTCAGAATTGGGAATATGAATTACTTGGTTCATCTGAAACTAAAAAATCGGATGCTTTTGTAATTGTTGCCACCAATGCAAATCTTGAAAAGTTGGTTGAAGATGGCAAATTCAGGGGAGATCTGTTAGACAGACTTGGTAATGAACGAATTGTAATCCCGCCATTAAGAGAAAGAAAAAAGGACATCCCTTTATTTTTTAAACAATTTGCAAAAGCCACAAAAATTGATCTTGAGTTAGAAAAAAACCTGGCAAAACTGGATTATGACTGGCCAGGAAATATCCGGGAGTTAGTTCAGATTATTGAAGGGATTGAAAGGAAAAAGATAATGTATGATGATACTTCCCCAATCTCTTTTGAAGACCTTCTGGAAAAAATTAAATTACCAAACAAAAAAGAAAGTTCTCGGTCAATTAACAAAAAGTCCCCTCCAGGTAACACCAAGGTTACGGATGATAAGGTAAAAGAAGCATTAGCCAACCACAATGGTAACAAATCCAGAGCTGCGGAAGAGTTAGGGGTGACGTATGCTACGATTCTCCGACACAGTAAAAAATTCGATATATAACATCACTATTACATTAACAAATGCAATATTAAATTTACTATTACATTCATTTCAAATGTAATAGTAAATCCCACCTCTGTCCTTTTCGATAATCATCAAAAAATAACATAATTTCAGTTGGTTAAAATTAACTATATTCCCATTTCCTCTTCTTGGCACGCCCTTTGTAATATCTAATCTCCAAGCGCGCTTAACAACACTAACCGGGGAAACCCAAAATATTTTTAACAAGGAGAAGTAAAATGGAAAAAGAAGGCAAAAGGGAATTGGCCGAAATCAAAATCGGCCAGTTAAGCAAAGATCCAAATCACCCGAGACTGGAAAGAGGAGATCTTGAAGCCCTTACCAAAAGTATTCGTCACGATGGTATCATGAACCCGATCGTAGTCCAGAAGATTGCTGACAACAGTTACCATATCCTTGATGGCGACAGAAGGGCTGAAGTGGCAAAAACTCTCGGCTATGAAACCGTATCTTGCATCGTTTGTGAAGGATTGACCCCTGGGGAATCAGCTCACAAATCCTACATTCTGAACACGGAACGGAATCAGTTGAGCGCCATCGAACGTGCCCAGCATATTAAAAGGATGAGAGATGAATTCAAATATACATATGAAGATCTCGAAATACTTGGTTATGGCTCCAAGTCTCAAATCTCAAAAATCATCAACCTGCTGGATCTTCCTGAAAAAATTCAGAAACAAATTACCAAGGGTAAGCTGACCGCAGCCCATGGGGAAGAGTTACGAAAGCTTAAAGACCCCGCAAAAATTGAAAGGGCTGCTAAGCTTGCTATTGATAATGATTGGTCTGCAAAAAAAACAGGAAATAATATAGAAAGGATCAACAGGAAGGCCAAGAAGGAGAGCAAAAAAGAAGAACCAACAGCAGAAGTACCAGCCCAGGATGTCCCCGGTGTGTATTTCAAGGATTCAACAAACATGAGTGAGATTCCTGGCAAATCTGTTGGCTGCATCTTCACCAGTCCTCCTTATTTCGCGGGCATGGAATACGAAGTCGGATATTCCTTTGATGAGCATCGGGAGAATGTCAAGGCTGTTATGGATGAATGCGCAAGGGTCTTGGTTCCCGGAGGAGTTCTGGCCCTCAACGTAGCGGACATCATCAACTTCAAGAACAAGAAAGTGGACGACCCAGGCCAGATCAAACCAATGCTTCATTTTTATCAATCCTGTCTGAGTAAATATGGCATTTATCTCCAGGATCAGATCGTATGGGCTAAAGACGCAAATCCGTTCACCCAGGATGATACTGTCAATTACACCGACAAGACCGTTCATACGCAGTACAGAATTGTGAACAGACATGAGCCCATCTACATCTTCAGGAAAAAAGGAGAACGAGTCCTCCCGTCCGAAGATATCGTCCTGGCATCTCGTCTTACCAGGGAAGAATGGAAGGTTTATGCTCCGAGCGTCTGGAATATAGACCGAATACGAAAAGCTGTTGGACATCCAGCCGTGTTTCCAGAAGAACTCGCCCGCAGGATAATCAAAATGTATTCCTTTGTCGGTGACACTGTTCTTGATCCATTCCTGGGGTCCGGCACCACTGTAAAGGTTGCAAGGGAATTAGGCCGAGATGGCGTCGGATATGAAAGAGATCTGCGTTACAAGGCAACTATCATGGCAAAACTGGGAGTTGAGGAGCCTGAAACTGATGGGGTTGGTGAATATGTAAAAAGAACCCTGGAAGAACTGGAAGCAAATCAACCGGGAAAACCAAAGGTCGAAGTAATGATGTCGGAAGGGATGGTGGATTCTGTCAGAAAAATCACTTCTGATAAAAAATTGGAACTCGAAACAGTTTAATTAAACAAACCGGGCGGGGGATATCAAATCCCCTGCCTGCCTGAAAACGGAGAATTGACAAGTGTCTTCAACTCAATGTGCCCATACTGTGCCCAAGAAAAGGCTTTATTCCATAAAGGAATTAACAGCCTTAATCGGTGCAACTGACTGGTTCTGGCGAAGTCAGATCTGGGACGGGCAATTGCCGTATGTGCAGGTTGGGAAGAAGATGTTTGTTGATTGTCAGGATATCGAAACTTTTATCGAAAATAATAAATATAAAAATTAGGAGATATAAAATGAAAATAATTATGTTTAATGCTGATACTGGTGGAGTTATGGAATGGTCTTTTGAGTCGGAGGTTATGTCCCATCTTTTTGTTCCTTTCTTTTTTGATTTCCTTGGTGAAATCCCTGAACATCATTATTCGGAGAGCGGAGAGTTATTTGGTATTCAACTGGATACGAAACAGATCAATAGGGTTAGGGAAAAAGCTAAGCCATGGATGGAACAAAATTCTGCACTCGAAAAGCTCTATACCGATATGACTTTTCTACTAACCTGCAGTGGACCCATAGTTCTTAAAAAGTAGAAGACACCCCAACAAAAAATCTAAGAATTAAGGAGAGAGAAAATGAGTATATACATGTCAAGAATCAATGGTGGTAAAAGTTTTACGTTGTACGCTGAAGATGGATCAGGTGTGGTGAACGATATTTATCAAGCCTTCGACCATATCGGTGCAATTCAAAGATTCCTCAATGAAAGCGTCGATATTGAATCTTTTGACGCTGAAACAATTATTGTTTGTTTAACTGAACTTCAGGTGCATAGATTATCCCTTAAAGCCCCTGTTGAAGAAAAGATTAGAGCCACAGATGATTTGACGAAAGAGAAATTCTGTCAACTCTATCAAATAATTAACAAGCTAAATAATTAAAACATTCATTTTAAATGCCTCCAGTTAACCTGGGGGCATTTATTCTTTGATATCCATCTAAAAAAGGGATGCCGAAGATTTTATTCAGAAGAACAAATTTAAAAATTAAATGGGGGTAATAAAAATGTACAGAATTAATATGGTCATTAGAAATACAGATGAAAATGATAAAAAATATAAACTGTTTGAAGTTGATGAAGATGAACATGAGGGGGATTACATTGCAGATATATTTTATTTGGTACAAGACAGATTGGAACTGCTACCAGACGATGATTTGCGCTTTGAATGTGGCGGCGGACCTTTAGACCATGAGAATCTTGAAGATGAATGTGCTTTCTATCTGAACACAAAGCAAATTGAGAAACTATTTCAAAGTCTGCAATCATTTCCGCCAATTGGTTGGGTTAACTTTAAAGAGCTTTTGCATATGAGTAAATTTGTTAAACAGCTGGATAACATCATTAAATCAGTTAATGGAAAAAATATGTAGAAAAAATAGAACAATGCTCTTGGTTTCAATACTAAGAGCATTTCTGTTTTTACTTGACCAAACAACAATCAGATGGGATTAAAAAGATGCAATACATGATGTTACCAAATGGTGAAGTCACAGATCAAACCAGTGATATCATGTTTGTCCATCTTGTGCCCGTCAAGGCATGATGGAGGTATATTATGGGAAGTTTATATTTAAGAGGTAACACCTGGTGGATTAAATTTTACCGGAATGGGAAGTGCTTTCGTGAAAGTACAGAAAGTACCAAAAAGATGGTGGCTAAAAAAGTATTGGCCAGAAAGGAAGGTGATATAGCAAAAGGGAAGATCCCTGGAGTAAGATTTGATAAAGTAACTTTTGAAGATCTGGCAGATAGCTTTCTGAAGGATTATAAAATCAATCAGAAAAAATCATTGGTTAAAGCACAACGAAGTGTCAATCATCTGAAGAAATCATTTGAACGAGTTAATGTGCCACAGATTACAACACCTAAAATTAATGAATTTATTGAAAGTAGAATTAATGATGGTGCGGCTAATGCAACAATAAATAGAGAACTGGCGGCACTTAAAAGGATGCTTAACCTTGGGGCACAACAAACTCCACCTATTGTCGACAGGGTCCCCCATATTTCAATGTTGGAAGAAAACAACGTTAGAAAAGGGTTCTTTGATCATGATGAATTTTTGGCATTACGTGATGCCCTTCCGGAGTATTTGAAAGGGTTCGTTACCTTTGGATACAAGTCTGGCTGGAGGGTTAATGAAATTAAAACCTTAACATGGTCCAATGTTGATCTTCAAAAAAGAATTGCCTGGTTGGAAATTGGGATGACCAAGAATAAGGAAGGCCGTACAATATATTTGGATGATGAATTGATGGAAATTTTCAATACCCAAAGGAATTTACAGAAAAGGGGAGGACTCATTGTTCCTTATGTTTTTCCTAACCGTAAAGGTGATGATGGAATTAAAGTCTTTCGGAGGGCTTGGAAAACGGCTTGCACTAAGGCTGGAATACCAAATCGTATTTTTCATGATCTAAGAAGAACTGCTGTCAGAAATATGGTTCGCTCGGGGATACCAGAAAGAGTTGCAATGATGATCTCGGGGCATAAAACGAGATCTGTATTTGAAAGATACAATATAGTAAGTGAGGGTGATTTGATGATTGCTGCTAAAAAGCAAGAAGCTTACCTAAAAACACAGGTGGGCACAAATCCAGGCACAGTCGTTGAAATTCCAATAAAAAAAGCTTTCAGTGAAAACCGCTGAAAGCCTCTTTAAATCTTGCTTTGTTGTGGTGCCCAGGGACAGAATTGAACTGCCGACACGGGGATTTTCAGTCCCTTTTTAAAGATCTTCATAAAACTTCACAAAATATAATTTTTATAGTCAATTACTTGATATCAAACATTTATCATGATATGGATACTTTCATTGACTATCATTTTTAAACATTTCATTTCATCAAAAAGCGGTGGACAATAGGTGGATAAAAATTTTGAGTGATAAAAAAATAGGAATAAACATCATGGCAGGAAAATGGCAAAAATCGGAATATCCTGGGATAAGGTTTCGGGAACATTCTACAAGAAAACATGGTGTCAAAAAGGATCGATATTTTATTATTTCTTACCGATTGAATGGCAAAAGGAAAGATGAATCTATAGGATGGGCATCTAAAGGATGGACATTGAAAAAAGCTAATAAAATATTATCTGAATTACATGAGAATCATCGCAATGGTACAGGCCCACAAACATTAGCAGAAAAACGACAAATTGAAGAAGGTAAAAGGAAAGTCAGCTTGGCGAAAGTCAAACAACAAGAAAAAGAGAATATTTTGTTCAGGGATTATTTTGAAACTAACTATTTACCTAATGCTAAAACCAATAAGAAAAAAGAATCATGGCGCAAAGAAAGCGAACATTTTAAAAATTGGTTAAAACCTGAAATTGGGCACCTCCCCATTAAAAAAATTACAGCTTTCAATTTGGAAAAAATAAAAAAAAATATGTTGGATGCCGGAACAGCACCTCGGACTATACAGTACTGTTTTTCTACATTCCGGCAAGTTTGGAATCACGCCAGAATCAATGACCTTATTGATTATGAAAGCCCAACAAGGAAAGTAAAATTACCTAAAGTTCAGAATCAAAGATTACGTTTTTTTAGTCACAAAGAAGTGGACATGCTTTTGAATGCCTTAAAAAACAAAAGTCTGCAAGTTCATGATATGACTTTGTTGTCCTTACACACGGGAGTTAGAGCTGGCGAAATATTCTCTCTGATATGGGGTGTTGTGGATCTGAATAATGGTTCACTATTAATTAGAGACAGCAAAGGTAAAACACGGCATGTCTATCTGACCGATGATACCCAAAATATGCTTAAACAAAGGTATCAAAAGCAGGCCGCTTCTGACCATGTATTTAAAAATCGTGATGATAAGAAAATCACAAGCATAAGCAATACATTCGATAGGACCGTCAAGGAACTTGGATTTAATAAAGGAGTAACAGACAGCCGTGATAAAGCCCTCTTTCATACTTGCCGCCATACTTTTGCAAGCTGGCATGTTCAAAATGGTACGGACCTTTATATTGTCAAAGAATTGCTGGGGCACTCAACTATACAACTGACCGAACGATACAGCCATTTAAGGCCTGGTGGATTAAAGAAAGCAGCACGCCGCTTTGATGCTAACTTTAAAAAAAATATTACATCTTTGGATAAAACACAAGATCATGCTTGATAATTATTATGGCAGGCATTGACCTGGCTGTATGAATGTTTTCCAAAAAGTAACTCGCCATTCTACAATGACCATCGTCATTTATAATACGCTGCTGGGATAAAATATTTGTCGTTGATCTCTACAATTCAAGCAACAGAAAGATATGCCCACCTGGCACCGGACCAATTACAACTGGTTGCAAATACGATTGACAGGGTAGCCGCAGTAAATAAAGAAGATAAAATTATACCCTTAACAAAGAAAGCATAGTGTATGCAGTTCTCTCTCATCTCTTCCTTTTAAATTGACCATCTCACGCTTTTGTGAGTCACCGATAAAATATTCAAGAATGCACATTTAATTTTTTATTTATTCTTTCAAAATCATCCTTAAAATCGTTTTTAGATCCATAAGATGAAAATAATGTTGCAGCTTTGTCAATATGCTCAAATGCTTTATTAATATGCCCTCGCTTTTCTTGTATCAGAGCGGCACTATGTTCACAGTATGCTGTGCCAATCGGCCGACCTATTTTTTGAGAAAGTTGGAGAGCCTTTTCATTGAAAGATTCGGCTTCGTCCAATTCTCCTTTTTCAATAAGAAGCCTTGTCTTTTTTTGCATGAATATAGAATAAATTTCCTCATTATTTTTCAACTTCGCGGCAATCTTAATTGCTTTATCAAGGTAATCTTCAGCCTCATCGTATTTCTCTGAATCTCTCGCCAAACTTGCTAAAGAGCCATAATTAACGGATAGGAAATGGTCCTGTTTTATTTTTTTAAATATGTTTGTTGATTCTAATAGATAGTTCAAAGCCTCCTCGTGTCTTCCTTGTTCCTTCCTTATAAGTCCCACCGTTCTAGTACCGATGGCTTCAAATAGTATAGCGTGCGAAGCTTTAGCTATTTTTATTCCTTTGACTATCTTCTCTTCTGATAATTCGAAATCATACCATAGAAAGTAAACCCAGCCCATGTTTAATATTAAATTGCGTGCTTGTTCTGCATGGTCATCAATTAATTGAGCTGCTTCAAATGCAATCTCTCCTAGTTTAAGTCTAAGATCATGTTTTCCTTTAATCCCTAATGAATATCCGACGTATTTCATTATCTGTGTTGTGAGGAAGTATTCTTCTATTCTGTACGATTCTTCGATAGTCCATGATAGATGCTCTTTATTCTCTCCAACGAACTTAATCAATTTTGGAGAAGGCCAATTAACATCATCTGTCAATGATTTTAGTTGATTATAGGTATAAGAAATAATTTTTTTACTCAGTTGATTGTTAAGATTTTCATTTTGCTGAGCAAGAAAATGTTTGGTTAGTGGCAAAAGTCTGTATCGGTGTTTGAGCAGTGGGATAAAAAATGAATCTGGGATTTTAGGGTCCATATCTTCATTTTTTGATATCAAAGCGTACTGCAAAAGTTGTGACAAAGAATCTTTAGCATCATTCTCCCCGATCTCATTGTATTGAGCTAAAAGCTCACCAGTAGTAGGAACCGGAATTAGCGCAAGGGTAGATAGGATGATTTTTGAGTTAGGGGAAAGTTGATGATACGAATTTTTAAAAAGAAAATCTAATATAGGTTTTTCTTTGTTATCCGTTAAATGAGTCGATAACATATTGATGTCCCAATGTTGTGATGCAATTTGCCCTACGGCCCACTTTGTTGCTAATGGTATTCCCCCGATCATTTCGGCCAATGTCATTTGTTGTGTAGAATCTAAATACAAATCATGAAAAAGGCATTGTTTATTTATAATTTCAATTGATTCTTGTATGGATAATTCTAACAACTGAACAGCTTTCGATGATTGAACACTTCTTCGATCTGTTATAAGAGCTTTACTTGGTGTCGGTATTTCTTCAATAAAAAGCCTAATATTTTCATCGTCAACGGTCTCCATATTGTCAACAATTAACAAGGCCTTGTTTATAGAAAGTAATTTTTTTGCTTTAGCGATTTGTTGTTGCATTGAAGGAAGATTATTGGACAACTCTGGATCGAGCACTTCGATTATTTTAGTAACTAAACCATCAAGATTTGATCTCACAAACTCACTTTTTCTGATTTTATTATCAATCAGCATTTCCTTTTTGGTTGATGACCAAATAACCGCGTCAAATAAGCATAATTCAATACACTTTCGTGCAACTTCTATAGCTAAAGAAGACTTCCCAACACCACCAACGCCGGTTATGCTTAATACATAGGCTCTTGAAGCTGGTGATAAATTTTCTATTAAAATTTCTAATTCTTTTTCTCTTCCGATAAATTCATAATCTATCCTTGGTAAGTTGTTTGGTATTTTTACGAACAGGCTTTCTTTAGGTATCTTTATTCGTTCTTCAAATGTTTTGATGTCGATATCATCATCAAACAACTCTATACTAACGTTAAAGATCTCAACAAGGTTCTGGATGTTTTTATCATCAAGCTCTCTGCCTTTAACAGCATTTTCCTGTTTGCTAATTTGATCTGAGCTGATCCCTAGTTTCTCAGCCATCTGTTGCTGACTCATCTTAAAAAAAGCTCGTAAAGATTTTAGTTTCTCGGCTCTTAAAAGAGGATCACCGCTAAATTCCTTACATGGTCTTCCCATTTTTTTTGTTTGTTTAGTCATTTTTTAAACTCATTCACCTTACACACAATTCATCTTGGTTAAAATAGTAATAAAATCGGATTTTTTAAATCAGTTTTTTTTTGTCTAAATTATGCCTTTTTCGTCCATTTTATGGCGTTAGGCAAAAGAATAAAAAGTTCTGTATCCTTTATTTGAAAGGGAAAACAATTTTTCCAAAGTAAATATAACTGATTAGCATAGGAGGTGTAAACGAAGAAAAAACAAAACAGAAGAGAAGTCAAGTTATTAATTTAAACATCTATTAAAATGAAGGAGAAAAATGAATAAGGAAATGGTTAAGAAAGCACTTGAAAAGGCATTGCCCCCAGTTTTTGCAAGGTGTCATGCAACCAGATTGTCTGGTGGATTGATTAACGGAGATTCCTTGGCAAATAAGATGAGCCGTGGAGAGGGGCCTGAATTTTTTAAAATTGGCCGAAAGGTGGGATTCTCAAGAGATATTTTTCTTGAGTGGATAGAAAACCATATAGAAATTATCAACGGTCGTTAACACCAACAACAAAATAAAAAAAACAGATGGGCAATAATACCTGCCTGGTTTCTAAAAGGAGATACAAATGTCTGAATATCAATTACCGGGAAAAACTAATGTTCATCTTGATGAACTTCAATCAGTTATCAAGGAGATCCTGCTTATCGACAGTGATGAATGGGTGGATGATAAGGTAGTTCAGATTACCGTAGAATTCATGGCCTTTCCCAAAAAAATAAACATTAATATTTCAAAAAAATAAAAGGAGGATCTGGCTCCTCTGTATTGAGGAGCCAGTGCAATTATGAAAAATTCATTAATAGACAACATTAAAGACAGTTTGAAAAATGATGACCCAGTTGAAATTACAATTGATTTTTCACAGAATTGGAGAGAGAAAAAATATTGTACAGTCAATGATCAAATGATCGAAAACGATATTAAATCGCATATTAAGGATCAAATTGCAGAAGTTGAAAAACCTAAAATAATAAAACCTCCGCAAACCACAAATGATCAGATCCCCATTGCGTTACCCGACCAACAACCACAAATCTCACTCTTTGCAAACCAGAGTGATACGTATCAAAAAATAAAAGCTGCGACCAACCAGCAGAAAATTATTAACAACTACATTTCTGCATCAGAAATTACTCAGAGAAACAATTTGAAATACAATGATAGTCTCCAAATACAGGAAATCCGGAGGGATCTGTATTTAAAACCACCCATCCCTATAGACGATTATACTAGTCTTCAGGTTGACTTTCCCCTAAATGAATTGCCAATAGAATACCAGAATTTTTTAAATTCACTTTCTCAGTCTCTCAATGTTCCTGTGATTGCAATTGTTTCTGGCCTTTTTGCTTCTATATATATAGCAGCTCGCGGAAGATTCAAAATAGAGGTGAAAAACAGTCACTTTGAAGCTTTTACAGAGTATTTCGTCGTTGTAATGCCTTCTGGATCAAAGAAAAGCGCTATTGTTCAATCTTTCAAGGCTATATTTGATGTGTACATCGAAAAAATCAAAACTGAATTTAACAAAAGATTACCGAACGAAAAATTGATATTGCAGTTGTATAAAAGGGTCGAAAGAAAACTGATGAAAGATTTATTAAAAGGAAAAACACTTGAAACAGTGCACGAAATAAATCTTTCTCTTGAAAGCGTTGAAAAAGCATTAGCGCCTCTAAAAGAAAAGCTGAATAAGATTTCTTCAATGCCCAATTTATTCAACGATATCCCGACTATGAAAAAACTCGCAGAAAATATGAAACAACAAAGTGAAACTCTTTCCATTTTTGATGCGGAGCCTGGGATTTGGAAAAACCGTGTCCGGGCCAACGAAGATGTCATTTTGCTCAAGAGTTATACCATGGAACCTTTTGGAAACGAAACCGCAACCAATGGTTCCGTTACAATGTCAGCACCCTGCCTGACGATTTGTTCTTACATTCAGCCCGGGGTAGCGTTCGACCTTTATTCAAAGGATGCATTAAGGGACGATGGACTATTACCCCGAATACTTTCTGTGTTTTGTCTGTCTAAGCTGAATATACAAAATTCAATACATCCAGATATAAACCCTGAGTTGATGGCAATGTATAAAGAAAAAATCACCAGCATTTTGGACTATAGTTGGACTGCAAGCACCAATAGGCAAATTGAAACTCTAAAGCTTAATGATGCGGCCCGGCAAATCTATTCAAATTTTTCACATGAAGTTAGCATCAAGATCCATGATGATAAATTCAAAAACTGTGAAGCGTTTGCGTCAAAATTGGCTGGGCATGCTGTTCGGTTAGCGGGTGCAATACACTTCCTTCAACATGACAAACCTTGGGAAAAATCGATAGAGTCGTCGGCGATGAGAGCCGGAGTTGCCGTAGCTGAATTCTATGCGGAACATGCTATTTTCGCGTTTGATAAAAAACAAAACGATTCCATTGTCTATGCCAGAAAAATCCTTAAATGGGTTAAGCGACATCATATCGTTAAGTTTGAGCAAAGGGATGCTCAGAGGGGTGTGGGACACTGCAAAATCAATCAAATCGAGGCCGGAATAGACCTCTTACAAAAACACAAATATCTGGTGCAACACATAAATTTTAAAGGTGAAATGGTCTATATTGTAAACCCGAACATATTTAAGGAGGAATATTAATGTTTATTGATAATATCTTTAGTGATGATCGAGATGAATTCGGATATTGCATCGTCTGTTTGGACAGATTTCCCAAAAAAGCTCTAAATAGCAGGGATGAATGTGAAGAACATAATGGAGAGACTCTTTTGTCAGACGAAGAGCGCGAAGACTGGGATTCTTTTATTGAGAATATAAGAAAATAATTAAAAGTCAACTCATAGAATTTGAACCATGCTGTTGTAACTCCCCTTCAGTATGGTTCAACCCTTTTTTGCCCATTTATAAAGAGGCCCAAAAAATTTACACGATATCCCACTAAAAATCCTAAATTGCCGTACCTGCACAGAAAAAATCAGGTATAAGTTTAGAAAAAAGCAGGTTGTTTACCCATAAGACAGCGAACCGCTTTATGCCTTTAACCTCCACCCCTTTGTGAAACAGGCAATATTCTATTTTTTAAAGCCATCACTATGTTGACAGTGTTGACAAACTACATTGTCAACACTATATCTCTCCCTAAATTTACCATTAGGTAGTTTGATTATAGCCTGCTTCCCGGTTTCCAGATTTTCATTTTCTCAGCTTCGCTGATCAGATATTCCCTGAAGTCAGGATGAGCAAGCTTTATTAACTGCTCGGCTCGTTTCCAAATAGATAATCCAAACAAATTGGCTTTGCCATACTCTGTTACCAGGTATGGAGTTAATGTGCGCGGCACGGTAACGATGGCACCATTGTTCAGCTTTATCTGGATCATGAATAATTCATCAGCATACCATTTGTCTGGGTCGAGATTATACGTCACGACAATCTTAAGTGCCCCATTAAAACGGTGTAAATAATTCTTTCCCATCCCTGGCATCAAACAAAATCTGGGAAATTTTCCTGCGGTCCTCTGTATCATGAAAATCTTTGCAATGGTCTATTTTATCTTGGCCGGGATTTGACTTTTGATTTTCAATGCATTTCCTGATTTCAGCTCGTTTCTCTTCAGATAGATACATGAGGATTCCTTTTTTTCAGGTTGAAGAATTTTTAATCCCTGGTTCCTATAACAAGATCAGAATCGACATTTAATCGAGAAAATTGTTGGTTTTGACATCCCTGAAATATTCCTTTTTAATTCCACCATAGTCGAGTCATTCTTTTTTTACTCCACCCTCAAAAGTTATCCGACAGTCATAATATAAGAATAACAAGGTGATCGAAGAGAATGAAACCTCCAGCTACTGGGATATTTCAAAACGGTAATAATAGTATTACTTATATAAGAGCTTCGCATGAAAACATCAAACGTCACATGTGAAAACTTCGAAATATTAATCAAGTAGCACATCTTCAACCATATTCATCCATAGACCTATAAGATAGTCACCATTAAACATCAACAACCCACCTATTATTCATTATTTCCATCAGACATCCCATAGAAGACACGTGAAACTTAAAAGTGATCAATGACATAGTCTGCCATCAACATCGCCATCAAATCAATTACAAACCACTAAAAACAGGAGAAAACCTCTTATGAAAACTGTAATCTTAACAAAAACCTACAATCATTTCCCTTTAAGTTATTCAAATAAAAATAACAATGGATTTTATATTAACATTCTTGATTCCCTTCAAAGATTATTTAATACAATGTTTTATCGGCATTCACAGGTTTTTGTTATTCGATTAGATTTGACCTATCCAACAGGTATTCAATATCCACATGACAATGTCCTGTTCTCAAGGTTCATTGAAGCACTAACCCTTTATTGCAAACGGATACGTAAAAGTAAACGGACAGGTAATCTTGTAGGGGATTATGATCCCATGTATCTTTGGACAAGAGAGGATTCTGGCACGGGTCAACACCATTTCCATATTTTGCTTCTTCTAAATGGCAACAAGATCCAGAATGGACGTGGTATTTCAGAGAAAGCAAAAGAACTCTGGAATGGATGCCTTGGAGTGCATGCAGAAGGCCTTGTTCACCTATGTATGCCTGGTGGAGCTTATGACCAATATGGTGGGGTAAAACTTGTACGTGGTTCTATTGATTTTCCAGAACTATTTGAAAATGTCTTCAAATGGACAAGTTACCTGGCTAAGGTCTACAGCAAAGGAAATGGACCCAAACATGTAAAAGAATACGGTATGTCAAGATTATAGGCATCCTCTCCTGATTCAGCCTTATCGGATCTATACATACTCAGCCTCCACTGCATGTGGAGATTGTGTGGCTCCTGAACGATAAGATCATTTCATCTTGAGATAACGGCTGGTCTATTCTCAAAGTCTCATAACTTTAAACCCATTTCCTACGGGATTTCCATTCCATTAATTTCTGATCATTTCCAAAATAATCTTTATTCTGAATGAATATATTATAAGACTGAATTAACCACTGAACCTAAAACAGATGAATAAAATCCATTTTAGGCATTGTATATACCCCAACCCTTAGGAGACAACCATGAAAAAAAATTATACTAAAAAAGAAATCTGGTGTTTTAGAAACGGCATTCCGATTACAACACTGGTTCTTGATATACTGAAGATCCCCTCCAATAAATCCTATGGTTATTCTCGATTCCGTTGCCCTCTATGCGGGATATTTAACCTGGTAGCGCTTCCGGATAGGAACATCGCCCTGTGCACTGATTGTGAAACTGAGTTCAACCCCATCGATATCGTGATGAAGCATAAGAACGTCACATTTAAACCGGCAATTGATTTTTTAGACGCTCTTCAAATCGTTTGATTTACAATTTACAAGAGACTGTTTTCAACGGTTCAGTTATTTTGCCAAGACCAACACAAAGGGAAACTGCCAGAAATGGATTAAGGACTTAGATGGAATAGCCTTCAACTCTATCTGATATTGATCTGGGATCATCCATTGGGTTGGAAAAAATATCGCAAGATCCTGTTGGTTTGATGGATCATCATATCTCGGATTATAAGCATAAGTTATAAATTATACTCACATTGATTTATTATTAGAACCTTGTTTTAAAGCCCCTAAAAACAAGGGTTTCAACATGGCCGTCAGCCTGGAAAGATGGGTGTCTGGGGGGATGCCTTAATGCCTGATTACATCCAGATATTTTAAATTTGTTATTCATTTTTTTAGAAGAAAAAGGACTATGATATGACTAAAAGTATTAAGAAATTTTATGTTGTGATGGTTGGCCGTGTTCCGGGAATATATGGTTCATGGCCTGAATGCCAGGCTCAAACTGTTGGTTTTTCCAACGCTAAGTTCAAATCATTTACCACATTTGAAGAGGCAGCAAAGGAGTATGACAAAAGCGGATACGGATTATTATCTTTCCATTCAACCCACCCGATTATTGAATCGTATTGTGTCGATGGTGCCTGCTCTGGCAATCCCGGACCGATAGAATACCGATGTGTAGATACTAAAACCGGGGAAGAAATATTCAGGCAAGGGTTTGAAGGATTCGGGACAAACAATGCAGGTGAATTTCTGGCCATCGTTCAAGCCTTGGCTTTGTTCAAAAAAAATAATATTCAAGAACCAATATATTCAGATTCAGCGATTGCCATTGAATGGGTCAAGCAAAAACGCTGTAACACAAGGCTCAGGATGGATGGATCAAATGTATTACTTTTAGATACTATAGCGCGGGCTGAGACCTGGTTAAAAAACAACATATATACCAATGAAGTTTTGAAATGGGAAACCCGTCTTTGGGGTGATATTCCGGCTGATTTTGGGAGAAAATAATATATCATGCACTAACCCGGATCAACTGAACCCAATCCATTGGCATCAGCAACCGGTAACCTGTTCATGAAGAAATAGGGGGGAAGGGGAGCTGAGCTGAGAGAAGTTAATGTAGCTCAGCTCCCAGTTCATCCAGTTTTGATGCTCGCTGGGCATTCAGCAATTTGTTCTTTACAGCAGTCGCTTTTCATACAAATTATAATCGGCAATTTCCGTTTTTGAATAGCAGGGGTATGCGTTATCAAATACCCCTGGAAACCTTCTGGGACGAAATCATTAATCTTGACCGCTATGATGGATGATATTCTTATCAATCGAACAATATTTGGCAACAGTTTAATGACTCCCGGACTTTTAATAGTGTTGGCCTTTAAATCCGTCGTTTGTGGAGAGGAAGTAAGACATATGGTCTGCTCTGTGAAATCTTAACGATACCGAAAGAAATCTAAACCGGTTTTCGTTAATAATTGAAGCCAAGATAGTTGCAAGTAAACTTGAGTTTCAATCATCCAACTTAAGTATGTATAAAGCTGAAAGCGCTTGGTTGGGACAATGTTGGGGCAATAAGATCCAGTCTCAAGTCAAATAAGTTTGAGATTGGGTTGATTCCGGTGACCATCATTCGGATTAGTCGACGCCCCCCCTTCAATTCCCGTAAGAGCTAGATTGAAAAAAAGATCATCCAGATCTTTTTGGTATATACCCAAGGCATTAGAAACCATCCCTTTTGTTATACCCTCTTCCCGCAATAATTTAAAAATCATCGGGATAAGTTTTGACCTTTCTCTATATTCTATGGATATTGGGTCCGGTTCTTTCGCCCTAAAGCCTGCTGAAGAAAGATCGATATTCAAACGATTGTAATGCCACTCTGTAATTATTGAAAGATCTTTTAGACGCCTTATCAAAGCGGCAGCAGATACTAACCAACAAGTTTTCAGCTTAATTACGTCTGATAAGGAGATATACTGAATTGCTCTGTGCCTAATATCACTCTCAGGCATTAAAAATGCCGATGCAAATCTATTGGCCTCAATCTCAGCCATTTTACCAGACGGGGCGCCATGTTTATGTAATACAAGATGGCCCAATTCATGTGCGGTGTCAAATCGGCTTCTTTCAACTGACTTGATCGTATTTAAAAATATAAAGGCTTTGTTTTCAATCCAAAACGAATAAGCATCCATATCAAAGGTGGCTCTGTTAAGGGAAAAAACTTTTACCCCTTTTGCCTCCAACAAATGGATAAGGTTTTTAATCGGTCGATCACCAATCGTCCACTGAGTTCGTAGTTTTAATGCAGCTGCTTCAGGATCTGTATATCTATAGTCTGGAATACTATTTGGTGGCAATTCGATTTTATTTTCAACCCATCCAATAAATTCTAAAGCAAGCCTGCCAGAACATAAAGATGCGTTTCTAGTAGATGCTGACATTCTTGCTAAAGATCTGAAACTTACAATTGTTTTTTCAAGAGAAATAACATCATCCATAAAGAAGAAATCAATTGGGAATTGCAGAATATTCGACAAAGAGTTTAATAAATCATCTTTACTTGGTTCCAGCTGGCCGTTTTCATATATTGACAATGTTTTTGCAGAAATATGCAATTCTTCACTAAGCTTTTTGATAGTAAAAGCACGCGCTTCTCTTGCAAATCTTAGTCGGTTTGGATTGAATGAATTATAATTTGTCATTGGATCTTCGTTTTATTTCGAATTCAACCTCTTCTACAAAATCCGGATCAGATAACACAGGTGACGGGGGGAAATCAATAGTATTCAAAATTATTCTTTTCCCCCAATTTTCAACTCGGGTTCCATAAAAATCCATTTCGAGGGGCAGAGAAATCTCTGTCCGCATTTGTGATATTTTGGTATCTATGTGATATAGAAAAATCCAGAACGGCTTGATTTCTATTATTGATGTATGTTTTTGGTCGAATTCATAAAATAGACTATTCCTGGCGTTCTGATAAACTATCTCTCTTGTTTGTTCACCTTTTGGATTTTTGGTTTTTGGGATTTCGTCTTTCTTCCCTGTGTTTTTGTCTCCACTTGAAACGGATATAGATACTTTGAGATTTCTGTTCTCTATAATTTCAAGATTGTGTCGACGATCTATTGACCATCCCATTGGGCACAGCATATCTCGAAAAGCTCTCACGGCTGCCAAATAGGCATATATCCCGTCTGCCCCCGCAGCATCATTTGAAGTCTTCTGTTTGAATGCAAGCAGAATTCTTTCAGAGATTTCTCTTAGCAATTCTGGCACCAATCCAATTTGTTGAAGTTCAGTTGTAAAATCTTTTGTTTCTGGTGTGACAATCTCAGGGATCATTATATATTCTCCATCGTTAAAATTTCCCTTTTCTATACATCATATTATGTTAAAAAACAAGAAATTTTTTCAAAAGCAAAAAAAATTTAAATCAATCCATCTTCCCGTTTACCCTTGCTGTTTGGGAAATTATTGATGACAACCTTTACGCTGGTATAAAATTGAACCATAATAAGATAATCCTGATTTGGAGCCACGGGTAGAATTGATTTATTTATTCGGTCATCTCACTTTCATATTATTTAGACGTGTTTTATTTTTTTTTAGAGTGTGGTTCGAAAATCAGAATTTTGCACATCAGGGCCCAATGACCACATAGCTGCATAAAGTGCCAACTTTTGACATATGGTCAATTATTGGTATCCTGACTTCTCAATTTCAAAAGGGAGGTTCTGCTATGAAAAGAGTCTGGGATACCGATGAATTGGTGAATATCTGGGGTTTGACTTATGACGAACTACAACTGCTGAAAACCAAACCACCCAGAAATCACCTGGGCTTTTCTGTTCAACTCAAATATTTTCAATATACTGGTAGATTCGTCAAACACATAAATGACATTCCGGAACCGCCACTTTCATTCCTGGCGGATCAGCTCGATGCCCCCGTAGCGGATATCAAAGATTATGATTGGACTGGCCGTTCCGGAAAGCGTCATAGAAGCGAAATTCTGTCATTCCTTGGCATCGCCCGTCTTACGACTCCTGTTAAAGATGCCTTTTCGAAATGGCTCGTAGATAAAATTTATCCCCAGGGGCAGACGGTTTCTGAAGCAAGGGAACAGGCTTATTATTGGTTTAGAAATCACCGGACAAAAAGCCCAACTGAGGCGGTTCTGGATCGTCTCATCCATACAGCATTCAGTGAATACGAACGTTGTCTTTTCGATAGAATCATGCGGTCGTTATCCTCGGATGCTAAAGAAAAGATGAATAGTTGTCTTGATGGTGCGGAAGGCGTTGTTGAGTTCAGCGCCTTGAAAGCTGACCCAGGGCGGGTGGGACTGGAAAGTATCTTCAATGAAACAGAAAAGCTTCAATTTATAAGATCGCTTAACCTTCCTGTAGACATATTCCAATCCGTCAGCACGAAAACCTTGAGACGCTATTATCAACGTATCAGCGGTGAAAGCACCTGGGAAGTCAGGCGGCATCCTCAGGAGGTTAAATATAGCCTGTTCTCCATTTTTCTCTATTTTCGACAGAGGGAGATTATTGACGGCTTGATAGAACTCTTCATACAGATCGTGCACCGTCTATCCGTAAGAGCTGAGAAAAAGTTGGTCAAAGAACTGATGAGAGATTTTCAAAAGGTACATGGAAAAACCACTTTGCTTTTTAAAATTGCTGAAGCAGCTCTTCTCAATCCAGAGGGCCGGGTCAAGGATATCGTCTATCCAGTTGCCGGAGAAAATGTTCTCCAGAATCTAATCAAAGAATTTAAGTCATCTGGACCAGGCTATCAAAAACAAGTCCATAAAATCATACGATCCTCTTACAGTAGTCACTACCGGCGCATGGTGCCGAAAATCCTTGAGACCCTTGAATTTCGATCCGGGAACATCAGGCACCGGCCTGTGCTGCTTGCTCTCAATTTGATTCAGCAACGCAGGGAGCAAAACCAACAGTTCATACCATTGGACGATAAAATTCCTATAGAAGGGGTTATCCGCAATAAATGGCGTGAAGTAGTTATTGAGAAGGATAATCAAGGCAGAGAACGGATCAATCGGATTAATTATGAGATTTGCGTTCTCCAAACTCTACGGGATAGAATCCGTTGCAAAGAGATCTGGGTGGAAGGTGCTGATAATTTCCGTAATCCCGATGAAGATTTGCCAGCCGATTTTGATGATAAACGGGAAAGCTATTATCTTGACCTGGGGCATTCTACTGACAGTTCTGTCTTTATTGAAAACATAAAGAATAAAATGCGTACCACTCTATTTGATTTGAGCCGTGGAATACACAAAAATGAAAAGGTCTGCATTAAAAACAACGGGAAAAAACGCATTTCGATTACGCCATTTGATGCCCAGCAAGAACCGGGCAATTTGATAGCTTTGAAACGGGAAATAGCTGGTCGTTGGCCAATGACAGGCCTTCTTGATGTGCTTAAAGAGGCAGATCTACGTGTAGGTTTTACTGATCATTTCAAAACACTCGGTGAACGTGAAGTTTTAGATCGGTCGAACCTGCAAAGACGCTTACTGTTGTGTCTTTACGGTATGGGGACCAACACCGGCTTGAAGCGGGTCAGCGGAAACCGTCACGGCATTAGCTACAAAGAGCTTTTGCAGGTACGACGGCGGTATATCCACAAAGCAGGACTCCGTAATGCCATTGGCCAGGTTGCAAATGCTATTTTCAGCATCCGCAAAGCTGACGTTTGGGGAGAAGGATCAACATCCTGTGCATCTGATTCTAAGAAGTTCGGCTCTTGGGATCAAAATCTAATGACGGAGTGGCATATTCGTTATGGTGGGCGAGGGGTGATGATCTATTGGCATGTCGAGAAAAAATCTACCTGCATTTATTCCCAGTTGAAGAGATGCTCTTCCTCGGAAGTCGCTGCCATGATCGAAGGTGTTTTACGGCACTGCACCGATATGACAATTGACCGGCAATACGTTGACAGCCACGGACAAAGCGAGGTTGCTTTTGCATTTTGCCATCTACTCGGCTTTGATCTGCTGCCACGGCTAAAAGCCATTGGCAAACAGAAACTCTACCGGCCAGACAGCGAAGGCTATCCAGATCTGGAATCGATCATGACCCGGCCCATTAACTGGGAATTGGTCAGCCAGCAGTATGACGAGATGATCAAGTACACTACCGCACTAAAACTTGGAACCGCTAATCCGGAATCCATTTTGCGACGTTTCACCCGTAATAACATTCAACACCCCACTTACCGGGCTCTTTCTGAACTCGGGAAAGCCGTAAAGACAATCTTTTTATGCCGGTATCTCGGTTCTGAAGCCTTAAGACGGGAAATTCATGAAGGTCTCAACGTAGTCGAGAACTGGAACAGCGCTAATTCTTTTATCTTTTTTGGCAAAGGAGGGGAAGTAGCCACCAATCGCCTGGAGGATCAGGAGTTGTCGGTTCTGGCATTGCACCTGCTCCAGATTTGCCTGGTTTACATCAACACGCTAATGATTCAACAGGTGTTAACAGAACCAACCTGGCTTTCACGTATGAAATTCGAAGATTACCGGGCATTATCGCCATTGATTTACAACCATATCAATCCTTACGGGATCTTCGAACTGGATATGGACCTGAGATTGCCGATTGAGTACGCAGCAGCATAGACGTATGAAACAGCCCTCTTTTCCCAATTTTAAGGGAAAAAGAGGGCATTGCGAATTTAACACTTACTTAACCGGCAGTTACCAAAACGCATCAGAGATAAGGATCCGTGTTTCAACAAATATTCCACGAAAATTAGTAAATCCATGGAATGTATCTTTTTACTTTTGAGCAGTACTCGGTGTATTTCAAACCATGAACCTCTATAAGATGCTCTTCCTCAAGCCTTACTTGAAACTCAATGAGTAAATAAAATGAAACCACCCAAATAAGGATCGACATTGTCGGGAAAATAATGAAAGTTGATAAACAGACAAGAAAAAGTCCTGAATATGTTGGATTTCTGCAATAGGAAAAAATACCACAGTCAATAAGCTTTGTTTTTGTTTCTTTATCTATTCCAACACGCCACGCAGCCCCCATAGTTGCTTGTGCTAACAGACATAATGACAACCCTAATCCCCCAACTAACAATCCGACTATTATGGTCGTTGAATCCTTAATTTCAAATAAATAGTATAATCCCGGAATATTTTTTACCCCCCAGGTATGAATGCCTGCTAATCCGATTAAGGTAATTGTTATTATATTTAAAAATGATGCAAATAGTCTTTGTGATGGCCTATTGTCCCTTTTAAGGACCTCAGGATCAAATCCTTCTTGTCTTTTTAACTGGACCCTTTTATACGCCCATAGAGCCAAGTAAATGATAAAAAGGATAGCGACAGCAACCCCTCTGAACACTTCAGATTCAATTTTCATTTCCAATTTTTCCTCTTAGTGAGAATGTGCGTGATCGACGTGATTCAGGCTCATTTCTATTAACGCCCCAACATGTTCATCATCAAGAGAGTAATATACTATTTTACCTGCCCTCCTATTTTTCAGAACTTTCATGGTTCTAAGAACTCTCAATTGGTGGGAAATGGCGGAATCACTCTGATTGCAAAGAACGGCGATGTCACACACGCAATGCTCCTGTTCCAATAGAGATAAAACGATTTTAAGACGAGTTGGATCACTTAAAGCCTTGAAGATATCCACCATTTGGTTGATTTCTTCAACAGGCGGCAATGATTCTAAAGTTTGGTGGACCTTTTCTTCATTTATACACTTTTCTTTGCAGATATCCATTTAACACCCTTTCATATGAGCAATTGTTCATATATTGTATATTCTTATTCTCATCTGTCAATCACTTATCAAAAATTTAATTTAAAAAGATAGTTCAGGATAAATTGTTGAGGTGCCTGCCAACGTCCCTATGGGTCCGTTGGCAGGATATTACGAAAACCTTTAGTTTATACTCAACTTTCGGGGTTCACCGAAATGAACCTAAGAGCAAGGATAAGTTATTGAAATTATAATTAAAAATACTTGAAGAGCCCAGCTGTTTGATATATACTGAATTCGACAAAAAACACAATAATATCAAACAGTAAGGGCTCAGATGATACATAACAATATTGATGCAAAAATTCAAGCAGACATTCAAATTCAGGGCAAAATTGATAATTTTTTCAGCAAATTTTCCGTTGCTACATTACTGCATAAATGTGGCGTTAAGAAAAGGCATGGGCATAGTGTCCGCTTATTGATTATGACAATATTTACACTACCATTTGTACAAAAGAATTTTTTCAGAGGCATTGTGATTAATGACGACCTGCCATTCGGCAAAGATGCAGCATATGAGATTCTCAAAGGGTGCCGATCAAATTGGAGACGTCTGTTATTGACCATAGGTATCAGGCTCTACCATTTTTTGAACCGATTGACCAATGAAGATCGAGAATCTGTTCTAATAGTGGATGACAGCCCTTATGACCGTTCCAGATCCAAGTCAGTCGAACTTCTTTTCAGGGTATGGGATCATAGCAACGGCCGTTTGATTAAAGGATTCAGGATGCTCACGCTTTGTTGGTCCGATGGTGTCAGCTGCCTGCCCTTGGATTTTTCACTGTTATCCTCATCAAATGCTAAAAAACGGCTTTGTGAGAATCAAAAAACAATGGATAAAAGGTGCTGTGCCTGGCAACGAAGGCAGGAGGCAATAATCAAATCCCCGGATAATCTGCAAGCCATGGTCGAGCGGATACTGGCAGCAGGCGTTCAGGCAAAATATCTGTTGATGGATAGTTGGTTTGCAATGCCAGCGACGATTACAGCATTAGTCAAAAACATTGATGTTATCGGCATGGTGAAAAAAACGCCGAAAATTCATTATGAATACGATGGTCATTGGATAGATTTGAAAGCAATCTATCGACAACTTAAAAAGCGCCGTGGTCGTGCAAAAATATTGGCGTGTGCAATTGTAACATTGAAGGGCGGATTACCTGCTAAGCTTGTGTTTGTGCGGGACAGACACAAAAAGGACTGGCTGGCATTAATATCCACGGACCTTGATCTGTCAAGCGAGGACATTGTTCGAATTTATGGCAAACGCTGGGATATAGAGGTGTTTTTCAAAATGGCCAAACAGCATTTAAAACTGACAAAAGAAATACAGTGCCGTGATTATGATGCCTTGGTGGCCCACACCACTATTGTTTTTATGCGATATATGTTTTTGGCGTACCAAAATCGGATAGAGACGGACGACAAAACCTTTGGTGAGTTGTTTTATGCCTGTTGTGATGAGGTCTCTGATATTTCTTTTGTTGAGGCCCTTTACAGAATTATGACACTTGCAGGCACTCGATTAAAAGCCTTTGGCAGTTATTGTGAGAAAACAGTAACGGCATTTTTCGATGCAATTATGAAAACTGCTTTACAATGTGCCGGTCTGGTAGGAAAAAGAAAGTTAGTCAGTAATTTTTAAACCCGAAAGTTGAGTTTATAGTTGTTGTGTTCATTGTGTTTTCAACTGGTTTGTCCGATACGATATCGGCAGCATTGGTTTTTAGCTGAATTACCCCAACGCCACATCTAAAATCATCATGACAGAAAAACCGATCATCGTTGTCATGGTCACAACGTCAATATTCTCATATTTTCTTTGTGATTCGGGGATCAATTCTTCTACTACGACAAAAATCATAGCACCTGCTGCAAAACATAAAGCGTAAGGCAGAAGACTCTGCATTTTTAAAACAAAAAGAGCACCGATCACTCCAGCTATCGGCTCTACCATCCCTGATGCCTGTCCCAGGAGAAAGCTTTTACCTTTTGACATTCCTTCTCTTCGAAGCGGCATGGAAACAGCAGTTCCTTCAGGAAAATTCTGGATACCAATACCAACAGCAAGAGCGATTGCGCCGCCAAGTGTCGCTGAGGGAAGATCTGCAGCAACTGCCCCAAACGCCACACCGACTGCCAAACCTTCCGGGATGTTGTGCAGGGTAATCGCAAGCACAAGCAGGGTGCTTCGTTGCCAGGAGGTCTTTACACCTTCCGCATTTTTTATTTCCAAACCTGGATGGAGATGGGGCAGGAACTTATCTATTAAGCGCATGAAAATACCACCACTCATGAAACCGATAGCTGCGCTCAACCACGGTATTTGTCCCAACTGCTCGGCCATTTCTATACCTGGCGACAGGAGGGACCAGAAGCTTGCGGCTATCATAACACCGGCAGCAAAACCAAGCATTGAGTCCATGAGCTTTCTGTTTATGTCCTTTGTAAAAAATACAAGTGCAGCCCCGGCTGCTGTTGCACCCCATGTAAAAAGAGTGGCAATCAAGGCTTGTGTAACGGGAGAAAACTGCATAAAGAAATCGATCATTTTACTTCTCCTTTGTTTTAAGCAAATTGTTGAAAACTCTAATTGGAGTCGAGTCTTACTTTTTTGGATGAGGATATTATTCAATCGCTACGGGGTTTGGGTATCGGCTGTTGAACCAATGTCTCAGCCATCAGCCTGCCCCTGAACAGCCGGAAGAATTTTCTCAAGATCCAGGTTGTGTTTCTTAAGCTTATTTCTCAGAGTCGTTCTCGTAATACTCAATATTTTTGCAGCTTCTGTTTTATTTCCTTTTGTCTGCTTCAATGTTTCTATAAGAGCTATTTTTTCTATATCGTCAAGAGATTTGCTTCCACCAGAAAGTTGCGATTGAATAGAATCTTCCGGCTCATAATCTTTCAGAATGTTTGGTGGCAGATCCTTTTCAGATATGTACTGTCCCATACAAAGGATTATCGCCCTTTCAATAACATTTTCAAGCTCACGGACATTGCCGGGCCAGTTGTATTTTGTCAGGGCATCCATTGCCATGGGAGTAAATCCCTTGATCAGTTTATTGTTTTCATCTGTGAATTTATTTAAGAATCGTTGGGCCAGCAGGGGGACATCGTCAGCTCTATCCCTTAACGGAGGTACGTTTATGTTGATTACGTTTAACCGGTAAAACAAGTCTTCCCTAAAATGGCCTTTTTTTACCTCTTCCTCCAGGCTCCTATTTGTGGCAACAATAATGCGTACATCAACATGGATGGTTTTATCGCTACCAACTCTTTGGATTTCCCGTTCCTGGATGGTTCTCAGCAGTTTTACTTGCATTGACAAAGGAATTTCACCGATTTCATCAAGAAAAATTGTACCTTTGTCTGCTGCCAGGAAGAGTCCGTCTCTTCTCTTGTCTGCCCCTGTGAAAGCCCCCTTCTCATGGCCGAACAATTCAGATTCCAGTAATGTCTCATTCAAGGCTGCGCAGTTCACCGAAACCAAACGATTTTGCTTTCGGTTACTGTTATTATGAAGGGCTTTTGCAAATAGTTCTTTTCCCGTGCCGCTCTCTCCTGAGACCAAAATTGTGGCATCAGTAGGGGCGGCAATTTTAGCAGTATTGATAACCTCCTGCATGGCAGGGCTTGAACCGATGATCCCGGAAAAACTGCTCTCAGAAAATAATTGTTCCTTGAGCTCTCTGTTTTCCAGGGACAATTGCAAATGTTTTGTCACCCGTTCTATGGACAGCTTCAGCTCGTCAAAATTAAGGGGCTTTGTCAAATAGTCATCTGCTCCCAGCCGCATCGCTTCAACTGCCTTATCAACAGAAGAGTAGGCCGTCATGATAATTATGGGGATGGAAGGATTGAAGGCCTTGATTTCTCGGAGCGCTTCCATGCCACTCACATTGGCCATCCTGACATCCATAAGTATGACATCATACGGATTCTCCCGAGCCTCACGGATGGCATCTTCTCCGTCTGTTACACATTCAGTGGACTGAGAAAGGCTTTTCAAAAGCGTTTCAAGCATTGAGAGGTGGGCTTTATCATCATCAACAATCAGTATTTTGCCTTTCATATCAGCTCCTCTTTATTCTGATTTAATGGTATTGAGATCACGAACATTGTGCCCTTGCCCTTTGCGCTCTCAATCTTGATCGACCCACCATGGCTTTCTATAATTTTGAAAGCGATAGCAAGTCCAAGGCCGGTCCCCTTCTTTTTGGTCGTAAAATAAGGGTTGAATATATTGGTTTGGTCCTCAGCAGATATTCCGTCTCCAGTATCTGAAATTTGAAACCTCAGTTTGTTTTCCCGGGTTAAAACATCAACAGTCAAGTTTCCCCCGGTTTTCATAGCCTGAATACCGTTTATAAATATATTTAGCAAAACCTGGATAAACCGGTCTTTATCAATTGTAATCTTCGGGATGTCAGCTTCAATGGACTTGACGATAATTACCCTGGCCATCTCTGCTTCATACTTTATTAGCCTTAGAGCCTTATCAACCAAGTCAAATATCTCTACTTCCTGTAATTCCAATTTCATTGGCCGAGCAAATTCAAGCAGTTCGGAGATGACCCTGTTAACCCGATCAACTTCTTCAGCCATTATGTTTGCAGCTTTTTTATTATCACTGTCAGAGTCAAACAGACTGCCAAAATATGTGGCATACCCTCTTATAGAACTCAATGGGTTCCGGACTTCATGGGCAACCCCTGCCGCAAGGTTACCCACAGCCGCAAGTTTATTTTTTTGCTGGATTTCGAGTTCCAAGGCTCGGATATCGCTTAAATCCTTTAGAATGAAAACATGTCCAATAAAATTTCCCTGTCCTCCGATTATTTCCGTTATTGTGACCTCAACCGGTGCTGCAGTATTTGTTTTGGTATTAAATAATATTTCCTTTTCTGAAACAGAACGACCTTTTTTTACACCTTCATGCAGCTCTAATAAGGAGGATGGCAATATCTCCGTTGTCTTTTTGTCTTTCGTACTACTGATATCTCTTTTTAAAAGTCCGGCAGCCACTTCATTTACGTAAACGATATTTGATGTGTCATTAACAGCTAAAATGCCCATGGGAAGGCTTGTTACCAATTCAGAAGCGAATGCTCTCGTATCCTGAAGGAGGCGGCTGGAACGGGCGTGGTTTTGAGCCCAAAACAAAGAAACCAACCCTGCCAAACCAAGAAAAAGTATAACGGCTATTGTTATTCCACTGTTACGAAGATCTTCCTTTCTGGCAGCCTCAAAAGGGGCGATATCCATTCCTATAAAAATAATTGGCCGGTTTTCAGGGTCTAAAAGACGCTCTTGGGACAATCCTTTAACCCATCCCGGGGAACACCACATAGAATTACCCATTTGGCCCATCCGTCTATTGCCTGGTCCAGTCCCGTGATTGTTCAAGGATGGTAAGAAGGTTTTATAGACTTCGAAATAGTCTTTTTCTCCGTCACCTGGAACAATCCGCCATTGAGGTTGGTCAGTTCGGAGGAGTTCCGTTTTAAAAAGAGGACCTTTAAACCGAGTACCTATTTTGTTTTTCTGATTGTGTGCAAGGATTTCACCGGCATCATCTGTGATAAAGATATAGGAAATGTCTCCCTGGGATGCGGTTTCTTCCAATAAGGTTTGCAGGTGGGCTTCGTTTCCCATCATACCCATCATACCTGTTCTGCTGCCCGCTTCAAAAGAGCGGATCAATGCAGACCCTTTTTCCGCCAGGATCTGTCCCATATATTTTTCTTCACGGTTGTAATTCATTACAGCCTGAATAACGACCACGCCCACCAAAACTACACTGATTCCAATGATCATCCAGGGTGATGCAGAGCTGTTTACAGGTGTTCTTTTTTGACTGAACATAATCTATTCCAATTATCCGGTTAAATTTGAGCCACATAACATCAAAACTATCGGTTAAAGTTTAACCACTAAATCAGTTTCTGCAATGCAAACAGACGATCAGAATGGCAGTTTAAGAATTATTTTCATTAAATACAGGGTGTTATAATTTTTGTTTTTTATTGGCACACCCGTTGCAATTCATAAAAACCAGACAGCGAAAACGTTTTATTAACATAAATTACAAGGAGTTTATTATGAAAAAAGTTATTACAGCAATCACAGCAATCCTGATCGTCGGATTTTTTGCAGCCAGCGCATATGCCTGGGGATGTGGCTACGGTTACGGCGGCGGTATGTATGGAAATGGCTATAGCCAGTCCGGATACAACAATGGGGCGTACCAAACATTTA
>Ga0180009_10000168_pt1 | contig 100496 bp, 79 predicted proteins | sample OS_PC_MetaG_FD_123537 | JGI IMG/M metagenome (GOLD analysis project Ga0180009, IMG submission 123537) | Groundwater microbial communities from the Aspo Hard Rock Laboratory (HRL) deep subsurface site, Sweden - OS_PC_MetaG | ecosystem: Environmental > Aquatic > Deep subsurface > Groundwater... | reverse complement strand
GTCGAAATCATTGATGTGTCAAGGCACTAGCCTAAGAAGGCCCCCTCTTTAAAATGGAGAGAGTGCATAAAAAAAATCTGGAAAGATGATCCTTTGATTTGTCCTGAATGCTTGAGCGAGATGCAGCAAATCCGGCACTCCTTTCATCGCGCATCAAGATATGTTCGATATACTCTTTCTGTTTTCTGATACCTTCATATAACGGTAGGTTTTGACCACCAGGAAGTCCAAACACTCGATCTACGCCATTTTTGATAAGTAGTTCGGCTAACCTATCTCCAACAATCATCTTTTTCTCTCAGGTTTTAAACTCTGGTTAAAATATTAATTTGGACAAACAACAATCACTTCAAGCAGAAGTTTAATCAAAAGCCAGCGGTTTATAAATTTATCGTCATTTGAGATAAAATCGGAAGCAATTTAATCCTCATTTTAAAACTAAAAATCTCGCTGATTTGATTAATCCAAACATCACATGAATCCATTTTCGGGATATTTGATGAAGTTTTGGTTCATTTGAACGCAAACAACGAAAATGATATAAAAAATATTTGGAAAATTGCTTTGTCTTGTGATAGTGTGAAATCATCAATTTTATTGTTTTAAACCGTTCGTTTTGACTATAGCTGCGAACACAACTTGTTGGAGGTCTTATGACACGAAAAACTTTGAAGTTCACCCTGTTTATTCTATCGTTCGTTATTTCAGCTACATTGAGTGCCCAGTCTATCAAGATCGGTTTTGCCTGGGCAGGAAAATCAGGGATGGCAGACAGAGTGACCAATGGATTTGACAATAGAATTAAAGAAATAGGGTCAAATCTTGATATTGAATACGTTAAGAACCTCCCAGATATAAATAAGCTGGGTGAAGTCATTGATCGGTTCCAAAAAAGTAAAACCGGTATGGTTATTTTACGATCCAATGGTGCTGAATATTTAGGTAAAAACCAACCCAAAATTCCAACTTTTATTGGAGGTTGCAACCATCCAGCTCAATTGGGAACAGTGCAAAATTTGATGAATCCAGAGGGTAATATCACTGGCGTTACTTATTTTCTGCCCGTTGAGACGCAGTTTGAGATATTTACGACATTACTGCCAAATATGAAGTCTTTGGTTCTTCTAGCGAATAAAAACAATCCTTCATCCTCAGTCGATTTAAGCGAAACACAACAAATGTGCGCAAAAATGGGGTTTAAATGTGTCTATGAATTGACAACTAATAAAAATCAAGTTTTTGATGCGGTCAATAAATATAAAAATGAGTACTCAGCTTTTGTAATCGGGAATCAGGCTGAAGTAATGGATGTAACAGAACAAATAGTGTCATTGGCTGGAAAGGTGCCTGTATTATCTTACTCATCCATCCCTGTAAAAAAAGGCGCATTAGGAGGATTTGTGGCAGATGATTTCAAACTTGGCATGTTATTAGCCGATTCTGTCGTTGACGTTCTGGTAAAGGGAAAGAGCATCAAATCAGTGTCTATAAAAGTGGATCCGAAACCAAAGTTTTTTATTAATACCAAAACAGCAGAAATGTTAGGCATTGAAATTCCATTTGAAATACTGGAATTAGCCGAGTTGGTTCAATAATCTTCCATTAAAAGAGCTTACAGTGGAACAATTGCTCACGTCTACATGAGGATTTACTAAAAATGAGATTAAAAGTGTTTTCATCGATTAGCAATAAAATATTACTTGCAATGTTGTTACTGCTGATTGCAGGTACAAGTATTCCCATAGTGTTTTCGTACATCAGCTCCAGTAAAGCTATTCTGGAAACTACCATTCAGAATATGGAGGATATAACTGAAATCACGGATAAACATTTGGAATCCTGGATTATCAGCAGGAAATCAGATGTAGAAACCCTTGGAAAGTTAAAGATCTTTCAGGTTTCACTTAAAGATAGTTTTATAGGACAATCGGCAAGAAGATCTGCTGAAACTCAATTATCAAAGAGTAAAGAAGAGCATCCTTTTTTTCTGGATCTGGGACTCTCAGATATAAATGGCAATATTATTACTTCTACAGATGCATCATTACTCAACAGCAACATTAAGAAAGAGCCCTATCTTGAAAGTGCACTAGCTGGAGAGGTTAAGATTTCCTCTCTGAAGCTAAACTCAACAGGCAATGCCACCAGTTTTGTGATTTCTTCCCCTATTTATGAAGGAAACACAGTAGAGGGAGTTCTGTTTGCCCGAGTTGACCTAGGCTATTATGCTGAACAGTTTATTCAAAACTTAAAAATAGGAGAAACTGGTTACTATTTCCTTATAGACAACGTCGGTCGGGCGATCATCTATCCTGATACATCACAACTCTTAAAACTACAGCTGGATCAATTCGACTTTGGTAAGGAGATCCTAAAGAATAAAAACGGGTATATTTACTATAATTGGGAAGGTCAGGAAAAACTGGGGACCTATAAAACGATTCCATCACTTGGTTGGACCATCGTCGGTTCAGGAAATGTCAGTGAATTGACCAGCCAGATCAAGAAAACAGCTTATATAAATCTGCTACTCTCACTGGTTATTTTATTGATTGCAGGGATAGGGGCTTTTATTGTGGGCAGAAGAATCAGTAGGCCAATTGTAGAAGCTGTAGAAATGATAAAAAAAATTGCTTTGGGAGATTATAGTGTTCGTCTGGAGGTTAACAGTGGAGATGAGATACAACAACTGGCTGAAGCGACAAATAATCTGTCCAGCGATTTACAACTGGCTTTCAGTGAAGTGAATAATGTTATGGGGAGTGTTGCCGAAGGGGATTTAACTTGCCAGGTTGAGGCCAATCTGAAGGGAGAGTTGGCTATGCTGAAAGATCGTGTGAATCAGTCGATAGAAATTCTAAATGAAACGATTCACCAGGCAAAAACAGCAAATAACCAAGTGAATACTGGAGCAAAAGAATTATCCAGTTCGGCACAAACGTTAGCGGAAGGTACGTCCAAACAAGCCGCATCTTTGGAAGAGATCAATTCAACTCTCAATGAAGTCGATGCACAGAGTAAAGCAAACAATGAAAACGCAACTCAGGCTCGGCAACTTTCCGAAGAGACTACATCAATCGTTGAACGGGGCGATAATCAAATGAATTCTATGTTGACTGCCATGAAAGAGATTGAAGTAACAGCCGGAAATATTTCAAAAATTATTAAAGTAATTGATGAAATAGCGTTTCAGACAAATTTATTGGCATTGAATGCCGCCGTTGAAGCCGCCAGAGCTGGAAAGTATGGAAAAGGTTTTGCTGTGGTTGCAGAGGAGGTTAGAAATCTTGCCGCTCGAAGTGCTGAGGCTGCCAAAAATACGACTACGCTCATTGAAAACTCTGTAAAAGGGGTTAAAAATGGAGTCGAGAACGCCGATAAAACAGCCAAAATTTTGTCAGATATCAAAGCCAGTATGACGAAGCTAAATGATTTTGTAGGTGAGATCAGTGTTGCTTCAAAAGAACAGATGATTGGTATTGAAGAGATTAATAAGGGGCTGGATCAGGTGAATACGGTAGTTCAGCAAAACTCATCAATTTCCGAGGAAACAGCTTCGGCATCAGATGAGTTATCTGCTCAGGCGGGTCAGATGGCTGAACAAATGTCCAAATTCAGAACTTCACAAAAAGGTAATGCTGTTTACTCCGAATCATATCTAAAAAAGGATGGGTATATACTACCTCCAGCTAAACCAGCTAAAAACCTACTGCCAACTTCCATAGATAAGAATAAAATTATTCTTGACGATAGTGAATTCGGAAAATATTAAAGGAAAAAGGGACGTACTTCCGATATTGCAATACGTCCTGATCCACATTCATTCTATTTTTACAAAAAGGCGTATTATTCAGATTTCTTCCCCGAAAGCAGGGCTCCGTCATAATGAGGTTTCTCACGGGCAATCAGTGCTTCGGAAGAGAAGGCTGTCATGTAGAAACCGCCCTTTTGCTTATCCTCAAAATCTATTTCCAGTACCTTTTCCAGTTCAATAGCCTTGAACAACCATTTTCCATTGAAAGTTGCCTGAAAAAGATCCAGTAGAGCTGCAATAAAAATTGATTATCTTAGGATGATTTTGAGACAGCGAGACACTTCTTGAATGAAACACTTTAAGTGTAACTCGCTATTAAATGATAACCGCTGTCCGGATCGCTGTTGTTTTCCTCTGTCAATCAGGCAATCAAAAGGGGATGAGTTATTGAGTTACCAGGCAGAGAGCATCATTTTTTATTTTATCCCCAGGGGCAACAATTCGTACTCCTTTTCCCTTGTCAACAACCTCCAGTAAAGGAGAAGCACCCCTTTTTAGAAATTCTTCCGGGGTTAGCAGTTCCAAAACAGCCGTGCCTTTTTCCAACATTTCTGCGGCTTTGGTTGATGAAAAATGATCGTCAAAAGCAACCTGATGATGTCCCACGGATTCCATGCGGATATTTTCCATGTCCGATTGCGCCGGTACACGATACACTTTTTTGGGATCAAGATGAATAGAAGCTTTGGCTGCCACCAGTTCGTTTAACGCATCATTGCGGGTTATTGCCAGCAAGCGACCAAAACCATCTTCGATAGCATCTTCATATACGCTGCTATCCAATACATCGGTGCAGATGGTTTCTAATCCCAGAAACAAAGCCATATTACACTGATTCTGACTGGTCTCCAGAAAGGAGACCGGTACAAATTTGCTGGCAAATTCGGCAATTGCCTGGCTGAAAGGATTTATTCCCACCAGCAGTATACCTGATTGAGAATTCGGTATCAAAACACCTAATAATCGCGCCAGTGGCCTGTTTAATACTGTCGCCATCAAACCAGACAAGAGAATAATCGAAAACGTCAGATTCAACACGATCATCATCTCTGTTTTATGCCCCTGAACCAAGAAGGAAGCATAAACGGCCGTAGCTACCGCAATGATACCCCTGGGGCCGATAATACCAATGAATGTCCTTTCTGCAATTGGAATGTCAGTTCCCATCAGTGCAATGTACATTGAAACAGGTCTGACTACCGCGCCCAGGATAAAAGCTACCAAAAGCATGGTTGGCCAAAGATGGAGCAGGGGAACAGGATTCACATAAGCTGACAGCAACACGAACATGGTACTGATAAAAAGGCTGGAAATCTGTTCTTTGAAATGGCGGATCTCATGGAGATATTCCCCTTTGGTATTGGCCAGAACAAATCCTGAGACAGCTACAGCCAAAGGACCGGATGAATGAAAAACCACATTGGCGACAAAAAAAGTGGCAATAGCCCCGGAAAAACTTACAACACCAAACAGGGTTGAATCCCGCAATCTGGAAATAAGTCTCAGGATACGGGAAAGTATAAACCCGCTGAGAACCCCAATTATCAGCCCGCCTGCGATCCTGAGAAAAAAGGCTACTGCAATATCGATCTTGGAGTCCTGAAGATTGATATCCAGAAGTTCCAAAGCTACCGCACTCAGGAGTACTCCGATAACATCCCCCCATATCGATTCCCAGTTCAACAATACTCCCAGTCGCCTTCTCAGGGTTACGCTTTTAAGAATGGATCCCACCACGGTAGGGCCGGTAACAACTATCAAGGCGCCAAAGAATATGGCGAATTGCCAGGAAATTCCCAGAAATTCATGGGAAAGAGCTGTTGCCCCCAGCCCGGTAAGGGGCAGACTGACTATCAAAATGCGTCGAATGGCTGTGGATTCCATTTTAAAACTGTGCAGGGAGAGGGAGAGCCCCCCCTCGAACAGGATAATGGCAACAGCGATCTCCAGAACCACATGCAATCCATTCCCGAGTGAATCGGGAACAATCACGCCCAGACCAACAGGACCAGCCGTAAGACCACATACCAGATAAAAAAGTATTGCCGGAATACTAAACCACCGGGAGAGAACATAGGAGGAGACTCCCAGTACCAAGGCAAGACTGATAGACTGAAATGCAAGAAAATTCGTCATTGGTGACTTATAAAAAAGAATTAAAGGTACAATGATGGCATCCTGAAATATTCACCATCCCGATTCCATTTGTCAAATTGAACCGGTTTGTTTTCAAGGCAATCGCATGAAAATTTCGATGAATATAGCTGTTATCTGAATTGTTTTCAATGAGAAGTTTTGAGAAGGAACCCCAACGGGGGTTCAATAATAAAAGCCTGGGGTCAGCGAACTTGTGAGTGCCACCCCAGGAAGGAAGTTTTCAAACAATATATGAACTCTGAAGGAGTTCTATAAACATATTTGAAGACATGTTTTAATCCTCATCATAAAACCCTGTTGAACGCTTTCAGCGTTCCTATTAGGGAAATTGCCTTGTTATCCCGGGGTGGCGTTCGCAGGCTCACTGACCCCGGGCTATTGATTGTTTATCCCCTTCGGGGAATGGCACAAAAAACAGATTGGGAACAAATCGATTGCCATTTTCCACTGGATGAAAAAAAGGGAACTTGCAAGGGTTTTCATGCGATTGCCCTGGGTTTGTTTTAATGTCCGGTTTCTCAAATACAGATTATAAGAGAAAGAAATGCTTGAATCTCCTGTTTTTTTAATATTATAATCCTTTAAGCAAAAAGTTACTCTTCCGGACTCAAGGAATCCTGTTTGTTTCCATCCTTGATCGGAAGATATAGCAAGAATCTGGAAAACAAAGGAGCCGATAATGAGATTTACGCCACCCTATGACATCGATTATAGCCAAAGAACACCAAGTCCTGATGTGGATGAACTGTTTTATCAACGCTGGTCTCCCCGGTCTCTGAAAAAAGCACTCCTGCCGGACGATGTGGTAACAACGGTTCTGGATGCGGCTCGCTGGTCTCCCTCCGCATTTAACGAACAGCCCTGGCTGTTTATTACCTCATCAACCGAAGATGAGTTTAATACATTTCTTGATCTGTTAACAGAGACAAACCGGAGTTGGGCTAAAGACGCCAGCTTGCTGGGGTTTATCTTCGCAAAACGGAATCATGCTCACAATTCATCTCCCAATCGCCTATCTTTTTTTGATTGCGGCGCAGCCTGGATGGCAATGACATTGCAGGCAAGAAAGTTTGGGCTCTATACCCACGGTCTTGGAGGAATACTCAGGGATAAAACCTATGGTGTTTTAAACGTTCCTGAGGATATCTATGAAGTGATTTGCGGATTTACACTGGGAGTGATTGATATGCCTGAAAAACTGGAAGATGAGTTTAAAGCAAGGGAATCCCCGTCTCCACGCAAATCCCTGAACGAGATTTGGAAAAAGGGGCAATTTTAAGCGTATTCATCCTTTTATATTATCAGTTCCAGTTATTAAACACTTTCCCATAGAGAGGATCAGTCCATGAAAAGAGAAGTCAGCAATTTAAAAAGGATCTTGGTTGTTTTGATTTTAAATATTATTTTTTTCCCTGCGTTTGTATTCTCCATTGATTATGACCATGAAATCAAGCTGAAAGCCATGAGCTTTTCCTGGAAAATTCAGCAGGAACAGTTGTTGGTGAAGGTAACAGCCGCCACAGAAGGATGGGTAGGAATTGGTTTTAATCCCTCCACGAGAATGCAGGACGCCAATTTTATCATTGGATATGTAAAAAACGGAAAGGTGGAAGTAACCGATGCTTTTGGTGTCAGACCCAAAGAACATGTCGATGATACCTCCACAAACGGTAGAAATGATATTATTTCCTTTTCAGGAAACGAAGAGGGAGGGAATACCACCATTGAGTTTATCATTCCGCTGAACTCAGGTGATCCGGCTGACGGAAAAATAAATGTGAATGATATCACCACGGTGTTATTAGCGTTTGGAAAAGGACAGGATGATTTTCATTCCCGCCATCGCTTTCGTACTAAACTTGAAGTTAATCTTGCCACTGGCGAGCATCAATAGGGGATAAAGGAGATTATGATTCAGATCGGTGTGCGTTTACGGAAATCCTGCAGATTTCCCTGGGGATGGATTATCGTCATATTGTCAATTTTCGTTTTCTGGTATCCGGTCACGGAAGGGATTGCCCAGAATACTCAGGAAGTACCAGCCATCAGCGAAGCAACTCAGGACTGTCTTGGATGTCATGAGGATGAAACACCTGGAATCGTAGCCGATTGGCGCAGCAGCAGACATGCAATCATGTCGGTCAGTGAAGCATTAAAAAAGCCTATTGTTTCCAGACGGGTGTCAGCGATATCTGTTCCTGAATCTTTGTCATCCATTACCGTAGGGTGTTATGAATGTCACGGATTGAATCCGGAACAGCACCAGGACAACTTTGATCATAACGATTACAAAATCAACACTGTGGTTACACCTCCCGATTGCAGTACTTGCCACCCGACAGAGGTCAAACAGTTTGCCGGCAGTAAAAAGGCCAATGCTATTGCCAACCTGGAACAGAACCCCCTTTTCCATCAGCTTACCGATACGGTCACCGGACAGAAGGATCTGGAGAATGAGATACTGACGTTTAAAGGTGCCGCACCCATGGCCAAGGAAAAATCCTGTTTTGCCTGCCACGGTACCCATGTTACAGTCAAAGGTTTAAAAACCGTGCAAACCGAATTTGATGAAGTGGAAGTGCCTGACTTAACAAGCTGGCCTAACCAGGGAGTAGGGCGACACAATCCGGACGGAAGTTTTGGTGCCTGTACTGCCTGTCATCCCCGTCACAGCTTCTCCATAGAAACGGCACGTAAACCATACACCTGCGCTCAATGCCACCTGGCACCGGATGTCCCAGCCTGGGAGGTGTTCAAGGAAAGCAAGCACGGCAATATTTTTATGAGCCAATCCGCCAAATGGAACTGGACCAACGTTCCCTGGAGACCGGGAGAGGATTTTAAAACCCCTACCTGTTCCAGCTGCCACAATGCTCTTTTAGTGAACGGGGCAGGCAATCCAATCGTTGAGAGAACCCACGATTTCGGTTCGAGACTCTGGGTGCGGATTTTCGGTCTTCCCTATACTCATGCTCAACCCAAGGAGGGAGGAACATTCCGAATCAAAAATGCCGACGGACTTCCGCTTCCGATCACTTTTGACGGAAAACCGGCCTCATCTTTTCTTATTACTGAAGCTGAGCAGCAATCAAGACAGCAGCAAATGAAAAAGGTTTGCGGATCATGCCATGGCACAAGCTGGAACAACCAGTTCTTTTCACAGATGGACAGAACCAACCAGGAAGTCGATCACATTGTAAAAACGGCTACACAATTGGTTCAAACAGCCTGGAAAAACAAACTGGCCGATCCTTCCAACCCTTTTGATGAGGAATTGGAACTGATGTGGGTTCGTCATTGGCTATTCTATGGATCTTCCGCCCGCTACGGCGCAGCCATGAGCGGCCCCGACTACGTTGGCTTTAAATACGGCTGGTGGGATCTTACCGAAACCCTGGTTAATCTTGAAAGCCTGATCAAAGAAAAGGAACAACGGTAGGACGAGGTATTAGCAAATATCGCCAAGTGCAAGGATTACGATAGGGCGGGGTTACATCCCCGCCAAAACCAACTATCACCCCTTTATGTCCCCTTTACCGCACAATCAGTATTTCCGTCCTCGCAGCCCGGCAAACATACCATGGAGGTGCAAGAGCCGTTCAATACCGTGTAGATTAGCTTTTCATTTTGAATCAGTGTTTTTAGTGCTGATTTGCAGTCCTTCTTATTCACGCCTTCACTTTTGTACTTATCCATCAAAATCTTAAATATATCCTGAGGTTTATATCTTCCTGTTCCATCGGTATCAGCGACCAAATTGAACATGTCGTCAGCCAGCGTTTGAATCTCTATGCCCATTTTTATCCTCCCGAGTTTTTCTGGATTTCAGAATGTCTTCTTTACTTGAAAATTCAATCATTTGATACACCTCCAATTGATTGTTTTTAGCATATGCCCATTACAGAATAGGGTGACCAATTAAAAATCGCAAGCAATAAAACGGTTTTTATTAGAAATATGGAGAAATAATAATGATTCAACAACTCAAAAACTTCGGGTTGATATTTATGATGGACAAAGCGTTGTCCACCCGACATTATTCTTGTACCAGGGCCGTAGAGTGGGCAACTAATGCAATCGCTCAATGTGTTACATTTCCGCCTATACCTGTTATAAGCCGACTGTGTACGGCCGCCGTACCCTAAAAACGTTTACATAAGGGAACACTCCGCAGATCTCACGGTGAAATTTGAATTGCATGTCGGGTTGCAAAAGCCGTCATTAAGATGAATAATAATCGGTATAACAAAAAAGAGGACAAAATAAATTTGAGTTCCAACTATCGAAATCAGGCACTCGAATATACCAATAATTCCAAACTGGACACAGAATAACATGTCAGACACAATATATGATATAGCAGTCATAGGTTCAGGTCCTTCCGGGGAGAAGGCGGCGTTGGAGGCTGCATCCCTGGGAGCGGGTGTAGTCGTGATAGAGAAAGGAATTCGACCGGGCGGGGCATCGGTTATCACAGGCACCATTCCCAGTAAGTCATTACGTGAAACGGTGAAACATGTTGAGATGTTGTCCGGAAGTCAAATCACCGGTATTGATTTTAAATTGAATCGTTCACTGACCATTCCGGAGTTAATGCATCATAAGAACAACGTTATCACCGACAGAGTGGGTGATATTCTGGAAACATACAAGGAGAACGGAATAACCTACGTTTTTGGAAAAGCCCGTTTCCAGTCACCTTATGAACTGAGTGTTGTCTGTACCGAAACTGAAAGACCGATAACCATAAAAGCCAAAAAGTTTATCGTAGCCGTTGGAACCAATCCTTATCATCCACCCGGGATTCAATTCGATGGGACCTATATATTGGATTCCGATACGATTCTGCAACTGAAGAAAATTCCGGAAACTCTTGTCGTAATTGGAGGGGGGGTTATCGGATGCGAGTATACCTCTATTTTTTGCCGTTTGGGAACCAAGGTATCTTTGGTTGATCCCAGCGGAACCTTGCTGAATTTTGTAGATCATGATATTTCCGATGCCTTGGCATCTCAAATGAAAAAGGATGGCGTCAAATTATGTCTGGGATGCAATTATACAGATGTGAAAGTGGTTGATGAGGCGGTTAATGTCCAACTGGATAATGGAGACATCATCGAGGCTTCAGCCATACTTTTCGCCAATGGTCGTCAGGGTATGGCGGATGAATTAAACCTGGAAGTATGCGGTTTGGAAATCAATAGACGCAATCAGCTTGAGGTGAATGATAATTATCAGACAAAGGTTCCCCATATTTACGCGGTGGGTGATGTAATTGGTTTCCCCTCCCTTGTATCCGTGAGTAATGAAGAGGGAAGAATGGCTGCAAGGAGTGCGGTGCTGGGCGAAGCAACCAGAAGAGTTGGATCGGATATTCCCTACGGAATTTATACGATACCTGAGATTTCCATGATCGGACCTACGGAGAAACAGCTTATCGAAAAGAAGATCCCTTATGGTGTTGGTACCTGTCAGTTTAAAGACCTTGCCAGGGGATTAATTATTGGTGACAGAAAGGGCATGTTGAAACTGCTTTTCAACAGAGAAACCCACGAAATGCTTGCTGTTCACATGTTTGGTCAATCAGCGGCCGAACTGGTACACATTGCCCAGGCCGTGATCCACTACAAAGGAAAAATTGATTATTTCCTGGAAAATGTGTTTAATTTCCCCACCCTGTCTGCTGCCTTTAAAGTAGCTGCGAGACAAGGACTGATGAAAAAAAACAATATGGACTAAACCGTTCCCCTGATCAACGCCTTTCAATCACAAAGCCTTGCTCAGTTTTTTGATTTCATTGTCTAACACAATACTATTTTCTGAATAATCCACCGGAAGCTCTATAAGATGCACGCCGGTGGCTTTCAGGCATCTTTCCATCAAGGGAACGAACTCTTTCTATTCTCTCCTCAATCTGACAGACGCAGTTGGCGATATCCAAATTACCTCAATCTGACAGACGCTGTTGGCGATATCCAAATTACCTCAACCTGCAGAAAATATACAAGATTAACCTGTGTTGAGAAAGAATCACCTCCGCATGGGGTATTATTGATAATGAATACTTATTCCTGGAATTCTAATTCCAGACCTACGGGACAATGATCCGATCCAAATACATCGTTGTCAATAAAGGCGTCTTGTAACCGATGCTGGTCGATGATATTCTGAGTAACAAAAAAGTAATCAATACGCCAACCCGCGTTTGATTTCCGTGCATTAAAACGATAGGACCACCATGAATACTTTTCCGTGTCAGGATAGAGATAGCGAAAAGTATCAACATAACCGTTTTCGACTATTCTATCCAACCAGTCCCTTTCGATCCTGAGAAACCCGGATCTGTTTTCGTTCGCTTTTGGATGACGCAGGTCGATTTCATTATGGGCCGTGTTGTAATCACCAGTGATAACCAAAGGGATTCCCTTCTCCTTGAAAGGAGACAGGTAGCTGAAAAAAGCGTCATAGAAATCAAGTTTATATTTCAATCGTTCATCGTCTTTTTGCCCATTGGGAAAGTAGACGTTATAAAGCCGAAAATCCTTAAAAACAAGTTCCAGGATACGCCCCTCGTTGTCAAACTTTTCGATTCCTATTCCATAGTTCACTTCTAATGGTTCCAGACGGGAGTATACAGCGACTCCGCTATAACCCTTTTTGATCGTTGAATATGACCAGTGGGATTTATACTTATCAATATTGATCATGGCATCATCCCGCTGGTGTTCCTGCAGTTTGGTTTCCTGAATGCAAACAATATCCGCATCCAGTTTTATCAGTAAATCGGGAAAATCTTTCTTCATCACTGCTCTAAGTCCGTTTACATTCCACGAAACAAGTTTTATCTTCCGGCTCATATGTCTACTCGTTATCAATCTGTAGTTTTCTTTTTAAATTTATTTCAGCCAAGTTTTGATTAGTAGAGTTCAATTCCCTTTTCCCTTTGTTTGTACAGCCAGGGTTTTATATCCGGTCACAATTCGAATGATGGTTGTCAGCCAGCACAAGGCAGCAAAAACATAAGCCATTGCCGGGAAAAATTCCGGAAAAAGACAAAAAAGGACAAGAAAAATGATCGTCTCTGTACCTTCGGTCAATCCGCCCAAGTAGTAAAGTGATTTTTGAGGATATTTAATGCTCTTGATATCAAGCTTGGCGGCCATGGCCGCAAATGCCAGAAAACTGGACCCGGTGCCGACAAAAGAGAAAACTAAAGTAGCGGCGGCCAGGGCATTCCGCTCAGGATTACCCAGGGCAAACCCCCAGACGACGGCCGAATAGAATATAAAATCCAGGGTTATATCCAAGAACCCCCCGGCATCCGTTGGCACTTTCATTCGGGCCAAAGCACCATCAAGACCGTCCAGGATACGATTGATCATGATAATAATTAAAGCCGGAATATACATACCAAGCCATAAAGCCGGAATTACCAGTATACCAATCAAAAATCCGATAATCGAAACCTGATTTGCCGATACCCCGGATTTATCAATGTGTTTCGCTGCTTTCTCCAATACCGGTTTGGTCCACTCCAATGTCCATTTGTCTAACATGTTACATCCTCTGATTTGCCAGATTAATAATCTCCCCCGGAGGACAATCCCGAGGATCATGGGATACCAGCAAAGCCGGAATGTCCATCTCCCTGATGGATTCAAAAACAAACAACCGGATCTGCTCTCTCAACTCCTGATCCAATTGTGAGAATGGTTCGTCCAGCAGCAAGGCTTCCGGCTCTGCCAGAAGACTCCTTAACAGACTTACCCGTGCTCTTTGCCCGCCGGAAAGAGTTGCAGGATCTCTCTTATCAAACCCAACCAGATCAGCTCTTTCCAATGCCTCCTTGATTTTTTCCTTCCGTTTGTTCCTTGCCATTTTTTGAGGCAGGGCAAATGCCAGATTCTCAGCAATACTCATATGCGGAAAAAGCAGATCGTCCTGAAAGAGGATACCAATCCGCCGCTTTTCCATGGGCAGCGAAAGGATCGAAATTCCCTTCAATAGAACATCCCCCTTGAGTGTAAACACTTCAGCCAGATTACCGCAAATTGCCGATAGCAGAGTGGATTTTCCGCAGCCGCTGGGCCCCATTACGCTGGCAATTTCTCCTGCTTTGATTTCCAAATTAAGTGGGGAAAACAAGGGAGTTCCACCATTAAAAATCTGAAGTGCTCCTAATTTTATCATTTTTGACCAATCGGTTTATACCCGCAACCCCTTTTTATTACGGAAATAGAAACGGGGAATCAATAATGCACTTAAGAAAACCAGCAAGGGTGTTAATAACTGGCAAAGAGCGTAAACTGCAACGATCCGTCTGTCAGACCCGCTTGCCAGACTTACGGCTTCTGTGGTGATGGTGTCATATCTCCCGGCCCCCACGAATAAAGTCGGTAGATATTGTGCCACACTGACTGAAAATCCGATTGCTGCTGAAAACAAAACCGGTCGCAATAACATCGGTAGTTTTACTTTGAGAAAAGCCTTCCAGGGAGACTGACACAACGTAACAGCTACATCCGTTATGCGCTGGTCATAGCTGCGATAAACAGGGCCCAGGCTTAAAAAAACGTACGGCAGAACAAACAACAAGTGAGACCAGACCAGGCTCAGCCAGATTCCGTCAAGAAAGAGCGTTGCCAGCGTTACCTGAATCCCGAATAAAAAGGCAATCTGAGGAATCAACAACGGTAGGTAAATCAGGAGGAGAATCCTCCCTGTGCCGGTCTTAATCCCTCTTTTCCTTAATAGCACCTCGTTTTCCAGACAGCCGATAACCAGGATGATAGCCAGAAATGAAGCTGTTATTCCCGTTGTGATCGTGTTCCGGATCGGTTCGTTTATTTGAGTAAGCCCTTTCTCCCAAAAGTGGAAACTCCAGGCTTGTGGCAAAAAATCCGGAAAGCGCCAACGCCAGGTAAAAGACCAGACCAATAAAACCAGAATAACCAGACAGGAAACGCCAACAATGGTCATTACAATAAGATTCGACAATTGCACTGACACGGATAACCCGGGGCGCCGTTGTCCATTTACCAGCCAGATTCTTAGAATCTGCTGTACTCCTTTCTCCAACAGATACAATAGACCCATGCTGACTAATACCAGCAACAGGATCAATGTTGCACCGGCTGAACCGAGCAACCGGAATTCAAGATCAGGATCATAAAACCACCTGAACACCTGAACAGCCAGGGTCGGAGGTACAGTTGGTCCCAATATCTGGGCGATATCCACCACGGCAAGTGAGTATGCCAGTACTGCAAAAACCGCCAAACGAATCTTCGGATACAACTGAGGAAGGATTATCTTGTACCACACCTGAGTTGTTTCGTAACCCAGGCTTCTACCCACGGCTAGAGATCGTGTGACATCCACTTGACCGAGGGCACCCAGAGAGATCAAGACCAAAAATGGCACCTCTTTCATCACAAGAACCACCATCAGCCCTAATCCGTTTGCATCATTAATTATACTCCAGGTGGGCGGGATCTGAAACCCGGTTATGGTTGGTGAAAGAAGCCTTAAAATCCAACCGCTGGGTGCAGCCAGAAAAAGAAACCCAATGGCAAACGCGGCATGAGGGACTGCCAGTAATGGAGCCAGCATCCGCTTTAACAGCCTCCAGAACCTGTTTTGAAAGCTAGCGGCAAAGAGAGTGAAAGTGATGGTCAGTGCCAGCAGGGTTGCTCCGATTCCGGAAATCAGGGTTGCTCTCAGGGAGCTGCCAAAGCCGGGGTAAGAAAACAATTGAACCCAAGATGCCAATGAAAAGTGTTTGAATCCGATGGACGGCAGATAACCAAAGGCCTGTAGCCAAGTACTGACCAATCCGATTACGATTGCAGATAAAAAGCAGGTAAGAGTAAAAGCAGGAAAAATACTTAATCTGCTGGATTTTTTACCACGTATCACTGGATATGCCTCCATCTCCTATTGATAATATCGTTTTAACCAGGCTTTCTCCAGTGCGCTCACCCAGCTGGCATCCGGCTCAAGTAAGACCTTGCCCAATTCAGATGACGACAGTGTTGCGACCCCTAAGGGTAAATTGGCAAACCGTTTCCTATCTTTCGGGTCGAGCTTATTGACAGATAGTACAGTAGGATCACCCCAGATAGTGGACTCAGCTTTCCGCAATTGAGCTTCGGGTGACAGCAGAAAATTGGCAAACACCATGGCCCCTTCCTTGGCATCGGAGTTAAAAGGGATGGCAACAAAATGTGTGTTGCCGATGGTGCCCTCTGTATGGACATATGTTCTGATGGAATCCGGTAATTCGCCATTAATGATGGCATTGCTGGCATCATTGGGACTAAAACTGAGGGAGACAAATATCTCCCCGTCATTCAACAACTGTTTCATTTCCGGGGCGCCACTGGTAAACGTTGCTCCTTTGCGCCACATTAAGGGATGCAGTTCATCCAAAAATTTCCAGAGGGGAGCTGTAACCAGATTAAAATCGGACTGCTCTACCGGCTGATAAAGGGTTTCCCTATCGATCACCAATTCCAGTAATGCCTGTTTTAGGAACGTGGTACCGAAAAAGCTGGGAGGTGCAGGATAAGTAACCCTTCCCGGGAATTCTTTTGCAAACCTGAGCAATTGATTCATATTTGCCGGATGCCAGTCCGCCCTTGCCGTATCAACCATAAAAACAAGCTGAGCCATTCCCCAGGGGGCTTCCATATGATCAACCGGAGTTGTAAAATCAAACAGAACAGTCGGCTTGTTTTCAACGTCCACCAAACGGTAATTGGGGAGCTTGTCGGTAAAGGGACCAAACAGCAGTTTGTTATCTTTCATTGCTCTGAAATTTTCGCCATTAATCCATATAAGATCGACACTACCACCTGTATCTCTATTTGCTGATTTTTCAGCCAGAATTCGGCTGACCACATCGCCGATGTCTGTGACCTTAACATGCTTTACAGTCACCTTATATCTCTTGTTAACCTCGTCGGCAGCCCAGCGGATATAATCATTGATTACATCAGAACCTCCCCAGGCATTAAAATAGATCGTCTGCCCACGAGCTTTTTTCGTAATGACGCTCCAATCATCAGCAAAAACCGTGACTGTTCCAAACAACATCAGTCCTAACAGCACAAGTATTGATGTTCTTTTCATCATATCCTCTGGTTGACCGACATAAGTACAAGGTTTTGAAAAAAGTTCAAATTTTGATTTGATTATCCTGCAAATCTCCTGCCCGGATGCCGGATATAGTTAAAATGTTGTCTTGAGAAAGGTAATTCAATGGAGGAGTCATGTCTTCACAATTTTTAGTTTCTATTGATAACAATATACTAAAATGTGTCTGGTGAGACACTTCTGTCTTGGCTGATTGTGAAAAAGCATTCAATTATTCTTTTTCTGTTCTTTCTCCTTCAACTTATCCAGTAATGATTGTTTTTTTTCTAATCGCCCCTTTTGGGCATTGGCCAGGGAAGTATTGGGCGAACGTTTCTTTTCCTGCAGAATAGCGAGCAGGGATCGTTTTTCTATGTCATCAGGTTGATCGGCGAGTGGTAAATCTGTTTTTTGAGGGGTAATTTCAGCATTAGCTTTCTCTGCCTGAGGCGTCTCTGGGGAGGAGGGCTCAGTTTTTCGAGTATTTGAGGTTCTCTTTTCTTTGGTTCCAGCCTTCAAACGATTGTTTATTTGTGATACGGCAGACCTTGGTGAGATATCTGGAATGGATTCAGGGATTATTGGCATTGAAGCTCTAATTGGTGGTTCCTGAGCTATTATCGGTTTCCTATCTGCATCCAAAGCTTTTTTATCATCTCGTAGCTGGTAAAATATACCATTAAGATAATGTTTGGGAGTAAACTCACTGGATAATCCTGAAAGGGATTCTGATCCGCCAACAATCAGGGCACCTCCGGGATTTAAAATTTTTGCAATTTTCTGAAACAGTTTGATTTTACCTGGTACGGGAAAATAGATGGCAACGTTCCGGCATAATATAATATCAAAGGTGCCGATACCGGTGAACGGCAGATTGAGATCCATTTTACTGAATCTGACCAGACTTCGAATTTCATCTTTGATTCGCCAACCACCAGCAACCTGAGAAAAATACTTATGTAAAAAACGAGAGTCTAGTCCCCGTTCCACCTCAAACTGATTATACTTCCCGTAACTGGCCCTGGCTATTGCTTCATTGGAGATATCGGTGCCAAGAATGGTTATTTCATAACGGTTACGCTGAACCAACATCTCGTGCAGTTTAATGGCAATACTGTATACCTCCTGCCCTGTGGAACAGGCTGCACTCCAAATTCTGATAGGAATTGGGCCATTAGGGCGGTGCTTTGATTTTCTGTCAATTATGTCTGGAAGAATTTTGTTTTCCAGTAATACGAACGGGGAATTGTCTCTGAAGAAGTAGGTTTCATTGATGGTAATGGCATCTATGATTTCAGCCTTTATCTTTCCGGTGAGGTCGGAGTTTGCCTGCTGATACAGCTGGCGAAAAGACTCGAATCCATACTGTACCAACAGGGGATCCAGTCTGGATTTCATCAGATACTCCTTCCCTTGATCAATCTGAATTCCGGCGTTATTTAAGATTAATCCGGCTAGATCTGTAAATTCCTGTTCGCTAATTTGGGTCATGTAGATAATTTAAATTCAGGTCGTTTATCAGTTCAACTTGTTTTCAGTAGTCCAATGAAGTATGTTGCCCGTCATTTATAAAGGAGAGACAGATGTACTGTTTTAATTTTTCACTGTTTTAAGAATCTCAGCTGATATTTGTCCCAAAGGACAGACGACATCAGCCAGACCTGCATCAACAACCTCTTTCGGCATACCATACACTACGCACGTCTCCTCATTCTGAGCGATAATATATGCTCCGGCAGCCCTGGTCACTGTAACACCCAACTTCCCGTCAGCTCCCATTCCGGTCATGATCACACAAGTTGTTTTTGAGCCATACTCCCTGGCTACGGACCGAAACAGGTAATCCACTGATGGTTTGCAGTTATTCTCGGGCGGATCATCGGTAATCCGAATGATTTTGGAAAAACTCGCCCCGCTGGCGATTTTCATCTGTTTTCCCCCTTCTGCGATGTAAACCGTATTTGCTTCAACAGTTTCTCCGTTTTCAGCTTCCTTGACCCTCAAGGCACATTTTTTATCCAGGCTCTTTGCCATGGAAGCACTAAACAGCGGAGGCATATGCTGAACCAGAAAAATGGGAACGTTTATATCTCCGGGGATACTCGGTAAGACGGTTGCTAAAGCATTCGGTCCGCCTGTTGAAACTCCAATGGCGATAGCTGAAGATCGCTCTATTCGCGGTAGTCTGGTCGAAATTGGAGTCTGGACTGAGGTGGCAGCAGGGGTTTTAGCTCTACTCACACCGGACCGGGTATCGGTTTTCGGCAACCACTTGAATCTCACCTGCCTGGTGACCATACCAATCAGTTTCTCCAGGTGAGTTTTTAAATAGTCTATATTAGCTTCTGCAGAAGAATCATCCGGTTTGGGGACAAAATCAAATGCACCCAGCTCAAGCGCTTTTATGGTTGCAGTGCTTCCCTCCAGGGTTTTTGAGCTAATCATGATGCAGGTCACATCATAATTTTTCTTCCTGATCTCCTCCAGTACCTGTAAGCCGTTCATTCCCGGCATTTCCACATCCAAGGTTATCAAGTCCGGTTTTAATGACGGAATTCTGTTTAAGGCCAAAGCGCCGCTGTTAACCGTTCCCACCACTTCCACTCCGGGGATGGTCAGCAACACATCCTTGATTATTTTTCGATAGAAAATAGTATCATCAACCACCATTACTTTCAGTGTCATTCAGATCCTTTATTCAAGTTCTTTTTTTAGACAACGGGTTCCTCTTCCAGTACCATATCGAGATCTAAAACAGCCAATAGTTCATTATTTCTTGTATGAAAAACCCCTTCAAAGCATCGCCCTTGTATTCCGTTGATATTGGAAGGTGGTTTGGAAATCTCCTTTTTCTGGCAGGTGATCACTTCCGCAATTCTATCAATTAACAGACCAATGAATTCATTTTGAGATTTGATAATGATGACACGACTTCGCTTTGTTAACCCTATGGTGGGCAATCCCAATTGTTTGCGAAGATCTATAACGGTGATGATTTGTCCCCGCAAATTCATTATGCCCGCAATCGATTCCCGTGACAGCGGGACATTGGTTAGATTGAGGTCATCATTGACTTCCTGAATCAGTTCGATATCCAGTCCATAAAGTGTATCTTCAAGATAAAAGCAGGAAAACTGAAGCTCCTTTTCACTATTATCTTTTAGGGATTCATCTGTCATAAGTCCTCACTATGCAATACAATATAAGACAATTATAAGCATCAATCCTGTTGCTCAATTTTAAATTTCGAAATCAGGTTTTTCAGATGCTCTGCCAACTCATTCAAACGAGTTGCCGTGCGCTGTACCTGTGCACTTGAATTACTCAGAAGCTCGGAACTTTCATTAACTTCTGTAATTTCCTGGGCGACCTGTCCGGTTGCTTCCTTTGTCTGATTTACATTTTGTGTGATTTCCTTTAAGCCTTGGGAGGTTTGAAGGATGTTCCGTGTTATCTCATTGGTCGCCATGCTTTGCTGTTCAACCGATTCATTGATGCCAAAAATGATGAGACTCACGTTTTCAATCACTTCAGCGATACTTGATATAATATTAACGGTTTTATCGGTTAATTGCTGCACTCCCTTCAATTTCCCGGCTATATCGCCTGTTGCCTGAGCAGTCCTTTGTGCCAGCTCTTTTATCTCATTGGCAACTACGGCGAATCCCTTTCCCGCATCTCCAGCCCTGGCTGCTTCAATAGTGGCATTAAGGGCAAGTAATGCTGTCTTATCGGATATTGCCGTGATGGTCTCAGATACCATGCCAATCTCTTCTGCAGCTACTCCCAAGTCAGAGACCTGGTCCGAGGCGAGGCGAGTCTGCGAAACGGCATTTTTAAAACTTTGACTGGCATCGGCGGTTCTTCGCGTTATTTCGGTCACACTGGCACTAAGCTCCTCTGTTGCAGAAGCAACGGTGTTGACATTGGTATAGGCCTGCTCCATAGCTGCTGCAATAGAATTCATCGCAGAGTCGGTTTCTTCGGCAGCTGCTGCAACCGTGTTCGCCTTGGCAACAGTTCTATCCGACACTGTTGCCATCTCATTGGATATTGTGTTCATTTCCATGGAGGACTCGTTCAGGGTGATTACATCCCGATTGATATCCCTGATCATTACTGACAGGGTTTCAACCATATTATTGAGCGAATTCCCAAGACTTCCGATTTCATCTGTTTGTCTGACGACTATTTTCTCCCTCAAATCTCCATTAGCAAGCACTTCAGAAAATGCAACGCTTTCCTTGATTGGAATGACGATCGATTTTCTGGACCAAATGATGGCAAAGACAATAATAAACACTCCTAACACCTGGCAAATAACTTCGGTATAGAACAGGGTCTGAATCTTAGCCTCAACATTCTTTTGCATGAGTGCCACTGCGTTATCCATTTCTCTCAGCAAGACAAGATTGTCTTTTAGAATCGTCTTAATATCTTCTTCCCTGGTTGTTTCGATGGATCTTTTCATTGCAGCTTTAAAGGGAATCCATAAGGAGTTAACCTTGTTAAGCTGCCTCACGATATCGTCCTTTGCCGCGGGAATGGGCTGTGTATTTCCTTCCAAATCCAGCGTTAGCGGAACATTTCCCGAATGAATCATACTGTTTAGAGTAACTTCAAAAACAGCCATTGAGTTTAGCAGATTTTTTTTTGTTTCTTCAGCTGCAGGATCTTTCAGCATGATATAATGCAGATAGCTGAGACTTTCTTTGCTCATTTTTTGCGTCAGCATGCGTTGACGTCCGGCAACATTAATGATCAGACCATCATTCTTCTGCCTGGTTGTTGTAAAAATCGTGGCAGAGAACATTATCAGGGGTATAAGAAAGAATGCCAGCATGATGAGTAACATCTTCTGATTGATCTTCAGGGCCATAAAAATCTCCTAAATATAAAGACAAATTACTGCAATCGTTTGCGAATAGACTCTATCAAATTCTCTTTATCCAACTTTATCTGGTAATCGTCGATTCCCACTTCCTTTCCCTTGCGAATATCTTCGTCTGCAGCAAGTGAGGTTAGTGCAACAACAGGGATAGATGAGAATCGTGTATCGCTCTTCAAATTCCGTGTTAACTCGAAACCATCCATGATTGGCATTTCCAGGTCTGTAATAACGAGGCTTATTTCATCCGGGAACTGTCCGATATATTCCCAGGCTTTCTGTCCATCTTCCGCTTCGATGACGGTAAAACCTTCCGCTTCAATGAATCGTTTTACCTGATTTCTAAAGAATTGAGAGTCCTCCACCAACAGAATACTTTTGCCAGGAGTATCAGCACCCGCAGTTCTTTCCCTGTGTTCATGAAGAATCTTGTTTTCAGTAAACCAGTGCGGATTGATAATCTGAACGATTTCATGGACATCAACAAGAAGCGTTGTTTTCCCATCGATTATGGTCGAACCGGCTATTCCGGGCTGACGAAGCGTTTTGTCATCAAGCACCAATTCCTGATCAACAACATCCAATGGTCGAATAGCCAATAATCCTATCTCCCTACCAGCGATCTTGAAGATTAATACGATCAGCTTTTCCCCGGCTTCCAGCATCTCCACATTGGCAACCTCTTCCAATGCATAAACAGTCAGGGTTCCTCCCCTGTATTGGATTACTTTCTTACCGCCTTTCATCTCTATATCGCTTGCCAGGATTTGTTCCACTCTTAAAACCTGGTCCAATGGAACCGCACAAACTTCATCAGGCCCGTTGTGGAAAATGAGAAGAGTCTGTCGTGTGGCCCCTTCTTTATGCACCTCATCCTCCTGTTGTCCGGCTCTGGAAGCTATTTCAGCAATGGCTTTCAGTTCAGCTTTTTCCGCCATCCCCCGCACATCAAGGATCAAAGCCACATGCCCGTCTCCCATTATGGTAGCACCGGCGTATACTTTACTCTCTTTCAGGTGACGACCGAGCGGTTTTACAACAATTTCCACTGAATCGAAAACGGCATCCACAATCAAGCCATATTTATGGGTACCTTCACTTAAGATCACAACGATGACATCGCTCTCTCTTCGAGATCTTCTTTCATCGGCATCCACACCTTTTTTTTCATCGGATTGAGAGTCCGACTGTAATCGCAGATCTGCAACACCACTTCTTCGATCCTGTTTAATCGTTCCGGTTTTAAAATCATAATAGGTGGATTTCAGTTTAAGAACGTTGTTTAGCTGCAAAACGGGTATCAATTCACCACGAAGAATCAAGACATCCGCATCCCCGATCTTTTCAATTTTTTCCCTGACCTCTTTAGCCGGAATGCGAAGCAATTCGGCAACATTGACTTGAGGAATCGCAAATCGTTCATTGGTCGACATAACCAGGAGACTTGGGATTATGGCCAGCGTCAGGGGAAGCTTGATTTTAATTGTTGTTCCCTTGTCAACTTCAGAGATCAGCTCAACCTGACCTCCCATTTTATCAAGATTGGTTTTGACAACATCCATACCGACGCCTCGGCCCGATACATCAGTAACCTTTTCAGCCGTAGAAAAACCAGGCAACATAATGAGATTGAGTTTCTCCTTGTCACTCATGACCTGTATGTCAGCTTCGCTAAACAGACCTTTACCGACAGCTTTTTCTGCAATTTTTTCAGGATTTAATCCTTTGCCATCATCTTTTATCTCTATAATAACCTGGCCTGATTCGTGATAGGCTTTCAGTAAAATGCTGCCTGTCTTCGGTTTCCCCTTCTTTTCCCGTTCCTGAGGGGTTTCAATGCCATGATCGGCGGAATTTCTGACAAGGTGGGTTAACGGGTCGGCCAGTCCTTCGATAATGGTTTTATCCAGTTCAACCTCAGTCCCTTCAAGTTTGAGTTCCATTTTTTTGCCGAGATCCATTGCCAGACCTCTTACAACCCGCGGAAATTTGTTAAAAATAGTACCCACATGCTGCATCCGCGTAAGCATAATGGTTTCCTGCAGTTCGGACGTGACAAGATCCACCCGCTGCCCGGCTGCCAAGACACTTTGCCTGTCCCAGGAAAACACGGACTGAAGCAATTGATTTCTGGCCAATACCAGTTCTCCCGCCCTGTTCATCAGCTGATCCAAAACACTGACATTTACCCGCAGTGTTTCTGAAGCTGTACCTGGGGGTTTTGCGTCGGTTTTTTTTAAAGAAGCTTTCTGTTTGACAGAACTGGTTTCTGTTTTAGTTAAGATTGTTTTGTCAGGAGTTTCAACGATAATGGGATCTTCAAGTTTTACATCTTTGACAGGTTTTACTTCCCTGATTTCAGGTTCAGCAGCAGCCGCTTTTACTGCCTCATCGATGATGACATTGATTTGCTCACTCTTCAGGTTGAAAATTATCTCCACCAAATCCGGTTCAACAATACTGGCGAAAAGGACACACATGGGGATAGCCGGTTCGGTGATGTCACTGAAGAGATCACCTGCCGCAGAAACCACTGTGTTTATATCAATGATAATACCGCTGTCTTTTAGGAGTGATATCACATCAAAAGGAGTTTTTTTCTGCTTATGTACATCCCGAATGAGATCAAAATCAAGGATATAGAGCTGTTTGCCTCCTTGACGTGCCTGTTTGACGTCATACTCTTTCACCGTAAACGAAAGATCGTGAGCTGGATGTTTTATGGTAATCTCTTTATTCAGCGTTGGCTTTTCCTCATCAGGCAGGTTGTTGCTGACAGCGTTTTCCAGTTTTTCGATATACTCTTCAATTTCCATATCATTGCTCTGCTCGGAATGGTCTATCAGTTCACCCAGCCGGTCGTATGCATTCAGCAATGTATTAATAAGAGCAGATGTAGGATCCAACTGGAAAGTTCTAACCAGATGCAGAACATTTTCAATCTTATGGGCCAATTCTTTTATATTGGTAAAACCGAGGAATCCCCCCCCACCCTTGATGGAATGTGCAGCTCGAAACACTTTATTTACCAGCTCCTCATCGAAATTTTTCCCCTGCTTCTCCAATTCCAACAGGTCGCTTTCAATGGTCTCAAGGTGCTCCTTTGATTCCTCAATGTAGAGTTGCAATGTCTCGTCATCCAGAAAAGTCGTCATCGTTCTGTCTCCGCTTTCGTTATGACTTTTAATCTCTTTAATTCCGGTATAAAAATGCCCATTTTTTCAAGCAGTCGCATATCTTATTGGTTGGCACATGAAATGATAAAATGCTGATCCAAGCGCATCAGGTTAAGAACACTGCAAATATTGTCATCCGCATTGATCAGCTCAAGTTTGGATTCACGTTTAAGCAGGGAGTTATGGGTCGCAGCCAATAAACCCAATCCTATCGAATCAATTATCCCGACGCCTTCCAGATCGATGATAATACGAGTGGCTCCCTCCTCATACACCTGTCTCAGTTTCTGCCGAAGGTCGGCACTGTTTTGTGCCGTAATGTCCCGGGCAGGTTTGACTGTTACCACACTACCCTCTTTTAGAATTTCAGCCATTTTCCGGTTATTTCTGTTTATGGTTCCAATCTGTCTAATCAGGAGATTTACTCCTTATATGAATTATCTCTTACTTTTTTCACGAATGCTCATCCTTGGATTTTCATTTCAAGAAGAACGCTTTGAATCGTTTCACTGTCAAAGGGTTTGTTAATGACTTTATTGATACCAGCATCTTTCAGTTCCATATCATCTTTACCCTCCTTTTGTGTCGTCACCATGATAATTGGTAAGCTATCAGCGCTAAATGCTTCACGGATTTTTTTTGCCAGCTCAACGCCGGTGATTTCGGGCATGTTCAGATCCGTAAACAAAGCTGCCGACTGGTGATGGTTGAGCCATTCAAGACACTCCCCGGGATACTGGAATAAAACCGGCTCGTATCCCAGATCATTTAAAATTCTGCGGTAGACACTTAATATCAACCTGGAATCATCGACAGCACAGATAACGGTTTTACTCTTTTCCGGTTTTTGCTGTTTTGCTTTTTCCGCAATTTCATCCGCCAATTCCATAAACCCTTTTTTTTCTAGAAGGGGCAGGTAATGGAGCCTGATATCTGCATGAACCTTTAATGCAATATACTCGGATACGATTCTTTTAAAAAAGGGAAGATCCAATAGCCGTATAAAAAGGTCACTGGTCTGGGAGTCTACAACAGCTTTGATGATGCGAATCGATTCGGCATTTTCGCTCTTAACCATATTTCTGATACCGCCCAGCAGAACATCGTCCAGATTTTTATCAATGGCTTTTGCTGCAGCCAGACGAATGCTGTCATCAGAATCTGTCAGCCCGGTTGCCAACATATAATCGCCTTTCAACGGGGGGAGATATGTTAGCGCTTCATAGGCCGCAAATCTGACATTTGTATCATCAGGCCTTGTGTTGAGTAGTTTTCTGACGGCTTTGACGGCACTATCATCTCCAATCTCCATCAACACATTAAGGGAATGCACTTGAAGATCGGAGTTATTGATTGCCAGGTTGTCTATCAATGATGGTATCGCTTTTGCCCCCATAAAAATGAGCTTTGACTTTCCATGGTTGCGAATTTTCGCATCGTTGGACAACAAGGTTTGATTTAACAGGTCAATAACGATATCACCCTGTTTCGAAAACAGCAACTGCTCAATTATTTTATCCGAATTTATCTTTTTTTCAAAGGCTGTGTATAAACACTGCAATGCCTTTTCACTGGCTATGTTTCCCAGAGCCGAGACAGAGGGTAGCATCAGACCTTCTTGATCCGACAGAACGAATTCGCCGATGATATCCACTGACTGCGAATCAGCCATTTCCCCCAACACCTGTACGGTCGTGATAATCAAATCCTGGTCTGCAGTTTCCTTGAGAATCCTCCGTAAGAGCGGCAGGGCTTCCCTCAATTGGATTTCTCCTGCCAGTTCTATATAACGCTTTAATTCGGGTTGTTTTTTGGATAACTGTCTAAGAATAATCCCTTTGTTTTTGCTTGCTTTTTCGTGCAGAGATTCGTCCAGATGGGGATTTGTTTTGATTATTTCAGGATGTTTGTGTGAAAGATACACCAGCAGGGGAAATGAAAAATCATCATCACATCTGTTTAATTCGAATAGTATACGTCGTTGTTCGCCAGGGTCAATTTCAGTCATATAGTCCATGATGACTCTTGCCTTAATTAAATCCCTTTTCTGACAATTGGCAATAAATTCATCAACGGCGTGCTGTTTATCCATGAATAAGCCGTGCAAGGTGTTCCAAAAGATCGCATGAGCTTATAATATATCTGCTCTTATAAGGTTTTACAACTGTATTCTCGATTTACGGATGAGGAAACTTTGATCCTATCCATACCCGATCAAAATATCATTTGAAGCAAAATGCAGGCAATGCACAAATGGAATTTTGCCTTGACACATCAGCCTGAAAATATGCTATTTTAGGGGTGTTGTATTCTTCGCTATCTACAACCCGATTATTATTGGAACGTGAATTACCAAGTTTATACACCTTATGGAGTTATAAACCGATCTCTTTCTTTTGACAATTTTTTATCCATGATCAACAAGAGATGATCACCAGTTGGAGTGAAACCTATGAAACGATTTGCAGATTGGTCTCTGATAAATAAATTCCTTTCGGTAGGAATTCTAATTCTAATTGCTTTTGGCATGGGGCGGTTTTTTCTAAATGCTTACAATGATAAACAAAGCGCGATTGATAAAAACGTGGAAAAGGCAAGGGCAATCTGTTTAACTGCAGAATCCGTGCGACAGGAGATGGAAGACAAGTGGAGCCAGGGTTTGTTTTCATTGGAACAGATGAAACGGTATATGAAAGCCAATGACAGAGAGCGAATGTTATCGGCCATCCCGGTTGTATCGGCATGGAGAGCAGCGATGCGAAAGGCGGAACAGGGCGGTTACGAATTCAGGGTACCAAAATTCGACCCCAGGAATGAGGCGAACACTCCGGATTTTGGCTTAAATTATGCTATCGAAGGTCCCGCTTTAAAAAAAATGAACGAGGAAAACCTTTCCGAGTATTATGTAATGGATGAAAATATAAACGCCATACGATATTTTCTTCCAGTCAGGTTAACCGAGGTGTGTATGAACTGTCATGGTGACCCCGCTCGCTCAAAAGAAATATGGGGGCTGCCTGATGGGAAAGACCCCACAGGAGGTATCATGGAGAACTGGAAGGTAGGGGAAATCCATGGTGCTTTTGAAGTTATCCAATCCATGGATAAAGCGGATGCGGATTTTCGTACCAAAATCCTTCATACATTTGTCTCAATGATAATCGCAATACTAATCTCAGCATTTATTTTTGCCATAGTCAGCAGATCCATCAGTAAACCGATCATTAAAGGAGTGGAATTTGCCACTACCATGTCTGAAGGTGATCTGACAAAAACCCTGGATATTAAACAAAAAGATGAGGTCGGAAAACTGGCAAATGCCATGAATCTGATGGTGACAAATTTAAGCAAGATGCTGAAAGAACTGGCAGGTGGAGTTCACACCTTGTCTTCTTCCTCTACAGACCTGACAGAAATTTCCCGACAGATGTCTTCAGGCGCAGAACAAACATCAATGAAAGCCAGTACGGTAGCTGCAGCCGCTGAAGAGATGAGCTCCAATATGACGGCGGTAGCAGCCGCTGTTGAACAAACTTCCACCAATGTTGGCATGGTAACATCGGCAGCCGAAGCCATGTCGGCAACCATCAACGAAATCGCACAGAATTCGGAAAAAGCACTCTCAATCACAGAGAAGGCAGTGATTCAGTCCAAAAGCGCTTCGGTGAAAGTTAATGAATTAGGAGAAGCTGCCTCTGAGATTGGGGAAGTTACCGAGACAATCACCGAAATTTCGGAAAAAACGGATTTACTGGCATTAAACGCTACCATCGAAGCAGCCAGGGCAGGTGACGCAGGAAAAGGATTTGCTGTGGTGGCCGCCGAAATAAAGGAACTGGCCCGTCAAGCATCGGATGCCACCTTGAAGATTAAAAAGAAAATTCAGGGGATTCAAAGTTCAACTGCCTCAACCATCGGTGAGATCAGTCAGATCACCACCGTGATCGACAGCGTCAATGATATTGTAGCCACAATTGCAACTGCAGTTGAAGAACAATCGATTACTACCAAGGAGATCGCTGCTAACATCGCCCAGGCATCACAGGGAATTCAGGAGGTTTCGCAAAACGTTGCCCAGAGTTCCTATGCGGCCAGTGAGGTGGCAAAAGATATTATTGAGGTCGATAATTCATCCAAAGAGATGTCAAACAGCAGCGCCCAGGTCAAAGCCAGCGCCGAAGATCTGGCAAATCTGGCGGAACGTTTGAAACAGATTATCGCAAAATTTAAGTTTTAATCCCCACATTCCGTGCTACTCTTTATCAAGGAATGGTTGCAGCAGCAGCCAGTGAAGATGGGAATAAATGGGTTTACGAAACAATTCAATCCCAATTGTCATACCCTCATGACCGTGTTGTGGTTGCGCCCGATATGTGCCAAACAGATAGTCCCACCAGGATAAGCTGAATCCGAAATTGCTATCTGTCTCTTTCCTGATAATAGAGTGATGCACCCTGTGCATATCCGGCGTCACTACAAATAGCCGCAGCACTCTGTCAATGCCTGCAGGAATTCGAATATTGCCGTGATTGAACATCGCCATTGCATTCAGCAATATCTCAAAAACCAAAACCGCTAACACCGGTGGCCCCAAAACTGAGATAACAGAAAGTTTAATCAACATAGATAGGATGATCTCCAGAGGATGGAACCTCAAAGCTGTTGTCACATCATAGTCCAGATCCGTATGGTGCATCCGGTGTAAGCGCCACAATCTGGGAACAGCATGAAACATCAGATGCTGAAAATAGATGGCCAGATCCAATATGATAATTGATATTAAAAGTGCCGCTTCCTCAGGAATCTCAATATTGTTGAATAAACCCCATTTGCGATCTTGAGCCAAAACTGCCATTCCCATGGCAAGTACGGGAAATACCCAACGAACAAAGAGAGTGTTGAGAACAACAATTCCGAAGTTACTGTACCAGCGAACAGCTTTGGAAACGGCTAATGGGCGACGAGGCCATAGAATCTCCCAGATTGCTATCAAAAGCAGGGTTCCCAAAAAAAATCCCAATCGTAGCGTTAATTCTTTGTTCATACTAATTCCTCTAGCGTTTGTTTTTTGGATTTGATTCCGCAATTTATACTGTTTTTACGTGCTTAACCTGTTTTAACTGCCGGGTGTCCTTACGTGGCAGCTAAAAAGATACAATTGGTACCCACTATTTCATATGATAATTAACTTGTACAAGCTATTTAATAACAAATGGTTGAATTCAGAAGAGCAGACACAGCAAATTACACTTTATCATAGTTTGTCAGAGTTAATTGGGTTAGACTTTTGCAGGAGAAAGGTATCAATCTTGTTGAAAAGATGTCATTCAGCGGATCTTACAAGGAGTATGTTATGAATAGGGGCAGGTCTTTAAAACTTGGTTTAATTTTGATTATTATTGGTTTGATTGCTGTGGTTTTTGTTTTTGATTTACAGCAATATCTCACTCTTAGTTATCTTAAAAGCAGACAACAACTGCTGATCGACTATTATTACACCAACACAGTTTTTACGGTTTTCATTTTCTTTATTATATATGTGGTGACAACCGCATTATCCATCCCCGGTGCCGCTGCCCTCACCCTGTTTGCAGGTGCATTGTTCGGCCTTCTTCAGGCAACCATTATTGTCTCTTTTGCCAGCTCAATTGGAGCAACTATGGCTTTTTTAACCTCACGATTTCTGCTGAAGGATTATGTTCAAACCCGCTTCGGCAAGCAACTTGAAATTATTAATAAGGGCATTAGAAAAGAGGGAGAGTATTATCTTTTCACTCTGCGTTTGATTCCTGTTTTTCCCTTTTTCCTGATTAATCTGACCATGGGCCTAACGCCTATTAGTCTTTTCAAGTTCTATCTTGTCAGTCAGATCGGGATGTTACCGGGTACCATTGTGTATATATTTGCAGGGACTCAGTTGGCTCAAATAGATTCAATTCAGGGAATCTTATCACCGGGATTAATACTAGCCTTCACGCTTTTAGGATTGTTTCCCCTTTTAATGAAAAAAGGAGTGGCCATGCTCAATGCCAGAAAAAAATTAAAAAAATTCAGCTCTCCAAAACATTTTGATTACAACATAACCGTGATAGGAGCCGGTTCCGCCGGATTGGTTGCTGCCTATATTGCAGCCGCAGTCAAGGCCAAAGTTGCTCTGATTGAGAAACACAAGATGGGAGGAGACTGTCTCAATACCGGATGTGTTCCCAGCAAGGCCTTAATTCGGTCTGCCAGGATGCTCTCCTACGCCAAACGTTCTCAGGAATTTGGTCTAAACCAAACAACGGTTGACTTTGAATTTAATAAGATAATGGAGAGGGTTCAAACCGTTATTAAAAAAGTCGAACCCCATGATTCTGTGGAACGGTATCAGGAGCTCGGGGTTGACTGTCTTTCAGGGGAAGCGCAGATCATTGATCCCCATCGAGTTAAATTAGATGATCGTATCATTACTACTCGCAGCATTGTGGTGGCAAGCGGAGCGTCTCCATTTGTTCCTCCGATACCTGGAATTGATAAAATCAACTTCCTTACCAGTGATACACTATGGAATATCCGCAAGTTACCAAAACGACTGATTATTCTGGGTGGCGGTCCCATCGGTTGTGAAATGGCCCAGAGTTTTGCCCGATTTGGATCAAAAGTGTCTCAAGTGGAAATGTTACCTCAAATTCTGCTACGGGAAGATGAAGAGGTCAGCTCATTGGTGACGGAAAAGTTCAAAAAAGAAGGCATAAACGTTTTAACAGGACATCGGGCCAAAGAGTTCTATCTGGAAGGTGAAAAAAAAACTCTGCTCTGTGAATTTGAAGGAAATGATGTCCGTATTCCCTTTGATGAGGTGATTGTTGCTGTGGGCAGAAAAGCAAATATCAAAGGGTTTGGCCTTGAGGAGCTGGGAGTTGAAATCTCAAAGACCGGCACCATCGCTCACGACACCTATCTGCGAACGAACTATCCCAATATACTTGTCTGTGGCGACGTAGCAGGCCCATACCAATTCACCCATACCGCTTCGCATCAAGCCTGGTATGCATCCGTTAATGCCCTCTTTCATCCTTTCAAGCAGTTTAAGGTCGATTATCGGGTTATCCCCTGGTGTACCTTCACAGACCCGGAAGTAGCGAGGGTAGGGTTGAATGAAAAAGAGGCAAAAGAGAAAAACATCCCCTATGAATCAACCGTTTTTAAAATTGACGATCTGGATCGTGCCATTGCCGACAGTGAAGATTTTGGATTTATTAAGGTTTTAACAGTTCCACGAAAGGATCGAATTCTTGGGGTAACCATTGTGGGAACCCATGCCGGTGACCTGATAGCGGAATTTGTACTGGCCATGAAACATGGTTTGGGGTTGAACAAGATCCTTAACTCCATCCATATCTATCCCACCCTGGTTGAAGCAAATAAATATGTTGCCGGTAATTGGAGAAAGAACCATGTCCCTAAAAATCTGCTTGGTTTTCTGGAAAGGTTTCACACCTGGAGAAGATAGGAGGTAAAAGCAGCTAAACCATTAAATGTCTTTTCCACCAAGTTGTCATACGGTTTTCCGGAACATCCCAATTATCTGATTTTCTGAATTTGTTTTTTAAAATGTTAATTTTCTTTAGATAGTCACAATTCTATTGCTGAATTACCCCCTTCATCGTATGTTAAATCCAAGTTTATATAAAAAGACGATTATGTATAAAAAGGCACAAAAGATGCTTATAAATTCAACGTTTTGAACAACTTCACACTTTAAGTATTGTCTGCTGCCAGATGGATCTTCACCCTTGGAATGACCAGAAGCACTCAACTGGATTGACTCCTTTACTTTAAAATGAAAACCAGTCTAATTATTTGCAATAGTTGACCTTTACAAATAACGAATTAAAAAATCTATCATAAACATGAAGAAAGCAATTATTCTTTTATTGGTGATGGCAATACTGGGGTTTCTCGGTTGGAAAGTCTACGAAGCTTATACAAGAGAAGTTTCAGAAGCCAGGAGAATGAAAGAAAAACCGCGAGTCGCAGTTGAAGTTACACCTGTTGGCAAGGCCGATATTCAGGATGTCGGAACCTTCACAGGAACGTTGCGACCAAAATCCCTGTTCCTGATTGCACCCAAAGTTTCAGGCCGGTTGGAACGATTGATGGTGAACATTGGAGATCAGCTTAAGCCCAGTCAACTGATTGCTGTTTTGGATGACGATGAGTTTAAGTTGCAACTTCAACAGGCTCAGGCATACCTTGACGTCGCCAAAGCCAATCTTGAGGCGGCAATAGATCAAATGGAAGCTGCAAAACGGGAATTGGAAAGAACCCAATCCCTTCAGCAAAAGAACCTGGTGTCTGCTTCTGAATTGGATAAAGCAAAGACTGATTATGCCTCCCAACTTTCAAAATACCGGGTAGCAACTGCTCAACTTGAAGAGAAAACAGCTGCATATGAAGTCAGTCGCATCCATCTTTCCTACACGACCATAACAAATATCTGGAGTGATAGTGGTGCGGTTTTGGTTGTCGGTGAGCGATTCGTTGATGAAGGAGCCCTGGTTGGGTCAACCACTCCAGTGGTTTCGATTCTGGACATTTCGTCCCTGGTGGGGGTGATTCATGTGACTGAGATGGATTATTTCAAGATTAAACTGGGGCAAGAAGCAGAAATTACGGTAGATGCCCTTCCAGACCGACAGTTTAAAGGATCAGTGATAAGAGTATCCCCCTTGATTAAAGAAAAGAGCCGTGAAGCTCAGATTGATCTGGTTATCCCCAATGATGACGGGATTCTTAAACCCGGTCTGTTTATCCGTGCGTCCATTCGCTTTGGTGTTCATCAGGGAGCACCCGTAATACCAGTCAACGCCTTGGTAAAAAGAGACAATGAAAACGGTGTTTTTTTATTGGATGAAGAAACCGACCAGGTACATTTTATAAAGATTAAAACAGGTTTCAAACAGAATGAGATGGTAGAAATTGCTTCACCGCGGATAAACGGATCAGTGGTCACATTGGGCCACCACTTACTTGAAGATGGATCGAGTGTCAGCGTACCGGGAAAGGAAGAAAAAAACCCGGAAAAGAAAAAACAGATGCGGAAACAAACTCCTGAAAAGAAATAGAACATGAACATATCCCGATTTTCGGTGAATCGACCGATCTTTACGTCCATGTTTACGTTGATCGTGGTGATTCTTGGCAGCGTTGCCCTTTATCGGCTTCCTGTTGATTTGATGCCGGAAATAACATATCCGACGTTATCAGTGATGACGGAATACAATAACGCGGGTCCTGAACAAATTGAAGACTTGATTACACGCCCTATTGAACAGGCCGTCAGTGCGGTTCCGGGAGTGCAGAAGGTTGAATCAACGTCATCTGACAGGAGTAGCGCTGTCCGGGTCTCCTTTATCTGGGGCACGAATCTTGACGAAGCTGCCAATGACATTCGAGACCGTTTGGATCGAATTGCTGGTGCTTTGCCGGATGATGCCGGCAAACCCACCTTGAGGAAATTCGATCTCTCCCAATTTCCTATTTTGATTTTGGGCGTAACCAGTAATCTTGATCCTATTGAAGTGAGAAAGATTGTTGAGGAGCAGGTCAGTTACCGATTTGAAAGAGTTCCCGGTGTTGCCGCAGTTGATGTCTGGGGAGGCCAGGAGCAGGAAATTCAGGTGCGGGTTTATGCTGATAAGGTAAAAGCGCTTGGACTGCCCATCAGTCAGATCATTTCCAGTATCAAGGCGCAGAATGTATCCATTCCCACCGGTGTTTTGAAAAAGGGTAACTATGAGTTAATGATCAGTACCTCAGGAGAATATACAAATCTGAACGAACTGAATGAAACGGTGGTTACAGTCAGGGAAGGGATTCCCATTCAGTTAAGGGAAATTGCGGATGTCGTTTCCACCCATAAAAAAAATTACCAGATTATTAAGATTAATGGGAAACCCGGGATACGTATCTCCATACAAAAACAATCGCTGGCGAACACAGTTGAGGTAGCACAAGAGACTTTGAAGGAGCTTGAGCGAATCAGAGCTGATATCCCACAATTGGATATTATTCCATTGATCAATACTGCAGAGTACATCGAACGTTCCATTGGAAACGTAACGACAATGGCCGGCTTTGGAGGTGTTTTAGCTGTCTTTGTTTTTATTATTTTTCTCAGAAGTTTTCGAAGCACTGCGATTATCAGTACCACTATTCCTGTTTCTATCATAGGAACCTTCATTTTTGTATACTTCTCCGGATTCACCTTAAACCTTATGACACTGGGTGGTTTGGCCATCGGTGTTGGTATGATTGTCGACAATTCCATTGTCGTCCTGGAAAATATATTCAGATTACGGAAGAATGGTTTAAGACCAAAAATGGCGGCTATCTTTGGTAGTGAGGAGGTCACCTCTGCAATTATAGCCAGCACCCTGACCACATTGGTTATTTTTCTGCCAATGGTGTTTATCAGGGGAATGGCCGGGATTATGTTCAAACAACTGGCATACGTTATTAGCTTTGCCCTGTTGTGTTCATTGGGTGTTGCGTTAACGCTCATTCCCATGTTGACATCCAGAATGTCCAATACCAAACATATTAAAAAAAAGCAGGCAGAAAGCGAGGAACCCGGAAAAGCGAAAAAAACTATTGGAGATCGTATTATAAAAGAATATCAAGGCCTTCTAGTATTTTCCCTAGGACACAAAAAACTGGTTGTTCTTTTTACTGTCCTGCTTCTACTGTTAAGCCTGGCACTGGTTCCCTTTATTGGTGTCGAATATATGCCGGCAGCAGATGAGGGTGAAGTCAGAGTGAATATTGAAATGGATGTTGGAACCCGATTGGAAGTCTTGAACGAAAAATTTGAGCAGGTCCAGGAAATTATCAATCAATCAGTTCCTGAAGTAAAAAACGCTGTTGTTCGCCTGGGCTCCTCTTCGTGGCATGGAGGATCTCACAGCGGAAACGTCCAACTCACATTAAAACCCCTGGTTGAAAGATCGAGAAGCAGCGATCAGATTGCCAATGATTTAAGAGTGAAACTCTCCGGAATTCCCGGTGTTCAAGTAAGAACAAGAGCGGGACAGGGACTTTTTGTCTTCAGATTGATTTCAGGCGGTAATACGGAGCGTATTCAAATCGATATCAAAGGATATGATTTGGTAAGAGCAGGTTTTCTGGCCGAGACTATCAAGGGAAAAGTGGAAAACGTTCCGGGGGTGACAGATGTACGTCTCAGCTTGGAAGCTGGCAGGCCGGAGCAGAGAATTGTCGTCGACAGGGAAAGATCCGCTCAATTGCTCCTCAATGTTTCGGACATTGCCGAAAACCTGCAGACAATTATTTCAGGAACCAGAAGTGGTACTTATCGAGAGGGTGGACGAGAATTTGACATTCTGGTAAAAATTAAAGACACCGATGCCATGGATCTGGAGGAGGTGCTTGATCTTACTGTCGTCAATAGAAACGGCGAACCTATTACCATGAAAAACGTTGTCTCCATTACTTCAAAAACCACACCGACTGAAATCACGAGAAAGGATCAGGAACGAACCGTAACCGTTTCTGTCAACATCAGTGATCGTGACATGAATTCTGTTCTTGCCGATATCAGGATTGCATTGAAAGATGTCGTTATTCCGAAAGACTTCAGTATTGTATTTGCAGGAGACTTTGAAGCCCAACAGGAAGCATTTCGTGAGCTTTTAGTCGGAATCCTGCTGGCTGTTGTTCTTGTTTACATGGTATTGGCTTGCCTTTACGAATCATTGAGAGACCCGCTGCTGGTCCTTTTTTCGGTACCCCTTGCAACAGTGGGAGTGATCCTGATGCTTTTCATCACCGGGACTACCTTCAATGTCCAGTCTTACATCGGTTGCATTATGCTTGCGGGGATTGTGGTGAACAACGCCATTTTGTTAGTCGATCATATTAATCTCCTGAGAGAACGGGATGGCATGCCCGTTGAGCAAGCCATTGTTGAAGCCGGTACCAGACGTTTACGACCTATTATTATGACGGCAACCACAACCATTTTGGGGATGACGCCCCTGTCCCTCGGCATTCTGGAAGGAGGAGAGACTCAGGCTTCAATGGCCAGAGTGGTTATTGGCGGCTTGGCAAGTTCCACCCTGATCACCTTGATTTTTATTCCTGTTTTGTACATGATCTTTGAACGAATTTTTCCAAAAAGAAGGTCAAAGAAAGTTGAGGATTTGAAGGATTTGAATAATGCCAATCCGGCTTGATTCAAGATGCAATGTGAAGACGGACTAACGATTACAAGCTCTCTACCTGTGTGAAAAACAATAACTGATGATTAATTGATCACCAGTCGGTATCGGTCAAAAAAAATCTAATTACCAAACGCTGCAGTGACCGGCACTTGCCCCATCCCCATGATCTGACATTAACACCTCCAACCTAAATTCCAATACTCCTGGTAAATAGCTCAACTTTCAATGATCTGCAACGCAAATCGTGAATCCAAAAAAAGGAGGAAAAAATTAACTATCTGGATTATGATTAATCTCTGAATAGTGTATGTTGATGATGACAAAAAAAAGAAAACACAATCACTGAAAAATGTTTTGCAATGGCACCAGCTATTGAACGTATTTTTTTAAAAACAAAACTCAAAAACCGTTCCAAAGGCAAGAGAAATAATGAAAAAGGATATTCCAAATATAAATGAAGTAGCACCGGATTTTTCCACTTTGAGGGAAAACGGATATGATTTTACCCTGTCACAGGTACTCCAGGCCCAAAAGAATGTTTTGCTGGTTTTCTACCGGGGACACTGGTGACCTTTTTGTGTCAACCAGTTGGTTGAAATAAAACAAAACCATGCGACAATAGAGCAACACCAAACCACTATTTTCGCACTATCTGCTGATACTACGAAACAATCAATTGCTTTATCTCAAGAGTTGGGACTGCCCTTTCAGCTGCTATGTGATACGGATAAAAAAGTGATGTCCAGGTATCATCTGCTCAATCAAAACGAACACGGCGGCATCGCCTATCCGGCCATTTTTCTGATTAAACCCTCCGGGATAATCGGTTATCGTTCGCTGGATCGAACGGCGCAAAGGGTCAATCTCAGTGAAATATTGGGCTATGTTAAAGACTTAAGCCAACACCCTGAGTATACACTGGAATCATCCTCCAAAAAAGAAAAGATCGTTCCAACATTGAAAACACTCAAACAGATTGGCAGGAACATGTTTTTGAGAGGAAACCGGACAGACTGGAAGCACTACCTTGGCTTTCCTTTTTTGGTGATCTTTAATTTTCTGGTAAAAAAAGCTGGAAAAAAGAAGACCTCACACATTAAATGAAATCAGCATTGACTATTTCTAATATCGTCATAAATAGTCAATGCAAAGACAAATTTGGCATGGTTCTTTCAGACAACAACGATCAAGTAGGATTATTTATAGAAGTCCCCTCAAAGAATGTGAAGGGCACAATACAATAAAAACTTACAGGAATTAAATAATGAAATGGAATAGTGTTGTGATTGATGTTAACTCGATGGATGTCGAGGAAGCCAAAGCATATATCGGCTCTCATCCTTCGGATTCCTTTCAGCTTGTGGATGTCAGGCAGCCCGAAGAGTACAGTAAACGTCATCTGCCTGGTGCCACCCTTCTTCCTTTGGAAGACCTGGTTGACGGAAAAGGCAATTTGGACAAGATGAAACCGGTTCTTTTGTACAGTCGTTCCGGTGGTCGCAGTCTGGTAGGTGCCCAATGGTTGACTACTCAGGGTTTTTCTGAGATCTGGAATATTACCGGAGGCATTAAAGCCTGGCAAGGGGAAGCTGCTTTTGGACATTACAAATTAAATCTGAATCTGCTTGATCCGGAGGCGGATTTTCCGGACGCCATCAGTATGGCATACGCCATGGAGGAAGGATTACAGCTGTTTTATATCTTACTGGCCCGGGAAACCAAGGAAGAGATGTACAAGAGACTGTATCGAAAACTGGCGGCATTTGAAGTGGATCATAAACGCGACTTGTCTCAAATGTACTCCATCACCCAGGGGAAAGAGTTAATTCAGAAGGAGATTGAAGAACACGATGGTCAGATTATGGAAGGCGGTGGTTATGCCGATATTACCTTAATCAAAACCCTGGCGAACACGGAAAGTGCCTATGATGTCTTCAGCCTGGCAATTGCTTTTGAAGCCCAGGCTCTGGATTTTTATTCCAGGTTATCCACTCAAGCTGTCCGACCGGAAGTAAAAAAATTCTTTCTGGAGATGGCAGATGCAGAGAAAAAACATTTGTTATTTGTGTCTAAAGAAATGGATAAATATATTGAACAGGAAAAAAGATTTTCAAATAATGAGATCCATGATAATAAATGATTATTTTGGATAAACCGATCATTAGTAAGAGGAACTGTAATCATTAAAGATTCTGTTTCAAAAACCTGTGACGTAATAGAAAAATATCAGCTTTATAGCCTTGTCATCCCGGATTTGATTCGGGATCCACTTTTCTATTACTCTAAAATTAGTATGGATTCCGGCTCAAGGCCGGAATGACAAGAACGCAGTATTTTTTTTAATAAAATTTTATAACCCGAAAAAGGAGAAATGCCATGAATCTTGGAGATGCCATAAAAACAGCCCTTGAATTTGAGCATAAAGTGATGGATGTCTACAGTAAATACGCCGACAAGCTTAATTCGCCTGTTGGAGCAAAGATCTTTAAATTATTGGGAAAAGAGGAAGAAGGCCATGCCGATTATCTGAAAGCCAAACTGGCTGAATGGCAGAAATCCGGTAAGATAACCGTCGATAAACTGGAGACCATTGTTCCTGACAAGAATCTTATCGAGGACAATGTGAAAAAACTTAAAAAAGTGGCCAAGCAGGAAAGCATTAATGATGAAATTGAGGTGTTTAAGAAAGCTCTGAAGATGGAAAGTGATGCTTCAGCCTTTTACAGGGATCTTGTAGGCAAACTGCCAGCGAAAGACCAAAAACTGTTTCAACACTTTATTGAAATAGAAGAAGGACACGAAGCCATCGTCAAGGCAGAGATTGACAATGCCCAAGGGATGGGATTCTGGTTCGATTTTATGGAATTTAATCTTGAAAGCGCTTAATCGCTTTGGGAAAAGTGTGATGGCAATCCGAAACGGTCATCTGAGAGCCATCAACATTGGTTATTAACAGAATTCAAAGAGAGAATCCGATGTTAACCGAAAAAATGGAAAAACAGCTTAATGAACATATTAATGCTGAGTTTTATTCCGCTCATCTTTATCTTTCCATGTCCGCGTATTTTAGATCCATTGATCTTTTAGGATTCGCCAACTGGATGAAGGTGCAGTTCGACGAGGAGATGTTTCATGCCATGAAATTTTTTGAGTTTGTGGACCAAAGAGACGGGAGGGTTCGTTTGACAGCAATTGAAGCGCCTCCGATCGAGTGGGATTCTCCCCTGCCTGTTTTTCAATATACCTATGAACATGAGCAGATGGTTTCAAAACAGATTAATGATCTGGTAAGTCTGTCCATTGAGGAGAAGGATCACGCAACCAATAACTTCCTTCAATGGTTCGTAGCCGAGCAGGTTGAGGAGGAATCCACGGTTAAAACTGTCCTGAAAAAATTGAAATTTGTGGGCGATTCAAAATCAGCCTTACTGATGGTTGATCAGGAATTGTCCCAAAGAGTGTTTACCCCCCCTGTGGAAAAGGCTTAATCGGTTCAAAATCATTCCGATTGTACTTCCTATCTCTTAATATTCAACCTCCATTAATGCCGGGTCAAGCCCGGCATGTCAGCAATGTTGGCTGGTACTGTGTACAATTGATACAGCCTGTTGTTGCATTCCCCTCGTACTCACTGGAGTTATTAATTTCCCGTCTTTATTAAAACAAGGGTCTCTGGCTAATTTCCATTTTGGCATGATAATTTCAGTAAAAGCAGATTATGGGTGGATAAGGCAAAAACCAAACCCTCATTCCACCAATGAAACCGGAATCTTAACCCCAGTTGTAACGGCAAATGGGGAAAAGAATCAGGAAAACTGCCCATCGAAGAAAAAGAGCGGACTTCCTGAAAACCTGTTTCGTGCAATTAATTTGACACACTTGAGACATTAATACACCATAGTACATATAATTTATGAGTGAGCTGAATATGAAAGCGAAGATTTTTCACAATCCAAAGTGAAGCACTAGCAGAAAAGCGCTGGAGGTGCTTAAGGAGAGTGGAGTTGAATTTGAGATTATCGAATATTTAAAAAACCCACCTTCAGCAGAAGAGCTGAAGAAAATATGCATCGGCCTGGGATTGGAACCAATCGACCTTGTTCGAACAAAAGATAAACAATTCAAAGAATTGGGGTTATCGAAAAAGGATGATAGGACTCAGGAGGAATGGCTCAGACTGATGATAGACAACCCAAGTATGATCGAACGTCCAATTGTATCCTATGCGGGAAGATACGCATTGGGCAGACCACCGGAAAGCATCGGGAATATTCTTGATTAACGCTGCCGGATAGTTGTTTGTTGCAGATTGAATGAACACTTTTCAGGAGAAAAGGTAAATCCAACCGCAAGCAAAAAAAAAACCATTATTTTAAAACCAAAACATGAACCTGATGAACAAAAGGAAGAGAAAATGAATATTGATATCTCCATAAAAATAGGCGGTGAAGCCGGTCAGGGCATACAGACTGTGGGCGACCTGCTGGCAGGTGTTTGTCAGAAGGCTGGTCTCTATGTCATGGGAATCAACGATTTTGAATCCAGGATTCGGGGAGGCCAGAGTTTTTTCCAGATTCGCATTTGCAGCTCTCCGGTGTCAGCACCGGTGAATAAGGTGCACCTGCTGGTTGCTCTTAGTAACCAGTTATCCGAAAAGCAAAAAGAGGATATCGTTGATGGTGGCCTGATTATCATGGATAGCAAGGAAGCCCCGGCTGATAATGTAGTGCCGGTTTCCATCCGTGACCTGGCGGTACAATCCGGGGGGAAAGTGATGGCAAATACCGTAGCAGCCGGTGCCATTCTTGGCTTGTTGGGCGCCCCCTTCGCAATCTTGCAGGATTTACTGACACAACGATTTATGCGGAAAAGTCAGGAAATTGTGGACAACAACATAACTGCCGCTAAATTGGGGTTTGAAGCGGTGCAAGAGACTCATTTTAAATGGGCGTTTGATTGGGGAACAGGAGATCCAAAAGGAACACTGATCAATGGCTCTCAGGCGATTGCCATGGGTGCGCTTGCCGGAGACTGCCGGTTCGCTGCTTTTTATCCCATGTCGCCCGCCACAAGTGTCATGCGGAATCTCAACACATACGTGGGCAAAGTTCCCCTGGTTGTGGAACAGGTGGAAGATGAAATTGCGGCCGTGAACATGGTTATTGGTGCTTCTTTTGCCGGAGTGCGGGCGATGACATCTACCTCGGGCGGCGGATTCGCTCTCATGGTTGAAGGACTGGGATTGGCGGCTATCACAGAAACACCCCTTGTTATCGTAAACGCACAACGACCGGGTCCTGCCACCGGACTTCCTACACGTACTGCCCAGGCAGACCTGTTGTTTGTCATCAGGGCATCGCAGGATGATTTTCCCAGGTTTGTATTTGCACCGAGCTCCCCTCGAGAAGCATTCGAAGTAACAGCCAGGGCATTTAATCTGGCTGATAAGTACCAGGTTCCGGTAATCATACTGACAGATCAATACCTTAACGATTCATTGTTTGTTGAAGAAAAACCATTCAAAGCACCAGACCAGGTTGAACAGTTTATCGTCACCGACAGCAGCATGGCAAATCCCGGGGAATACAAGCGATTTTCGCTTACGGAAAGCGGCATCTCTCCCCGGGCACTTCCCTGCAATGGTGACGCCCTGGTAATGGCAACCGGAAATGAGCACACCGAGGATGGCCATATCAGTGAAGATCCCATAAATCGGGTTCAAATGGTGGACAAGCGTAATGCCAAAATCCCGGCCATGATCGCTGAGCTAAATTCCCCGGAAAGCTATCACGAAGAGAGTGATATTTTACTGGTCGGCTGGGGTTCCACCAAAGGAGCCATCAAAGAGGCGGTCGATATTCTGCGAACCGATGGAAAGAATATCGGCTGTATCTGCTATACCGATATTTGGCCTTTTCCGGTCGATGAAGCCGTGACACTACTCAAAAAGGCAAAACAGTTTATTATGGTGGAGCAGAATTCGGGTGCACAGTTCGGACAACTGATAAGAGAGCAGACTGGACTGCGTTATTCCAGCAGCATCTTAAAATACGACGGTAGACCTTTTTACCCCAGTGAGATTGTTGACCAAATCAATCAGATAAAGGAGTAAGATCATGGTGAAGATTGAAGACTATAATAACGACTATGAGAATAAATGGTGCCCGGGGTGCGGAAATTTTGGAATTTTGGATGCGATGAAAGACGCGCTGTCAAACCTGGGAATCCCTCCCCAGAAACTGCTGATCGTTTCCGGAATTGGTCAGGCAGCCAAAACGCCCCATTTTTTGAAGTGCAACATGTTTCATACCCTTCATGGTCGAGCCTTGCCCGTGGCGACCGGTGCCAAACTGGCTAATCATGAATTGACCATTCTGGTTAATTCCGGTGACGGAGATTGTTACGGGGAAGGAGGAAACCATTTTCTCAACGCAGTCAGACGAAATCTGGATATAACCTTATTGGTTCATAATAACAAGGTGTATGGCTTGACAAAAGGACAGGCCTCCCCAACCTCGGACGTGGGATTTGTTACCCCCCTGCAACCGGGAGGGGTTATTGCAGAATCCTTTAATCCTTTAACAATCGCTCTGCACCTTGGTGCCGGATTTGTTGCCAGGGGATTTTCCAATAACCGGAAACACCTCAGCAAATTGATACAGGACGGCATGAAACATAAGGGATTTTCATTGATTGATATACAGCAACCCTGCGTTACCTATAACAAAATCAATACTCACGGTTGGTTCAAGCAACGGGTATATGATCTGTATGAATCGGATTATCCGGCGGATAACCTTGAACAAGCTGTGTTATTAGCTCAGGAATGGGGCGATAAAATTCCCATTGGTATTATTTATAAAAAAGAGAAACCTGCGTTTCATGAAAAAATTGCTGCTTTAAAGCAGGGACCGTTGGTGTCACGAAAATATGATGCGGCAAACATTCAGGCTATTCTGTCAAACGCCTAAAATAATTTTGAAACCTTGAAATGAGAGAAAGTTAAGATGGGCATCTATGTCTGTTCGTATTGCTACTTCACCTATAGAGAGGAGGAAGGACTTCCGGAAATGGGGATAAAACCGGGAACAGCATTCGAAGATCTGCCCGATGACTGGTGCTGCCCGGAATGTGGTGTGTCAAAAAGTGAGTTCAGAGAATACAAGGAAAAGCCTCGTGAGCTTGTGTGAAGTTGATGGGGCAGAGAACAATTATGTCTCGTGGGTTTCATGAGACATAATTGTTAACAGCTGCTCGTCTGCAAGTGCCTTATGAGAAAGGTTAGCCATCTAAAAGTGATTTTTCAGCGGCCATCATCCAACCGGATGGATCCTCCATGTACAAAAGAGTGTCTTCCAGCGATACAACATGTCTGTGTTCGATGGCAGCCATGTATTCAAAGAACTTCCTCTCTTCCGTATTGTCAGTCTTTTTTATCAGTTCCTTATAAAACAAATGAGCCTTTTTTTCGAACTCAATAGCGATCTCTATCGCCTGCTTATCATCCGTGGTTGAAGTCGCTCCACCTGCAGTAGTGGCAATCATTTCCTTCAATGCTTCTCTGACATGGGTCTCATCAACTACGGTAGAGACGTGTTCCGGCCATTGTCCTGTTGCCTCAAGTTTTTTATGAATCTCTAGCAATTGCTGATGATGCTCCTCTTCCTCCTGAGCAATGGTCTCAAACATCTTCTTTCCAACAGGATTTGTGACTTTGTGACTCTGTTTGAGGTAAAACTCCTTTTCCCCCAATTCATTTTCCAACGCGACTTCAACTGCTTTTAAGCTTGGTTTCATTTTATTCTCCATTGTTCGGTTTATAAAAACTATATAATCGTTTATTCCCCTTGGGGACTATGATGCTGTAATGGTTGCAATGCCTGTGCCTTCTCAAGGTGCTGTTTTACAAGGCTGGTTCTGGATAAAAAACGAAACACATTATACGATTATGTCTCATAAAACCCAAGAGACATTGCTGACAAAGAAAAAAACTGATATATCAAAAAGATATTATTGATTCGGGGAGTATCATTGTTTTAGATGATTAATAAATTGAGTACCGACCGATAGGTTGTATGGTTATCTTGATCATCGTAATGCCTGGAATAATACCTTATTGAACTTCTTATATCAGTCTGTCGCAATATTGGCATACATCCTGAAATAGACTCATTAAATTTTCCAAGCGCATCGAATAAAAAGTGATACTGTATTAAGTACTTTACCCGGAGGCATTCAAGTGTTAAAAAGGTGTGATCAGAACATTATTGAGGTTCTCGAATTAGTAGAAAAAATGGTTGAATTGGCTGAACGAGGTGATGTCGACAGAGAAGATGTTGCTTGCGGAGTGTTATTCGGGGTTATACTGGATTCAGCATATAAAATAAAAAAACTGGCTGAAATAGAAAAAGAACACCATATTAAAAAAGGTTGGTGGAAACAACCCTGAAAATGTTTGTCATTGTCTCAAAAGTATACGAGACTGTTTATTATAAAAAAAAACAAGGAGAAAAAATGAAAAAATGGGTATGTTCAGTTTGCGGATACGTACATGAAGGTGATAATCCTCCGGTTCAATGTCCACAATGTAAGGCTGCTGCAGATAAATTCTATGAGCAGCAAACAGGCGATCTTTCCTGGGCCGATGAGCACCGAATTGGTGTGGCTTCCAAAGATATCGACGCTGATATCCTGGCAGGATTACGAGCCAATTTTACCGGTGAATGCACGGAAGTCGGAATGTATCTGGCAATGAGCCGACAAGCTGATCGCGAAGGATACCCCGAAGTTGCTGAAGCGTACAAAAGAATTGCCTGGGAGGAAGCTGAGCATGCGTCCAAATTTGCTGAGTTACTGGGTGAGGTTCTGGTCGCAGACACCAAAACCAATCTAAAAATGAGGGTGGAAGCAGAACACGGTGCCTGCAAAGGAAAAAAAGATCTGGCAACCAAGGCAAAACAGCTCAACTATGATGCCATTCATGACACAGTACATGAAATGTGCAAGGATGAGGCTCGTCATGGATCTGCGTTTGCAGGACTCTTAAAGCGTTATTTTAACGATTAGCAGACCACTTCGATAGATTATCAGAGTACTAGGATATTTATCTGCCAAAACAGTGTAATAAAAACTGAATATACACATATTCCGGATTCCAAAGATCCGATTTAATATCTGAGATGATATGTGTATATTCTTTTTTGCGTTCTGGTTGGTTCATACGAGAAATCATGGAAATAACAGAAAAGATTTAAAAGGCAGGAGTCAAAGTTTGACAGGACACATGCTATCTGAACAGTTTTAGGTTCTTGTCTAATCTTCAAAATTAAAGGCCATATTAGACTGACATGTTGTCATTAGCTGCTTGACATGGAATCCATAATTATTTCATAGCGATAGATGCCGGATCGGAGTCGTGCGTGACAGATAACCCTGAACTCTCAAGATCTTATTGAACAAACTGAGAAAAACCAATATCAAAAAGGATATCAAAATGGCAAAATACAGATGTGAAACCTGTGATTATATTTACGATCCCGCACAAGGTGATCCCGATTCCGGTATAGCTTCCGGTACTTCTTTTGAAGATTTACCGGATGATTGGGAATGTCCGGTTTGCGGAGTTGGCAAGGATGAGTTTGTAAAGGAAGGATAAAGGTTATGCACAATGAAAAGATCAAAGAGGGTATCTATTGGGTAGGTGCCATTGACTGGGATGTGCGCAATTTTCATGGTTACCTGACGGAACAAGGTACTACTTATAATGCGTATCTGGTGGTCGACGAAAAGATCACCCTGGTGGATACGGTCAAAGAAAACCTGTTTGAGCAGATGATTTCTCGAATCAGCCGCTATGTTGATCCGTCAAAAATCGATTACTTATTATCAAACCATGTGGAGATGGATCATTCCGGGAGCATTCCCAGAATGATGGAACTTATTCCCAATGCTACCGTAATAACTTCCAAGCAGGGTGAGAAGGGGTTACGAAGGCATTATGGAAAAGAATGGGATTTTAAAGTCGTTAAGTCAGGTGATACGATTTGTACCGGCAACCGTACCCTGTCTTTCGTCAACACCCCCATGGTGCACTGGCCCGATTCAATGGTTACCTATCTTCCCGAAGAGAAGATCCTGTTTTCCAATGATGCTTTTGGCCAGCATCTGGCGACTCCGGAACGATTCGATGATGAATTGGGCTGGAGTGTTGTAAAAAGAGACGCGGCAAAATATTATGCCAACATTGTGCTGCCATTCGGAAAACAGGTCAACAAAGCCCTGTCCGCATTATCTGACCTGGATCTTGAACTGATCTGCCCCAGCCATGGGGTGATTTGGAGATCCTTCATTCCTAAAATCACGGCAGAATATCAAAAATGGGCAAATCATGAAGCGGAAAAAAGGGCTTTGATTGTCTATGACTCCATGTGGCACTCCACTGAAAAAATTGCACAAGCATTGGAAAGCGGATTGTCAGAGTTGGGCATCCGTACCACTCTGCGTAATCTTAAGGTCAATCACATATCGGACATCATGTCCGATGTTTTGAATTCAAAATTGATCCTAATGGGATCTCCCACTCTGAATAATGGTTTGTTACCGACAATGGGATCGTTTATAACCTATCTGAAAGGTCTCAAACCCCAAAATAAGATCGGTTTTGCTTTCGGATCATATGGATGGGGAGGCCAGGCTGTAGGAGAACTTGAAAAAACCATTGATGAACTGAGTTGGGAACAGCCGGTCAAGGGTTTTAACATTGAATATGTACCTGACCGGGATGATCTGTCTGGCGCCCATGACACTGGGAAGCTTTTGGGAGAACACCTGTTGGAATCAGGGGAATAGAACTTAGTGAACTGTTCGCAATAAATTCTTTGGTTCGAAGATTGCTAATTTAATCACTTTTAACTGTCTAAAGGAGGTAACCCCATGGATCCAGTCTTACTGGCACGAATCCAGTTTGCGGTAACAATCGGTTTTCACTATATTTTCCCACCCATAACCCTGGGCCTTACTGTTTTAATTGTCATTTTCCTGGGGTTTTATCTAAAAACAAATGACGAGTTATATGACAGGATCGCACGCTTTTGGATCAGTATCCTTGCGATAATCTTCGGATTAGGAGTTGCCACCGGGATAGTGATGGAGTTCCAGTTTGGCACCAATTGGGAGCAATATTCGCGCTTTGTGGGAGACATTTTCGGAGCCCCCCTGGCAGCGGAAGGTGTATTTGCATTTTTCCTGGAATCAACATTTCTGGGCGTTCTTCTTTTCGGACGCAATAAAGTCTCCAGAAAGATGTATTTTTTTTCCGCCGTGATGGTCATGGTCGGATCCACCTTGTCGGCATTCTGGATTATTGTCGCCAACTCCTGGCAGCAAACCCCGGCAGGATATCACATTGTTAACGGCAGGGCTGAGCTGACCAACTTTTTTGATGCGGTTTTTAACCCCTCAACCTTATACCGATACTTCCATGCTGTTGTAGGAGGATGGATTACCGGAGCGTTTTTTGTTGCGGGTTTGAGCGGTTACTACCTGTTAAAAAAGCAGCACCTGGAGTTTGCGAAACGCTCCATAATTATCGCTCTGGTTTTTGCCGTCATCAGTTCAATGATTCAAATTGAATTGGGGCATCTGCATGCTGTACAGGTTACTCACACGCAACCGGAAAAAATGGCAACTTTTGAGGCTATCTTTGAAACTCAAAAAAATGCACCCATGGCGATAATTGGAATTCCCAATGTGGAAGAGCAACGGATCGATTATGAGATCAGCATTCCCGGACTGCTGAGTTTTATGGTTGCTTTTGATACTGACTTCGAGGTTAAGGGACTAAATGAGTTTGAAAAGGATCTGCTACCGCCAATCATGATTCCATTTTTTTCATACAGAATAATGGTCGGACTCGGATTTTATTTTGTGTTGCTGGCCCTGGTCGGGATTGTGTTGCACAAAAAGGATAAAATTGCGGAAGCCAAATCTTACCTGCTCTTATTGTTAATTAGTATTCCTCTTCCGATCATTGCGAATGAAATGGGGTGGATAGCCGCCGAAGTGGGTAGACAGCCCTGGATTGTATATCACGAACTGAAAACTGCCGATGCAATCTCCACCGTTGTCTCTGCCGGAGAGATACTGTTTTCTCTCATTCTTTTCAGTTGCCTGTACGCTGTTATTTTCTCTCTTTTTGTTTTTCTGGTTCAGAAAAAGTTAAAAAAAGGACCGGAAGTCGTTGCCGATTCATATTAATAATCTAAAATGCAGATAATAATTTTTCTGAACATACAAAGGAGGGGAATATTATGGATCTAAATGTTACCTGGTTTATATTGATTGGAGTCCTGTTGGTGGGATATTCCATTCTTGATGGATTTGACCTGGGAGCTGGAATTCTGCAGCTTTTTACAAAAAATGAAGAGGAAAAAAAGATCTTGCTGAATTCCATTGCCCCGTTTTGGGATGGTAACGAAGTATGGCTTCTTACGGGTGGAGGTGCCCTGTTTGCAGCATTTCCGCATGTTTACGCCACCGTTTTTAGCGGTTTTTATCTGGCTTTAATACTATTGCTGGTAGCACTGATTTTCAGAGCACTATCAATTGAATTCAGAAACCAGGTGGAATCTCAAACATGGAAAAACTTCTGGGACAAAGCCTTTTCGATTTCCAGTCTGGTCACAGCTTTGCTGCTTGGAGTTGCCCTGGGAAATATTTTCACCGGTGTTCCCATTGATGGACAGATGAATTATACCGGCTCATTTTTCACCCTGCTCAGACCGTTGCCTCTTCTAATCGGATTAACAGGTGTCAGCATGATTTGCGTCCAGGGAGCAGCTTATCTTCTATTAAAAACAAAGGGCAGTTTTTACAAAAATGTACAAACCTGGGCGAAAAAATCCTGGATGGTGTTTGTCGGGCTAATGATACTTACAACCCTGCTGACAGCCATTGTCGATTCATCGAAAATGGCACCGATCTTCAGCAGCGTTCTCGGAATGCTGGCTATGCTTATTCTGACCTACGGAGTTGTGACATTGCCCATCTATTTAAAAAAGGAACACAATTTTAGGGTTTTTATCTCTTCATCCCTGGTAATCCTGTCGATGTTCATGATAGTGGCCGTTGCCATATTTCCCAACCTGGTCCCCGCGTCGAATCCATTGAACAGCCTGAATATCTATAATGCGTCTTCCAGTCAACTTACCTTGAAGGTTATGTTCATCATTGCCTTGATAGGTATGCCTATTGTACTGGTTTACACCACCTATATTTACAGGGTGTTCCGAAAATAAGCTTAAAACCGGTTCAGTTGGCAAAGCTCCGATTGCCTGAGATGAATATGAGCACATAATAAAATATTCATCTCAGACAAAGCCAATGGGGACCTTCAATTACTTTAATCTCCCGATCACCAATTATAACCTGGAGTAACTTTTCAGTCCGACTTTCAGGTATAGTAGTTCATATCATGTTATGGCTTGTGGGGAAAAAGACACGCCATTGAAGCGAGTAGAATTAGCAATTATTCTTATCAATGGCATAATTACTGAAGCAATAACAAAAAAAGCAGACAATAAACTTAACATTAAAAAGAATCATGAAGATACAAATAGAATCAGCTGAAGATGTCACCAGTCTTTTATCAAAGCAGGGTTATGTCAGTTCGGAAGAGATATCCACCATTGTATTTCTGGCTATTAAAATGCAGCGACCTATTTTGGTTGAAGGACCGGCAGGTGTGGGAAAGACGGAACTGGCAAAATCTCTGGCCAAGGCGCTTAAACTGGATTTGATTAAGTTGCAGTGTTATGAAGGGCTGGATGAGACAAAAGCGATCTATGAATGGGAATATGCCAAGCAACTGCTTTATACCCAGATTCTTAAGGAAAAGATTAATGAAGTGATCGGAACAGCATCGGATTTGAATGAGTCAATTCAGAAACTGGTTAAACTGGAAGACGCTTTCTTTTCGGAACATTTCCTGCTGCCGCGACCTTTGCTACAGGCCATTCGTTCTGAAAAACAGTCCGTCCTTCTCATTGACGAGGTTGATAAATCCGACCCCGAATTCGAGGCATACCTGCTGGAAGTGCTAAGTACCAATGAGATTACAATTCCGGAACTGGGAACCCTGCAGGCGGTAAAAGTCCCTATTGTTTTCCTGACCTCAAATAATGTCAGAGATCTCAGTGATGCTTTAAAACGTCGTTGTTTGAGTCTTTACATAGATTTTCCTACGCAGGAACTGGAAATCAGGATAATCAATTCAAAATTCCCTGGTATTAAACAGGCCCTGGTTGAGAAACTGGTGAAAAGCGTGCATGAAATCCGCAAACTGGAAATCAAGAAGAAGCCCTCCATCTCGGAAACCATTGATTGGACCGAATCTCTGCTCACCCTTCAGGTTGAGGATATCACTCCTCTTGAACTGCAGCGAACTCTGGGTATTTTGAGTAAATATAAAACCGACATGGATCAGATCATGCAGAATTCTGAAAAAATTCTAGGAGCAGGCTCATGGTCAGCATGATTCTAAAATTCGTCAGTTACCTGCGTTTTCATGGTTTGACGGTATCCACTTCCGCACTTCATGACGCCATTTTGGCCATGAAGTGGATCGATCTGCGAAATAAGCAACAGGTCTATTCAGCCATGGAATGCTGTCTGGTTCAAAATATAGACGAACGGGAGAAATTTAAGAAGTTCTTTAAAAAGTTCTTTGATGATAAATCGCTGCTGGAACTGGAACAGGAGGAGGTGGCTTACAGGCTGCAGTTGCAGGAATTTATCTCCGATGTACGAAAAGACGGTGACTATGTAGGTCGTGTGTTGGCTGATTATCTGGAAGGTGAGGTGCTGGGTCTTCTTCAAAATCTTGGTGATGATAAAACATTCAGGGTTGTTTACGATGAGGTGGCATCGGGTGTGGGAATGAGTAAGGAAAAAGCGCGCTTGGATATCCTGAAGCGAATCAGCAATCTTTCCGATAAAGCCGTTGATTTTGCCAACGGTTCTTTTCACCTGCCCAGGGAAAAGAGAGAATTGCTGTCAGATTTTTTGAGACAGCAACTGCAGGATGCTGCCGATTTGATCAAAAACAAGACAAAAAAGCGTAAAGTGAGAGATCAGCTGCTTCCATGGGAAAAGCAGAAAACACTTTCAAGCATCAGCTTCGACAAACTGACAATGGAGGAGCAGGAGAAGGTGAAGCATGAGGTTGAACGTATCGCCCAGAAGCTGAAAGATGCTTTATCGAGGCAGAAAAAACGGGCAAGAAAGGGCCATTTGGATGTAAAAAACACCATCCGGGATTCGATGAAGTTCAATGGAGTTCCGTTTAATATAAAAACTCGAACCCCAAGCAAGAAAAAGGGAAAGATTATTGCCATATGTGATATCTCCATGTCGGTAGCCTATGCCGCCCAGTTCACTCTCTTGCTGCTATACAGATTACAGAATCGATTTTCCAAAATCCGATCGTTTGTATTCATCAGGAACGCCTATGAAATTTCGGATCTGTTTAAAAAATACCCCCTGGAAGCGGCCCTGAAAAAAGCCATCAGTCAGCACCATATCGGAATGGGACAGCTGACCAACTACGGAGCCACTTTTAAGTCATTTTTAAGCAGCTACCCCGGAGCCATTACCAAGGATACAACATTGCTGATTTTGGGAGACGCTTTAAATAACGGCGTTGATCCCCAGGTAGAGTATTTGAAGGAAATGGCAGATAAGGCTGCCAGGACAATCTGGCTGAATCCCGAGGAGGAAAAATACTGGTACTCATCAGGCAGTGCTATCAGAGACTACAAACCCTACTGCACCCAGGTGGTTGAGTGTGCGACCATTGAACAACTGTCAGATTTTGCACGTAACCTGGTACTATAGAAATATTGAGGATGGAGAAAGAACATGGCAGATGTTATCATATATGAAGATAAGTATTTTACGGTTGTCAGTCCCGAGTTCCCACTGAATTGCCGGGAGGACGGAGGACATCTGGTGCTATTGAAGAAAGAGAGGGTGGATGATCGTTCCGAGCTATCATGGCAGGAAGCAATCGATTTTATGAGAATATCCATGATGACCGGTAGAGCCATCTATGAGATTCTTGAAGTCGAGCGCGTGAACTACGAAGACCTGGGGAATTGGGGGATTGATAAGCCGGTAGGATCAAGCATGCACCTGCATTTTTTCGGTCGAGCCAGGGAGCAACTCCATCAAATCCGCGGGGATCACATGAAAATCTACCCCGAAGGACATAAAATATACCAGGGTCATCTTAAACCCCTGAACGAGGAGGAAACTGCCAGTTTGAAAGCATCCATTGCCGAGATTGCAAAAGAAGACAAGTACACGAAAATGGCCGAGATTGCAGGAGTGAATTAGAGTCAAAGAAAGAGCAAACTCGAAAAAGAGATCAGGAAGCTGCAGGAAACACCAGACCGCATTATTGAATCCATATCTTCGATCTGAATAGATTGAAACAAATACCATTGTTTATTTAAAAAAATCCAGTAAGGACTTCCTTCCTTTAAAAATTTCAACCCGTTATTGGAAAAAGGATTCTACCGCTTTTAACTGAAAGTTTTTATTTTAAGGAGATAACAAAATGGTATACGAAAACAATCCATGGCAAAAATCAATAAAAAAGCCTTACGGTAAGCGTAAAAAAGGTACATTCAAAAAACAGATTTGAATGTACCTTTCGTTGCTTTTTTTCTCAACTTTGACCCGGAAAGAACCCGCTCAACAAATCGCTTCACAATAATCTCTTCTTTACTCTTGCCGGTGGTCATTTAATCTACTGATTTGAGGTTTCCTCAAAAACGACATTACCGTTATCATACACAGATATCTGATATCGCATTCTTTTTTGATACCACGAACAAATGCCAATGATTTCAAGCTGTAAATAAAAAATTCACAGAAGGAGTTTAACAATGGTGATTATAGAGCCTCATATTCACACTTTTTCAAGAACGACAGATGATTTTCAAAACATGTTCGCAGCCAATATCAGGGCAGTTGTTGAACCCTCATTCTGGCTTGGATCAGACAGGAGATATGCCGGTACTTTTTTTGACTATTTTCGGCTGATTCTGGAATTTGAAACCATAAGACTCAAAAGATTTGGAATTGATCATTTTGCTGCAATTGCGGTCAATCCCAAGGAATCAGAAAACCGGGAACTGGTTGATGAAGTGCTGGCGGGAATTGGGGAATATCTTGATCATGAAAGATGTGTGGCTTTAGGAGAGATCGGTTTGAATAATATTACTGCAAACGAGATCTATTCATTCAAAAGACAATTGCAGATGGCGGAGGAAAGAGAAATGCCGGTTGTAATTCATCTCCCGCATTTTAATAAATCTGAAGGAATCAGGGTCATACTTGATGTTATCAACGAAACCGGGGCAAGCGGGGAAAGAATATTGATTGATCACAACACTGAAGAAACCCTGGCTGTTGCCAAACAATCCGGATGCTACACCGGGTTGACCGTTTATCCCTATTCAAAGCTCAATCCTCAACGAGTATCTGCACTGATTAAGGAATTCGGATATGATAAAACAATTGTTTCCGGTTCAGCGGACTGGGGTGTTTCCGATCCGCTCAGTTTACCCAAAACCATTGAATTTATGCGAAAGGACGGCCATCCGGAAGAAGTTCTGGAAAAGATCTTTTATAACAACGCTATGGCATTCTATTCTCACTCACCCAACTGGAAACCGGATTTTATGTTGAGACCCGTACCTGTCAGCGAATACCAGAGATGATAAAAGGAAATCAAGCCAATGCCTGGTTACAACTGTTCAGGCTTCCAAATCTTTTTACGGTACCCGGCGAAGCATTGGTCGGGGGAATGCTTGCAGGGGTCTCAACAAACTCGATCTTTTTTGCTGGACTGGCTTTCCTTTTCATCTATATGGGCGGACTGGCTGTCAATGATATCGTTGATTATGAAGAGGATAGCCGTGAAAGGAGTTGGCGTCCTCTGCCAGCAGGATGGATTTCAAAATCCAAGGCAGTTTTAGCGGCTATTATCGTTTACAGCTCCGGATTAATAGTCGCTTTTTTTCTTGACGGATTGGGTGATTTTTTTGCTGCTACCTCATTGATCATCATTGTTACACTGTTTTATAACCTTGCCGCCAGGAAGATACCGCCCATAGGATGGACCGCAGTAGCATTGTGCAGGGCTCTCATCCCGGTTTCTCTTTATCTGATGTCCGACCGTATGTCTATAATGCCCTGGATTTATTCCATGGGTATTTTCACTTATATCTGGATTATCTCAGCAGCGGCATACAACGAAACCAGGGGTGCTCCGGCATTTCCCATCCATATTCTGCTTCCGTTTTCTGTTGTAATCACTTTGGTTGTTCTCAACATTCATTCCGGGGTTTCACCCTTAATGATACTCTGGGGCGTTCCTGCAATTTTTTTGGTTTTTTATCTGACGTCCGGAATAAAAAGAGCAAAAGAACCGGTCATGGTTCAGACCTATATCGGAAAAAGTATTGGTGCCGTCCTTATCTTTCAGGGAGCGGCCCTGCTTGTAACGGGAAGTTATGCGGGTGCTCTGTTATGGATCATTTATCCTTTCTCAAGTTTGACAGCAAAAAAATACAAAGGCAGTTAATATGAAACTTCTATTTATTGAATGCGCCTCATTGGGTCATCAGTTCGCCCAGGAAAACATTGGGGACGATCTTCTGGGGATGCCCTTAATGAAGCTAAAACCGATCTTTCCTGACGTCACCTGCACTGTACAGGCAACCCTAAAAACGGGAAAGCCGCCTTCCGATCATGGAATAATCTGCAATGGGTATTTCAACCGAGAACTCAGAAAGACATATTTTTGGGAACAGTCCAGTCAATTGATTTCAGGAGAGAGGTGGTTCCAGCAAGGCAGGAAAACAGGAAAAACAGTGGGAATAACCTTTGTTCAACAGTCTTTGGGGGAAGAGGTTGATATTGTGTTTTCTCCCCAACCGATCCATAAGCATCATGGCGGAATGATTTTTGATAGTCTTACGTTACCGTCTGAGCTGAAGGAGAGTTTGAGAAGCAGACTTGGGAAGTTTCCCCTATTTAAATACTGGGGACCTTTGGCCGGAATTCAATCTTCCAGATGGATCGCTTTATCCACCTCAATTATCCTTGAAGAATACTCTCCCGACCTCTTTTTTACCTATATTCCGCATCTGGATTATGCGCTTCAGAAGTTCGGCACCCAACACAATAAATCCCGAAAAAGCGCAATTGAATTCAGAGATCTTGTCCTGCCCATGCTTAGGGAAGCTAAAGAATTAGGTTACAAAATCATTCTTTTTGGAGATTCCGCCATCGAGGATGTTAAAGGTGTTTTATACCCCAATAAAATTCTGGCAGAACATGGTTTTCTCAAACTAAGAAACATCGAAGGGATGCTTTATCCTGATTTCTTTTATACTCCGGCATTTGCCTTGTGTGATCACCAGATTAGCCACGTCTATTGCAATCCTTCCTGTATCGAAACACTGGCTGAAGTATTTGAAAACACAAAGGGGATTGAAGAGGTATTTACCGGAAATGCAATCAATATGGCGGGTTTGAATCATCAAAAAAGTGGAGAAATTATTTTAAAAGCGGCTCAGGGGATGTGGTTTGCTTATTCGTGGTGGGATCGAAAATCTCAGAAACCCGAATATGCATCACATATGGATATTCACAACAAACCTGGTTTTGATCCTGCTGAGCTGTTTTTTGGTTTCCCTCCTCCTTCAACCTGCACCGATTTTTCAAAGGTAAAAGGAACTCACGGAGCCGGTAGAAATCCGCTTGCTCTTTATTCCGACTTGATAGATAAGGACACTGATCTATACAGCATGATAAATGAAGTCGCATTAAAATGGATGGCATAATGACAGAGCAACATAAACCGACAGGTCGATACACACAAAAAATAGAGCTAAGCCTGAAGCAGGAGATTATCTTTACCAGAGATATCTTTGCCCCTGAAAACCAATCGATTAAGGAGTTGATTCCGACTGGTGCGGAAGTTTTCGCTTTGATTGATAGCGGTTTAATGGAAACAAACCCGGAATTGTTAAAACATCTGACACAATATCTTCAAATCAATAATTATAAGGGGCCGGTTGAAAATCTTATTGCTGTTCCCGGTGGTGAGCAGATTAAAAACAACCCCGAAGAAATCAAGAAGATAATAAAGTGCATCGAGAATAATGGATTGAATCGCCATTCCTATCTTATCGCAATAGGAGGCGGGGCTGTTCTGGATGCGGTTGGATTTGCCGCTTCGATTGTGCACAGGGGAATCAGGCATATTCGAATTCCAAGCACGGTTCTGTCTCAAAACGATTCCGGTATGGGTGTCAAAAATGGAATTAACCATTTGGGCCACAAGAACTTTCTCGGTGCATTTTGTCCTCCCGAAGGAGTGATTGTCGATTATCATCTCCTGAATACCCTTCCTGATCGCTATTATCGAGCCGGTATCAGTGAGGCGTTCAAAGTAGCGATTATAAAGGATAGTGACTTTCTCGTTTGGCTCACCGAAAATGCTCACAAAGCCTCAAGAAGATGTCAGGCTGAAATGGAACAGCTTGTTCAAAGATGTGCACTTTTGCATCTCAATCATATTGCATCTTCAGGTGATCCTTTTGAAAAGGAATCAGCACGACCCCTTGATTTTGGACATTGGAGCGCTCACCATCTGGAAGAGATCACCCACAACGATCTTAATCATGGCGAAGCCGTTGCCATAGGAATCTGTCTTGACCTCCAAATCGCCGCATATCTGAAATTGATTTCAGAAGATGACGCAGAACTGGTAACAGAAGCGCTTCAAAAGTGCGGTCTGCCGATATGGCATGATGCCCTTCTATTGAAGAAAAACAGCATATTACTCTTGATGTCGGGATTGGAATCTTTTCAGAAGCATATTGGTGGTAGCCTCACTTTGGTAATGCCGCAGGGTTTTGGTAATGAAACCGAGATCCATTTCTTATCGGAAGAGATACTGGCAATAGCACTTAAAAAGATGGAATCCATTGTCAAAAAAGTTGGAGGAGAACAATGCTTATTGGAAATGATTTCACGGTGACCTATTGTATGAACATCTTTCCTGTCTATGATGTTCAAAATTTGTCAGCCCTTCTTGATGAAAAGATCCCCGGGATCATGGAAAGATTTCGATACGACCAGTCCGTTGTTCCTTTGGGTTTGTGGTTTCCACTAAATCTTCTTGAAGAATTAAGGGACAATTCGATGGTTGGAAAGATTATGGAGAGGCACAATCAACGCATTTGTACTCTCAATGCCTTTCCCCAGGGGCAGTTTCATCAAAAACGTATCAAGGAAAAGGTTTACTTCCCCGACTGGGAGGATGAAAAGAGACTCGCTTACACCTGCAAAGTGATTGATTTTGCTTCAAAGCTTCCCTTAACTCCAGGAATCATACCGGTTTCGACTGTGCCGATTACATTCGGTTCCAATTATTCGGATTGTGTTTTGGATAATCTTGAAAAAATGTGCAGTTTTCTGGAGCGGATGCGAAGAGATAAAGGGATTCATTTTCGCCTGCTTTTGGAACCGGAGCCCGGATGCACCTTGGATCGGATTTCCAATACGGAAGCATTTTTAAAAAAGCTGTCTCTTAGGCATCCAAAATCAGCGGAATATATCGGGATTTGTATCGATACCTGCCATTGTGCGGTTATGCATGAAAACCCTGCCGATTTTTTTGACAGGATTATCACCCTTGGTTTTTCTGTCGATAAGATTCAAATTTCGTCAGCACTTAAGTTGCCCGAAGGAAATAAAAAGCAGCTTCTCAAAGAATTTGACGAAGAGACTTATCTTCATCAGACAACAATAAGGGATGCACAAGGCCAGATGCATTTCTTTGATGATCTTGGTGAAGCCCTTGTTTCCGATATCCAGGGAGAAACTCGAACCCATTTCCACATTCCCCTTCACTCCAAACCGGTTTCTCCATTAAGATCAACAACAGACCAGCTGGACAAGGATTTTTTTCGAAAAGTTGCTAATGGGGGTAGAATCCTTGAGATAGAAACCTACACCTTTTCCGTCCTGCCCGATAAAGAAACAGATGTTATTACTTCAATTGTTAATGAACTAAACTGGCTTGATAGAAGTCTGAAAACAGCTCTAGAAGATTGATGGACGGTAGAGCGGCTTTACATGGCCGCCTTTGATCTGGTATTGGCGGGGATGTAACCCAATAAACGCTTACTTATGTAAAAGATCATTAGTAGTTTTCAATTAACAATTGATTATTGACTATTTGAAAAAACCTCATAAACATAATAAGTTGATTTAAAAGAAGAAATAATCAACAGTCAATTGATAATAATTAATTGTCAAAAAAACGTATTTCTATTTGCTCTTAAGTTAGCGTTTATGGGAGTACCCCCACCCTACCATAATCACTGCTCTGACCAAGTATCCTTTGAAAGCCTTACATCAGCAAAATTGATATGAGGGCTGGTTTTGGGACATCAAAATGCCATATAGTGAACCAATTCTTTCGTCATATCAACCAAGTCTTCAACATAGACAAACTCATCTGCCGCATGGGCAAGAATGTTGGTTGCTCTGACCAGTCCGAAACCGGCAGCTTCAATCTTTTGAGGTTTTAAAGCCTCTGCCACAAAACCCAGGTCTGTTGAACCGGTGATCCCGCCATAAAGAAACTCCTCATATCCTTTAACGGCTTTTTTCCCTGCCAGCATCTTTTTAACCGCCGGATTGTCGGGGTCGATTTCAACAGGAGGATAGGAATGAACAATATTGATTTTTACATCCAGCAATTTAGAATTTTTTCTGCCTCTTTCCACCGCAGCTTCAATCTCTGAAATCACGTCCTCATAACGTTCATCAACTATATATCTCCTGTTAATCGTCAGATCACATTCGGCGGGAACAATATTGTCTTTTGAGCCACCGTTTATGATGTTAAGATTGAACATGGGTGACATTTTGTCATAGGGCACACCGGGCAAAGGGAAGGTTGGAATCCGGGATAATCTTTGTTCCACCTGCCGTTTCAAGGTCATCAGTTCATTCAGCATGGGCACCAGCTCTTCAATGGCATTAATCCCCATATAATTCATTCCGGAGTGACAGCTTTTACCAAATGTTTTGACATCTATCCTGATTGAGCCGGCAGCACCGATTGTAACAATCGGCTCCATTGCGCCCAGTTCAAGCCACATCAGGTGATTGGAAAAATAGCCCTCTTCTGCCAGATAGCGTGCTCCCGGATACACACCAAGTTCTTCATCAGTACATAAACAACAATTCAGAGAGTATTGTGGCTCAATCCCCAGGTCCGACAATACTTTGGCCGCTCCCAGATAAGCGGCAATAGATCCTTTCATGTCAACGGTCCCTCTTCCGTACAGCTTGCCATCTATCACCTTGCCACCAAACGGGTCCTGGGTCCACTTATCATCAACCGGCACCACATCCATGTGCGCATAGGCAGACACCTTTGGTTTACTGTTTTTGAGAGACGCCACCAGATTGACCCTTTCTCCCTTCAAATCCCAGGGGATCTGCTTTACTTTTTCTTCAGGAACGATCACTCGTTCCGTCGTATAACCAAATTTTTTGAACTCCGGTTCCACTATGTCCACCAGCTTTCCATAGTTTTCTCCAGGGGGAACGGTAGTATCGACCGCTATAATCTTTTGCAGGATATCGATAAGATAATCCTCGTTTTTTTCAACAGCTGAAAATGCATCTTGATAACTCATAAGTTTCTCCTGTTTTGTTAGTATCTAAACAAATTTGTCCCAATTCCTTTGCAGGCCTTTGATAGCCGGTATGGATTGCCTCTGCAATCGAGTGCCTTCAGCGTTCTGCATTCAGTTGTCAGCAATAAAACAGATAAAAAAAATCAAACCGATTGTTGACCGCTGAAAGTTAATAGCGAAAAACTTCACATAAAAAGTCTGCCGGTATAGGTTGAAAACGGCAGACTTAAGACAATTTTCGTTCAAAAGCCTGTTACATCATACCGCCACCTTTAACCCAGCCTTTTTTATACATAACCCGGGCAGTGACAATCGATAAAATAACCATGGGTGGAATGATAACTGAATAGGGAAGGTCGTCTTTCAGTAAGGCAACAAGAAATGCCAACCCCAAAGGAATAATTCCTAATTTTGGGACTTTAAAAAGAAAAATCCCTCCCAGCGCTCCAAAAAGAGCAGGTAACACCTGGTTGAGTGCCACTTCGACCGCCTGTCCTGACCCCTGAATTCGGTTGATAAAGGGCAGGAACACTAAGACGCCGACTATCATCACCAACTGACTGGCTACAAGAGATCCCGCAATACCAAGTGTTGAGACAATTTCTGCTTCAGGTGTTCCCTCTTTGGTGCCAATAACCTGTTGAACCGTAGCCGAAACAGGAACCCGCAGGTTGAGAACATTCCCAACCAGAAATGACATGTAAGTCCCTCCAAATCCCAGGATCGGATAATATACAATGGGTTCCAGAATACCCATGACGATCATAAAAGACCAGACTGCCGCAACCGATCTCCATAACGGACCAAAAGGCGGCAATAATCCATGGAATACAAACAGAAACAATCCGGGCAGCATCATGCAGACAATAGCTAACAGTATTGTGTATTTTCCCGTTTTCCCAACAGGAACGATAAAGTGTTCTTGAAAAATCTTATTTTTATCAGACATCCAAACCTCCTATTCCAAAATAATGGAAAGCAACACCTGTGGATATCATCCCCAGTAAAATGGCCAGCGCCAGTGCCCATTCCTTCAACCAGCCCTGTCTGCCAAGAGTGATGATTGCCCCAATCAATGTCATCGCGAGAAAACCTGCTACAAGTGCAACCAAAGGCGATCCCCCTTTTACAATCGGTTGTGCAACCATGTAGCTGACAGCACCAAAAAAGGCTGATGCCGTCATTATCTGCATCCAACTCTCATCACCTCCGGCAACTTTGTTCTTGAGCCGTTCAATGCTGGGCGTAAAAAACGCCACAACGAATAGTCCGATAACCACACCCAATGACATGGTCCATACAATGGTAGTAAATATAATACTGTTAACATCTGATGTCAGCCCTTCCAATCCAAATTCACCTGCTGTTATACCGGCAGCTATCAGTTCATAACTGACTGATCCGATCACCGATAATCGCATCCAGGGGAAAGCAAGACCGAGTCGGGGAATAAGAATAGCCAATCCCAGAAGAATAGCAATCGCCGGAACCAGCGAGGTTGTAAAACCGGTTCTGAAAGCCTTGATCATGTCCTGCTTTGACATGCCAATTTTCTCACCTGCCCTGAACGATATCATTGTGAGCCGTACTACCTGTACCAAAACAACAACTATGATTGCAGAACAGGCTACCCACATCCCCAGACTGTTTGCAATATCAAGATAATTATCCATATCAACAACTCCTTTTTTCCTCCGACTGTCTCATTTATTTGTTAGACTGGCAGACAAAACCGCTGCCAAGAATCTTTTCTCTTTTACCATTTAAAATTGTAAGTTATATAGTAAATAACCAAATCCAAACAACAGGTAAAAATGGAAAAGATAATAGAAAGTGCTTTTTTGAGATATTTATTGCGCATCATTCGCAGAAAAATCGTCTAAAAAACCACTAATTGAGATTTTACCTAGGAGATAACTAAAGGAATTTACCGGTTTTAGCAAGGGCATTGGATTAAGTTTTATAGAAAACCGGATTTTTAACGCTGTATATGCAGCTCTTTCCGGATATTTATTTTTAATGTTGCCCTGACGACTTTGCCTCAACTTCTTGTATCTGTTTAAATATACTGCTAATGTATGGTTCATCTGGTAGAAAAAACAACAAAAATGTGAACAAAGGATGAGACGAAGCATGTACAAAAAATCTGGATGCCCATTAATTTGTTCATTAACGGATTCTAATCCTGAATTCTTAACTGGTAAGACCTATTACCGAATTTTTGAATTGAGTTAATCATGAGGAATCTTTTTATCTGGTTAGTGCTTATAATCTCTTCTTTTCCGTTTACTATCAATGCTGCTGAAACCCTAAAGGCGGATTTTCGTCACAGACCACCTGAGATGATTGTGGATGGGAACAAAATGTCCGGCCCCCTCAAGGATATTTTGGAAGTAGCGGCGGAGAAAGTCGGGTATCAAATTGAGTGGCGGATCGCCCCCTTCAGTAAAAGCCTTGAGGGGTTGAAAGCCGGAACTGTCGATATTGTTCCCCGAACAATCCGCAACAAGGAACGGGAGGATTTTGTCAATTATCTCGGGCCGATCAGTATTCAAAGAAAGGATATTCTGTTCCTGGTTAAAAAAGACAAGGAATCTTCGATCCGGAGATATAGCGATCTGCAGAAGCTAACAGTAGGAGCTAAACCCAAAACCTCCTATTTCGAGAAATTTGATGATGATTCCACCATAAAGAAGACATTCAGTGATAGGGATCTCCATCTGGCCAGGTTATTTGTCGAGAACAGGATCGACACAATTGTTGTACTGGACAGAGGCCCAATTGAAAAAGCCCTGTCAGAACTTGGATTTAAGGATTATAGCTATGCTTACTTCCGTCATGCCCAAAATATCGGTAACTATTACGGCATGTCCAAGCGTTCCAGCCAGATTGCAGTTTACAGTCTTTTGAATCGAACCCTGCTGGATATGACTGCCAATCTTGAGATTGATGAGGTTTATAAGAAGCACGGTATTACCAAGGAGCTATCCAAGCATAATCCCTTTAATCTGACAGAGGCGGAAAAGAATTGGCTGCAGGAACATCCGGGTCCGTTTCGTGTGCATAACGAACTTGATTGGCCCCCGTTTAACTTCAATGATAAGGGCACACCTGGAGGGTTTTCCATAGACTACATGGATTTGATTGCCCGCAAACTTGGTTTGCAGATTGAATATGTAAACGGGCCCACCTGGAACGGATTCATTGAGATGATGCGGAAAGGTGAACTTGATATCATGCTCAATATCGCCCGAACAACGGATCGACTCGATTTTCTGTTATTTACCAAACCCTTTGCTTCGAATCCGACTGTAATTGTTACCCGCAAACAGGGTCAACCAATCGAAACCATGGAAGACCTGAATGGTAAAACGGTTGCAGTTCCCAAGGGGTTTTACAGTGAGGAAATAATAAAAAAGAAGTACCCGAGAATCAAACTGAAGCTGGTGAAAAGCCAGGGAGAAGCCCTTCAGCTGGTTGATACAGGAAAAGTGGAGGCAACAGTCGGTAAACTGGCTGTTCATGACTATATGAAAACCAGACACCTTCTTTCAAATATCAAGGTGTCCGGAATTGTCCCAGATGAGGTCATGCCGGGTGATTTGAGGTTGGCCGTCCGTAAAGACTCGGCTCCCTTGAGGGACATCCTGGACAAGGTTATCAGCGCCATGACCCAGCAGGAACTATTACCACTACAGAAAAAGTGGTTTGGAGATGAGTCGGACAGCAGAGCAACCCTTAATAAGCTAAAAACGGGAACCCGGGCGTCTTTTATTGAATTCAGTAAAGAAGAAAAGGCTTTTCTGGAACATCGCCCTGTCATCAAGGTTCACAACGAAAGTGACTGGGCTCCCTTTAATTTCAACATCAATGGTGTACCCAAAGGTTTTTCCATCGATTACATAAAGCTGTTGGCAGACAAACTTGACCTAAGAATCGAATTTGTCAGTGGGAAATCATGGGATGACTACCTAAACATGGTTGAAGAGGGAACCCTTGATGTCATGTTAAATATCGCCATAACACCGGAGCGAAAGAAGTTTTTGGAATTTACTCCCTCCTATGTCAGGCTGGTTCAATTTCTGTTTACACGAAAGGACTTCCCACAGATCACATCCATCAAAGACCTTTTCGGCAAGAGATTTGCTGTTCCCAAGGGATTTTATTTTCAGGAGATAATCTCCAAATACCCACAAATAGAGATTGTTGAGGTCAAGGATACTTCCGATGCCCTATATGCAGTGTCCACAGGCAAAGCTGACGTAATGCATGATATGATGCCCGTGATCAATTATCTTACCAGGCAGCTCCAGATTCCCAATATCAAGGTTGGTGGATATGTTCGGGAGCTTATGGAGGATGAGTTTATTCCGCTTCACATGGCTGTCAGCAAAAGGAACAAAATTCTGGCCGGGATACTGACAAAAGGAATGGAACTGATCGATGATGAAGAAACAATGGAGTTACACCGGAAATGGCTGGGCGATCCCTCCATGTCCATACCGGAGAAGTTGGTTGAACTCACCGAGGAAGAACAATCGTTCATCAAAAATAACCTAAAGGTTCTGGTCGCTGCAACTTCTGACTGGCCGCCATTTGAATATAAAAACGACCAGGGTGAATATGTCGGTATAACGGCGGACCTGTTTCGTCTGGTGACAAAAAGGATTGGACTCCAACCTGAATTTATCGTCCGGGATTGGAACACTCTTCTTGAGAAGCTGAAAAACAAGGAGTTGGATCTGGCTCCCGGGTTGATTCGTACACCTGAGAGGGATAAGTATCTCCTCTTCACCACACCGTTCATCGAGTCAAATGATGCAATCTGGGTTCTTGATACGCAGAATGAGATTCACAGTATTCAGGATTTGAGCGATAAAACCGTCGCAGTGGCAAAAGGTTACTACACTCATGAATTGCTGGCCGGGGAATTTCCTAACATGAAGTTTCACATCGTGTCCAATACCCTCGAAGCATTTAAGGCGGTGGTGACCGAAAAAGCGGATGCATACATTGGAACACTTGCGGTTGGCTCATATCTTATCGAAAAACATCTGATTACTGGTCTGAAAATAGCCGGATTTTATGAAGGCAACCCGGTTCAGTTGCATATCGGAGTCAGGGGTGACAAGCCTCTACTGCGAGATATTTTGCAGAAAGGGCTTGCCTCCGTAACTGAAAAGGAATTGGCCACCATTCAATCAAAATACATATCTTCATCTCAGACACAAAAGGGGGGCGAAAAACCGAAAATAGTTCTTTCGGCCGAAGAAACAGCATGGCTGAAACAGTCGAGGACGCTTGATTATGCTGTTGATCCCAATTGGCTACCATTGGAACGGATTAATCCAAAAGACGGTACTCACGAAGGTATTGTAGCGGATCATCTTAAACTAATTTCCGGTATTACCGGAATAACATTTAAGCTGATACCAACAGCCAAGTGGAGTGAATCCGTACAGCTGGCTCAGGATAACAAGATAGAGATGCTGGCTGCTGCCAGTAAAACCAAAGAACGGGAGGAGTTTCTCAATTACACTCTACCCTATATTAAGCTCTCCGATGCAGTAATCGTGAGGCATAACGCAGCCTTTATCAGCGATATTAAAGAGCTCATGGGTATGAAGATCGGTGTAGGTGACGGAAACTCCGTCCATAAATACCTGGAAGAAAATTATCCTGATTTGACTCTCGTCCCAAGTGAAGGAAGCCTGAACGGCCTGCAAAAAGTTGCCAGCGGGGAATTGGATGCCTATGTTGGAACCCTTGAAGTCCTGGGATATCTGATTAACCAGCATGGGCTCTATAATCTGAAAGTAGCCCTGAAACTACCCATTGAGCGTGAGCTTCACATGGCGGTACAGAAAAGTGTTTCCCCGGAGGCACTCACCATTTTAAACAAGGGGATTGAATCCATATCAGAGGAAGATAGAAATGCGATTTTCCGTAAATGGATCAGTCTTAATGTTGAGGGAAAAGTTAATTATGCCCTAATCTGGAAAATTGGTTTGAGCATAGCCGCTGTTGTGATTGTTATTGTCACTATCATTGTTCTCTGGAATAGAAAACTGGCCCATGAAATAGCAGAACGAACACTGACTGAAAGAAAACTGCTGGAAGCTGAGAAAAAAACAAGAGCAATGAGTGAAGCGGTTCATGATGCCCTGATCACAATCGATTCCAACTCAACTGTGCTTTTCTGGAATTCCGCTGCAACGGCCATGTTTGGTTATTCCGAAGAGGAAGCCCTTGGAAAAAACATGCATGAGCTGTTTGTCTCGGAGGTGGAACGGAAAAAAGCGCATGAAGGTATGAAGCTTTTTGCCGTTTCCGGACAAGGTGAGGTTTTAGGAAAACTGATCGAAACCGAAGCAATTAGAAAAAATGGGGAACAGTTTCCTGTGGAAATTGCCGTTTCGGCTTTTCAGATTGAACAACAGTGGTTTGCCGTAGGCACGGTCAGGGATATTACCGATCGTAAACAGGTTGAAGAGGCGTTGCGGGATGCCGAAGAAAGAACCCGTCTGGTTCTTGAATCTGCCGGGGAAGGGATTTTTGGCATCAATCTGAAAGAGCGATTAACCTTTATTAATGCCACAGGAGCTAATTTGCTGGGATACGAAACAGAAGAACTGATCGGTAGTGATGTGCACAGTATCATCCATCATAGCTACCCGGATGGCAGCCAGTATCCGGTCAGAGAGTGTCATATGATCAGAGCGTTTACCGAAGGAAAAAAGAGTACGGTTAACGACGAGGTGCTCTGGCATAAGGATGGGTCGCCTTTTCCTGTAGAATACACGGCTGTGCCGCTGTACAAAGAGAGGAATATTGTCGGTGCGGTAATAGTGTTTAGGGACATCACCAGTCGCAAACAGGCGGAAGATGCTCTTCGCGAAGCTGAAGAACACAGCCGGATGCTTTTAAACTCGGCTGGTGAAGGGATTTTTGGAGTAGACACAGAGGGCAAAATCAGTTTCATGAATCCTTCAGCCCTTTCCATGCTTGGATACGATGAAGAGGAATTAAAAGGACAAGCGGTACATGATCTGATTCATCATAGTTATCCGGATGGTTCGGATTACCCGGTTAAAAACTGCCCCATGTACAAGTCATACACCGAAGGTTCAGGTCACCTTGAAACAGATGAGGTACTTTGGCGAAAAGATGGAACAAGCTTTTTTGTTGAGTATAACGCAACTCCGATTGTCCGGGGAGAGGAGGTTTCCGGGGCTGTTGTTACCTTTCTGGACATAACTGAACGAAAAAAAGCGGAGAAGGACCAGGCGAAGAGATTGAGAGCTGAAAAAGCCATGGCTGCACTTTCCAGCGGACTATTATCCAGTGGGAAAGAAAAGGCATCCCTGGAGGATTGTTTGCAGCAATTGCTTTATGCTGCCAAGGTTGATAGGGTTTATGTTTTTGAAAATATTGAAGATGAGAGCAAGAGACTCTGTATGAAACAATTGTATGAAACCTGTGCTCCCGGAATCGAATCCCGAATCGATTTGGAAAATATAAAAAATCTACCCTATGAACCGGATTTTAACCGTTGGCAGGAAGAACTGGGCAGAGGCAAGCTCATCAAAGGGCCTGTGGACACATTCCCGAAAAAGGAGAGGGAATTATTCGAATCCCTGGAGATAGTTTCGATTCTTATAGCTCCCTTATATGTAAAAGGAGATTGGTTCGGATTTGTTGGTTTTGATGATACAATTATGCGCAGGATCTGGAATTCATCTGACATTGCCCTGTTAAGTACAACTGCGGAACTGATCGGTGCTTTTCTGGCCAGGCAGCGGGATGAAGCGGAAATCGAAAAAGCAAGGGATGAAGCGGAAGCAGCCACTCGGGCGAAAAGTGATTTCCTGGCCAATATGAGTCATGAAATTCGTACACCCATGAATGCCATCATGGGAATGACCCATTTATGCCTTCAAACCGATCTGACAGCCAAACAGCAGGATTATCTAAAAAAGGTTCATCAATCTGCCAATTCATTGCTCGGCCTTATCAATGATATTCTTGACTTCTCCAAAATCGAGGCGGGAAAACTGGATATGGAGAATATCGACTATAACCTGGATGATGTTCTGGAAAACGTTTCCACCTTGGTAGTGATCAAAGCCCAGGAGAAAGGTCTGGAATTCCTGGTTAAAACTCATCCTGCCATCCCCAAATTCTTGACAGGTGATCCGCTGAGACTGGGTCAGATTCTGACAAATCTCTCCAACAACGCGGTCAAATTCACTGAAAAAGGAGAGGTTGTTATCGAAACCGAACTGGTAAACGAGCAACCGGACAAAGTTACCCTCCGATTCTCTGTCAAAGACACAGGTATCGGGCTAACTCAGGAACAGATTGGCAAACTGTTTAACTCGTTTACACAGGCAGATAGTTCCACCACCCGGAAATTCGGGGGAACAGGATTGGGATTGACGATTAGTAAACGCCTGGTTGAGTTGATGGATGGCAAAATTTGGGTGGAGAGCACCTCGGGAGAGGGCAGCGCATTTATTTTTACTGCAAGCTTCGGTCGACAGATCAGCATACCGGAACCGGCGGAAGTTCCAACCCAGGATCTGAAGGATATCAGGATACTGGTAGTGGACGATAATGCAACATCACGGGAAATCTTCAAAGGAATTCTTAATTCGCTGCAATTCAAGGCAGATCTGGTCAATTCAGGTCCGGAAGCCTTGTCATGCCTGGAAAAAGCAGATCCCCCTTATGATCTTGTATTGATGGACTGGAAAATGCCCGGGATGGATGGGATCAGTGCTTCCCAGAAGATCAGATCCAATAAACAGCTAAAATCTCAACCAAAAATCATCCTGGTAACCTCAATGGATCGTGAGGAATCCAAACGCCAATCCAAAACATTGCATCTGAATGGCTACTTGGAAAAACCAATCAACCCATCCATTCTACTGAATGCAATTTTAAATGCTTACGGCTTGAGATCAGGAACCAGGATGTCCCCGGATCTATCAAAATCTTTTGACAAATCGGCATTGGAACCTGTTCGGGGTGCAAAAATCCTCCTTGTGGAAGATAACGAGATTAATCAGCAAATTGCGCAAGAACTACTGGAAGGAGCCGGCTTTTTTGTTGATATCGCTGTCAACGGTGAAGAGGCGATCAAAGCGGTTAAGTCTGCCGTCTATGATGTCGTACTGATGGACATTCAAATGCCGATTCTGGATGGATATTCAGCCACCGAACAGATAAGGGAAGACCCGGCATATAAAGAGCTGCCTATCCTGGCCATGACTGCCAACGCCATGGTCGGTGACAAGGATAAAGCTCTGGAAGCCGGTATGAACGATCACATCGCCAAACCCATCAATCCCAATCAACTGTTTTTAACCCTGTTGGAATGGATAAAACCGGGAGAAAGAAAACATCCCGTTTCAGAGACCGTTTCTGATAAAAAGACTCAAGTTAAAGAGGATTCCTTGCCGGAAGTAATCGAAGGAATCGACGTTCCTCTGGGATTGAGCAGGATTGGTGGAAATCAAAGGGTCTATCGCAACCTGCTTAAAAAATTCTGCCAGAATCAGGAAAATTCACTAATTGAGATACAGACTGCTCTGGATAATGAGGATCTGGGATTGGCAGTAAGGCTGGCGCATACTTTAAAAGGCGTATCGGGCAACGTTGGCGCCATGGATCTTCATCTGACCGCCAAAGATCTGGAACTGGGGATTCAACAAGATGGTAGTAAAGTGAATCCTGCCCTGATGGAAGCCTGTCAGGGCAGATTAAACCAGGTTTTGGCTTCAATCAGACCTCTCATGGTTAAGGAACATTCTGAAACCATTACTAATCCGGTTGAGATTGATTTGTCCAAGGTTAAGGCTATGATCCGAGAACTGAATGCTCTGTTGGAGGACAGCGACACCGAATCCGTTGAGATGTTAAGTGAACTGAAGTCATTGTTGGCTGGCAACCAAGTACTGGACACCCTTAATAAAGTTGAACAAAGCATCAACGATTACGATTTTGACGAGGCATTGGAACAGCTGGCATTGGTTGAACAGGCACTACTATGAGTTATATCTGAGGAGTCACAACTGTAGCCTGAATTCCATCAATTCCCGAGGTTCAAGCTGTAGCGAGGTAATGATTTTGTTTTCAGTCAGTGCCGACCTCAGATTCTCTACTCCTTTTTAGATACACATATTCAAACATTTATCTTTTGAGCGTGAAAACCTCTTGGAGAAGAGATTCACATTTAAATCCGAAAATGCCGGAACCTTATGTAATTTAAACAATGTTTTAACAGTAGCATGGAATCTAAAGGATTATGATGGATGGTAAAAGGAGATCAACTATAAGGCAAGGCCTTAACGTCAAGATTGTATTAAAGGAAGATCAGAGAAGTGGAAAATTGACGGAAGGTGTTGTCAAGGATATCTTGACAAACTCACAATCACACCCCCACGGCATTAAAGTAAGATTGACGAGTGGAGAAGTGGGACGGGTAAAAGAGATCTGTGAATGATACTTTACATTGATGGTGATGCCTTTCCAAATGTACTAAAGCCCATTTTACTTCGTGCTATTGAAAGGTTCAAACTGAAGACTTTTGCAATATCCAATCAGAGTATCTCTATTGGTAAATCAAAATATATCACGTATACCATTGTTAGCGCCGGAGCGGACGAAGCAGACCACCGAATAGTTGAGATGGTTGCAGAAGGCGATTTGGTTATCACGGCAGATATTCCCTTGGCCGATCGCGTTATAACAAAAAACGCGCATGCCATCGACCATCGAGGCGGGCTTTTCAGTGCCGATAACATCAAACAAAGTCTGGCGATACGCAATCTAATGCAGGAAATTCGCGATACTGGCGAGATTACCAAAGGACCGACACCCTTTTCCCAAAAAGATGCGCACAAATTTGCAAATAAACTGGATCAGTTTTTGACAAAGCAAAAAATGAATCATGAGCGAACAACAAGCGAATAACCCATTGCACGGCGTATCCCTGGAGCAGATCATGAACCGTCTGGTTGAACATTATGGTTGGGACGAGTTGGGCAAACGCATCAACATCAAGTGTTTCAACAGTAACCCCTCAATAATCTCCAGTCTTAAATTCCTGCGAAAAACGGATTGGGCAAGAAAGAAAGTCGAGAGCTTATACTTAACCATGAAAAGGAGTGTGGAATAAGTTCCATTGATCAATCAGAAAACGGGATGGTATTATTCCATAAGGTTTTTTATAACCGAACCACTTGTTAAAACGAGTGAGATGTTTTCGGGATTTGTTAACAAGCCAATATCATTGAGAGGGTTTCCTTCCACGACAATAAGATCAGCAATTTTTCCTTCTTCAATACTTCCCAGCTGATGATCCAGACCAAGAATTTTGGCACCGTTCAAGGTACCGATTATAAGCGCCTCTTCGGTTGTGAATCCATTTTCGACAAGGCAGACGAGTTCGAGTAAGTTGGTTCCATGTGGCAGTAGTGGTGTTCCACAATCGGCTCCCATTCCAATCAGAATATCAGCTTCTTTGGCCATTGCCAGGCTTTCGAGGGTAGATTTTGTAACCAGTCTGCTTTTTTCTAAAATATAAGCAGGCACCCCCAGATCGGCTGCTTTTTCGATCATGTCGCCGAAGGCCAGTGTTGGAATGAGAGGAACCCTATTTTTTACCATTAGAGCCACGCACTCTTCGGTCAGGTAAAAGCCATGTTCAATGGAATCGATACCTGCCCGCAGAGAATTTAGAATACCTTCTGTTCCCTGAGCATGGGAGGCACATTTACGGTTGGCTCGATGGGCTTCTTCCACTCCGGCTCGTAATTCTTCCTCGGTTAATTGAGCGGCTCCCGGATCTACGCCAGGTGTCATAATTCCGCCGGTCGCCATCAATTTGACAATATCACATCCCGCTTTGATTTGCTCTCTGGCAGCTTTTCTGACCTCGTCAGCACCGTCCGCTTCACGGCCAAACTCCCAACCTTGACCACCGGTCATGCAGATCTGTTGACCGCTAACCAGCATTCTGGGGCCTTGGATAATCCCTCGATGTATAGCATCTCTGAGTGCATATTCAGCACTTCCGATACCTCCCATATCCCTGATTGTTGTTACTCCGGCCATCAGGGTATTTTTGGCATGGACAGCCGCCAGCAGAGTTAACAGATGCGAATTGACGTTCACCGCAGATGCCATTGGATCGGGACTCCCATCGATCAGGATATGCAGATGACAATCTATAAAACCAGGCAATAGCATTTTTCCCTCAAGATCGATTATTGTTGCGTCTTGTGGCAAATCTGTATCGGCTTTCGTCACTTTTTTTATCTGCTTACCTTCAATAATCACGGTTGCTTTGTCGATTATCTCACCATTACCCACAAAGGCTGTTCCTCCAGTGAATACAATAGTCATAATGTTCGCTCCTGTTTTTTTTGTTTAAAATATAAGAAGTTGAATCCTTTTTGGATTTGTTTTTATCTCGACAGTTGATAGTTCTCTTCTATTCCACCGAAATTATAGACTATATTAAACAGAGATCGTTTCATTCCGGCCTTGCAGACAATGTCATAATAGAAAAAACTATGATATTTCACTCTGTCATCCCGGACTTGATCCGGGATCCAGGTTAATAATTCTTCATTAAAACAATGGATTCCGGGTCAAGCCCGGAATGACAAAGTACTCAAATTATTTGAAAAACGCTTGTTTTTGTAATTATAACACAGTCTTTTGAGCCGGAATCTATAATGATTGCAGCATTTTAGATTCCATGGATTCCGGATCAAGCCCGGCATGACAGCAAGAGATCCAGACTCTCAAGTTTTGGTCCGATTATCCGGCTTTTTATCGATAATTAATGCTATCTCAGCCGTTAAAATGCTCGACTGTCCGGCATTTATTCAATTGCATAAGGGAAGCAAGTACTGACTTCCGTTTCCCATACTTTCTCGTTTTTTTGTTGGCAATTGATGAAACGCCATTCCAATGCTCCCGTTTTCCAATCTCCCGTAGCTTGTGGGCCCACTATCAGCTTGAGTACTTGTCCGTAAAGATAGTGTTTAAGTTTCTCATGGATACAAAAGTCTCCCAATCCATAAGCAATGACCTGTTCAGCCGGACCATTTGGTTTCTTCACACTGATTTGTGTAATGGGTTGGGGAATGTGGCTATGATGACCAATGATTGCATCAAACAGATCACTCCAGCTCTTTCCAGCCGCAACCATCTCAGGACGAGGAAACAGCTCCAATTCATAGCCCCAATGGGGATAAAGGATATTAAACAGCCCCGGTTGGCAATAGCTTGAGGCATCCTCTATTTTTGTAATATAGTTAACCGGTTGGTTCGACCACTGAGTTGCCCCGATAATTCGGACCCTGTTTTTTATTTCAACATAGGGAGTTTTGGAAGTACCAAAAACGTGAAATCCTTTGTCTTCAATCTGTTTCTTTGAATCAGACCAAATATCAAGGCCAAAATCTCCTGAGTGGTTGTTTGCCAATCCCAGAAATGTCCTTTCCGGTGGGAAGAAATCCATTAAGGCTTCGAGAATTTGAGGGATATGACGCTGAGCCATATATGCGCCTTTTGCTGTTGTGATGGTAGCCTCAAAATTCCCAACCAGATAATCGCATGTCTGAACAAATTGTCTGACTCCATCACCGATACGGAGAGATCGTCCGGCCATATCCATGATATCACCAATAAAGCCGATAGTAATTTGAGGATGAACTCCCGAATTCAGTTGATTGAACTGGGGACAGTATTTTACCAGTCCCCGATTTTTTGTCACCGGTCCCAGAAAATTGCGTTTAAAATATCCAAACGTTTCTTTGAGATTATATGGGCTGTTTTTGATTTTCATTTAAAACGATTTCTATTTTTTTTATCTAAAAGATTTTATCAGTAGCCGATTTCCACTGCCAGTAGCAGAAATGCGATACAGATAACCATTATCAGGAGATGCAACGGCAAAGACCACTTTATCCATTTGGTGTATCGAATCCCCGCAAATCCCAACCCGATCATCAAGAAAGGATGGGTTGGCCAAAGCATATTGGAAAACCCATCTCCCATTTGATATGCCAACACAACGGTTTGCCGGGAAACACCTATAATGTCCCCCAAGGGAGCCAGAATAGGGATCGTTAATGCGGCTTGTCCTGATCCGGAAGGAACAAAAAAATTGATTGCCATTTGGCTAAAGAACAATATAATTGCTCCACCATGCGCCCCAAATCCTTCTAACGAATGAGCAATGGTGAAAAGGATAGTATCCATAACCAGCCCTATTTCCACCAGATAGGACACTGAAAACGCCAGCATAATAACCGGTATCGCCGGTGAAAAGGTTCCCAAGCCTCTTAGAAAATGCCTTACAACATTTTTCACACCTGCTCCGGACAACAATCCACCACCAATTCCCAGGATCAGAAAGACCAAAAGGAGAATAATCATAATCAGATCTCCCACAATCTTTATTTGTGAACCTATACCAACAGACACAGCCAAAAACAGAAAACAGCCTACCATCAGCGCCATGATGGCTTTGGCGTTTTTTACCTCACCGATCTTCAGTTCCAAGTCCGCCTGTGCCTGGTATTGATTGTTTTCTCCATAAGTGACACTTTGTTTGGGGTCTTTCTCCACCTTGTTTGCATAACGGATAATATACAAAATGGAAATAGTTATAATGACAATAAAGAATGGAATTCTTATGCTTAAACCCGAGAACAACGGCAGATTAGCCAAAGTTTGAGCCACACCAACCGTAAACGGATTAAACGTAGCCGCAGCAAATCCAAATCCCACCATCAACAGAATAGTCGCAAACCCGGTAATATCATCCCACCCCATGCGAATGGCAAATGGGATAAAAATGATTAAGACCGGAAGAAACTCTTCCATCATTCCAAACGTTGAACAAAGAAAAGCGCATCCAAACGCACAAATCGCGAGCAAGGTTGTTTTCCGGTCAGAAAAAGAGTGTTCCAATCGCGCCAACATCTCATTGATCACGCCTGTTTTAATCAAAATGGTGAAGCTGCCTCCCAAAATAACAATCAAGGCAAAAATAACAACAATCTTAGGACCATTCTTGCCTGTTAACGCCAAAACAGGCGCCAGTGCAATCTTCCATATAGGAACTGGAGCAGGGGCAACCTGTTCATAGACTTTGGATGGCAGACCATCCTGAATCACATCTTTATATTGACCTGCAGGTATGAAATGTGTGGAAGCACCTGCCAGAGCCACCAGAATTGCCAGGATAATCAAAGTGGAGATTACCGATTTCATAGGCAATCTAATATCGATCTCATTATTTGTTGTAGCACCTGACATATCATCTCCCGTCAAAAGTATTATTTTTTTAAGAAAGTGGATTGATACTCACTTTGATTACACAATATGAAACAAAATACGGACAAACCTTGAATTTCTGCTTCTATCAACTTTAAATTCTTCCGCCGAGTCCCTTCCATACAATTTTTAACTGCTGGGAATAGGTTTCCGCTAGATGAGATGCTGTTCGGTCTGAGATCATAGTAGGAACACCATAAAAAATGCAGGCCAATGCCAAAATACTCTCCTCAGAATCAGTCGTTTTTGGCAGATTTTTGGTTTTGATTGCAGCCTCAATGTTTTGCCTGAACAGTACCGAAAACCCACCTTCAGGAATCGCTTCGATTCCTTCATACTCCGGAAAACGTATAAGACGTTCAACCAATCCAACCCGGTTGTACTCATTATCCTGTCGATTGAACTCCACAGGATCGAGAACCCGTTGACTAAGAGCTTCAATGAAGAAATGCTGATGCCTCTCAAATGAAAGCGCAGAGAGCCTGAAGAACTCGTTAATTTTTTTATAGCCCGGTTCGATACCTTCTGTGTGATTTAGTTGCCATCCTGTCTCAATAGCCCAGAGATTGGTGACGTAAAAAATAAGATCAATTTTTTTCGGGAAGAAACGAAAAAAAGTGCCCCTTGAGATCTCAGCATCCTGGCACAGGGTTTCAATCTTGATTTTTTCAAATGATCTATCCTGTGTCCTCTTAATGACAGAATCGGCTAAAGCGAGTCTGATACGAGCTCTTTTTCTCTCTTTTAGGGGAAACTGTGCGATCTTCTCCACCACGCTCCTTTTTAATAATTTTTAAAAGTAGAAAAATAAGTAACACCTGTTTTAATTTTGTGTCAAGTTCTTTTTGTTACTTGAGTATAATTTTATATGAAAGGGATTTACTTTCATAAGTTCAATAATTTACATTGATTATATGTCAAAAGGGAAACTCTCAATAGATACTTTCCACTCTCAACTTCAGCTGTTATCAGCAAGTAGCTTTTCTAAAATAGGGTTTTAGTAAACTATTAAGTTGCCACTGGCGTTTTATCTGACAATTGTCGTATGGTGGTGTAACGCCTTGACTTCGAATTGTCGAATTCTTATCATCAGCTAAGCCAGCAGCAATAAGTCAATCCATTTTGGCAGTTGTTTCAATGATTAACAAACTCATAAAAGCTTTCTCCCATGATCAAAATTCGAATTCTAAACAGCCCATATTTCCTGTTATCTAAAGACAGAGTGCAACAGGTTCAGCAACTATTTAGACTTAGCTTTCCAAAGCTGGCCAATTATGCAGAACAGATTCCCGCGATGTTGTATAATCCATTTAAATACGGCTACCAATCAACACTGCTAATTGCCGAGGGAGCCCTCAATCGAGTTGATGCCTTTGCCTTGTTAATGCACTTCTCGGAAACATCCAGCTCCTTTCTTGATTTTTTTGCCACGAGACGTGACATCCGAGGCGGAGGAATCGGCAGTGCCTTGTATGATGCAGTTAGAGAATTATGCCAGGAAATGGGTGAAAAGGGGATTTATCTGGAAGTCCAGCCCGATGTTGAAGATTTGACACCGGATCCGCAACAATTGGAAAATGCAAAAAAAAGGATTCGTTTCTATGAACAATATGGCGTTCATGTGGTTGAAAATGACGCCTATTCGCAACCGGTCGGTGATCCTCCAACTTCAGCCTACCTTTTATTTGATGGACTCGGTCGATCCAGTCCCCTGGGAATGGATGAGGCAAAAAAATCTGTTGAACTGATTCTGACAAGGCGATTTGGCCAAAGTGTAGACAATAACTATATCAGACAGGTTGCTGAGGGATTTGCTGATGATCTGGTAAAACTTCGTCCATTACGATATTCCAGAAAAAAAGAGAAGAAAATCCATTCTGGTTCCTTCTCACGCCTGTCCAAATCATTCGTGGTTGTCAGCAGTCCCAGACATGAAATGCATCATGTCAAGGAGCGTGGATACTTTGAACGACCTATTCGGGTTCATGCTATCAAACAAGTGCTTGATGAAATGAATTTGTTTAATTCCGTACAACCGCGCAAATTTAATGATAAACACTTATCCGCTGTTCATGATGCCGATTTCATTTACTACATTAGAACTATCAGTACGAAACTCAAGGCAAAACGAGCGGTTTATCCCGATACGTTTCCGTTAAGAAGACTGGTTAATCGTCCAAAAGTACTGGCCACACAAGCAGGATACTATTGCATTGATACCGGCACTCCGCTTTATCCCAACGCCTATATTGCAGCAAGGGCAGCAGTGGATACCGTTTTAACGGCCACAGATGAGTTATTGTCAGGAAAAAGGCTGGTGTACGCTGTTTGCCGTCCTCCCGGTCACCATGCGGGGAAAAGCTTTTTTGGAGGTTTCTGCTATTTTAATAATGCTGCTATCGCCGCTCAATACCTTAGTTTAGAGACCAGAGTCGCTATCCTCGATATCGATTTTCATCATGGCAACGGGACACAGGACATCTTTTTTGAACGCAGTGATGTTTTGACGGTATCCATTCACGGACATCCTGACTACTCATATCCCTACTTTAGTGGGTATTCCTCGGAAACGGGACTGGATCATGGAGAAGGATACAATCACAATTTTGCCCTACCACCTGTTACAGATGAAAAACAATATCTTTCTACTTTGACTAAGGCTCTCCACTTAATCAAAGGTTTCAAGCCGGACGCTTTGATCGTTAGTCTGGGCTTTGATATTCTGAAAGGAGATCCAACCGGAACCTTTCTGTTAAGACCCGCATTCATGCAAAATATAGGCGCTCAATTAATAAAAATGAACATGCCGATGTTGATTGTACAGGAAGGAGGTTATAACCTTAAAAATATAAAGAGCGGTTGCAAGTATCTATTCAAAGGACTTCAGAATATGTAATTGTTAAAGCACTGCTTGTGTCCTACCTGGAGCTCAGAATCCGTATGATCTGGAATATTGATTCAATACCAACATCTCGCTCCCGGATTTGTACCAAGAGTGTTGGCATATATTAAAATCCAAGAGAACAATTGTGGGAGAAAACACAATCCGGACCCACTCGTTCCGGAATCAGACGGTGGAATCTACGGCGATGTTGTTGAAGAGCTGGACAGCAATGTCGGTCAGATTTTGGATCATCTGGAGCAAAATGGTCTGGAAAACAATACCCTGGTCATTTTCACCAGCGACAATGGTCCATGGTACCACGGCAGTACAGGAGGACAGCGTGGGCGCAAGGGACAAAGCTATGAAGGTGGATTTAACGTGCCCATGATTGCCCGGTGGCCCGGGCAGGTTCCAGCGGGCGGTATCTGTAATGAATCCTGCATGAACATCGATTTTCTGCCAACCTTTATGTCTCTTGCAGGGCTCACTCCACCCGTCGATCGGATCATCGATGGCAAGGATATCTCGGATCTTCTAACCGGCAACCGGAAGGAAACGCCGCACGATGTGCTCTATTTCTACCATCATGCCGAACTGGAAGGTGTACGAGTCGGCAAATGGAAGTTTTACCGGGACATCAGCACTTATGTATATCCCATACCCGTTGATAAAGAGTTCTTCAGTAAATTCGAAACCCCCTGGTTATATAATCTGGAGACTGATCCGACGGAAAGCTATCCGTTGAATGACCGTTACCCGGAAAAGGTGAAGGAGCTGACTCAGCTGATGGCAACATGGGACGAGACCATGAAAAAGGATCCGAAAGGTATGTTGTAACTCTCTCTTTGAATTTGGAGCTTGTGATCATGAAAAGCAAAACACTGGATCGAGGAGCATTACTCAAGATGGGAGCAGGAACACAGAACGAAATATGGATTTACCGGCTCTATTTTATTTTGCGTGTAAATCCAGGGTCATGATACATAACGTCGACCTGCTGTGCTGAGCAGGCCATAATCTGAATATGTATCTGCCGCTAATTGTCTAAATACCGATCAATGTTTGCCGGAATACAAATAGTAATACTAGAAGAGTAACCATTCCAACAGACCAGATAATTCCAATAACTACTTTTATTGGCATCGATTCTCCTATTTTGAGTGTTAAATAGAATGCCGGATAAAATATCAATATCAATAACCAATTGTCGGAGTCATAAGGCGAAGATCATTCATTTTTTTCTTCACCTGCTTGTATTTTATTCATTTCATTTAAAACAGACAAGAAAGATCTATCCCTGTCTAAAAAAAAATAGGCATCAGAAAAGCACAAGGTTTTCAGTGGTTGAAAGTATCGAGATCATCATACCATATGCTCTTGTGGCGTATCTCCAAACACTTCCGGCTGGATGTTGGAACTCAAGCGATTGAGTCAATCCGCTTGTCATAGACAACAAGCAGCGCATTGTTATTTTGTTTTCTTTCATTGTTGGGGATCTGTACCATGTTTTGCCCAGGTAATTGGTGACGGTCCGACCAAGATCCAGTTTTTTTTTTAAGTTCCACGGCTATTGCTGCAAATAACGAAATCAAACTTTTCTGAATAGATGCCCCAATCTTAACATTGACAGTTTATGACAGCGCTCAGCTTTGTTTTCCTTTTCGATCTGCTCCGACTCAATAAAAAGATCTAAAATACGAGGCATGTTATTAAATCTTTTTAAAAAGTCGAGGAGGATCTATCATGTTGTGGTTGGCTGAAATCCCAGCTGTAGTCAGGGTGCTGGTTGTGTTTGCGTTTATTTTGGTATTGATCCACAAAAAACTGGCATTGGGGCATTCCTTTCTAACGGGCAGCGTGATATTGGGGCTATTGTTCGGACTGCAACCGAAACCGATAGTCGTCATCATGTTTGAATCAGTTATTTTTCCCAAAACACTCTCATTGGCGATCATTGTATCCTTGATTCTGGTTTTGAGCAGCAGTCTGGAAAAAGCAGGGCAAATGCAACGGTTGCTTAATAATTTTAAAGGACTGGTTAAAAATCCGAAAATCAATTTGGTCATCTTCCCTGCCTTGATCGGATTGTTGCCTATGCCGGGTGGCGCCATATTCTCAGCACCGATGGTAAAAGATCTGGGAACCGGGATTAACCTGTCCGATGCCAAGCTAAGCTACATTAACTACTGGTTTCGACATATCTGGGAATATAGCTGGCCTCTGTACCCCGGCATTCTTTTGGTCACCATTTTGGCGAATATCAATATCGTCACCTTTGTTCTGTTTACCTTTCCCATTACACTGGTTGCATTACTTCTGGGTTACTGGCCTCTGCGGGGAACCGCTACCTGGAACAACTCGACAACAAATGGTATGAAGCAACAATCGTTTCTTCCCTTTATTTTTGAATTAACACCGATTCTAATTGTGATCGGCCCCGGCCTGTTGCTGGGAGTGATCTTTTCCTACCTTGCCCCTGAGCTGTCAATTGCAAAGGAACTTGGTCTTCATTTATCGCTTTGCCTGGGCATCATTTGGGTTTGGATATCCAATGGTTTTGGTTGGAAAAGAATCTATCGCCTGTTAAGCAGTTTTGAAATATTGAAGATGATCTACATGGTTGTTACCATTCTTATTTTTAAAGGAATTCTGGAGAACAGCCACGCTGCTGAAGATATCAGTAAGGAATTGCTTGCCCTGAGAGTTCCGCTGTTGCTGATCACCATGTTCCTCCCCTTTCTGATCGGTATTATCTCTGGTTATACCCTGGCATTTGTAGGGGTCGCGTTACCGATATTGATACCACTGATTCAGACCTATGGAGAATCCACCCATATCATCTCCTATGCCATGTTAGTGATGGTTTGTGGTTTTGCCGGAGTACTTTTTTCACCCCTGCACCTGTGTTATATTCTATCCAACCAATACTTCGGAACCAACATGTCGGCTGTATATCGGCACCTATGGTTGCCAACCGTTTGTATCATTTGCTTCGGACTGGTCTATTTTTTTGTCTCTTACCAGTTTTTTCCTTAAAGAATTGTTGGCAGGAAAAATCAGAACTGTCACCGGCATTGCGTGTTTTGAAACGATTTACCGTCTCATACGATTCAGTCTTTGCGCTTTCTTAGGAAAAGTCGGTGTATTGTGCAAACAATCTATATATAAATCGTTTAAATCACTTCATAAAAAGAACATTTTTTGTATGTTGAGAGACGCAGGGGGAATGGAGGAGAAAAAACCTTGTTTTTGTTGGACCGGAAATCTCATAGCCCCTAAAAAGTTCAGGGTAACCTATTTGATCACTTTATACTGTTATGCCACTCTGAATGATGTTTTGTGGCCCAGTCATGGCTAATTTTGGTATTTACCAGACTGCGCCAAACCTGAGAAGGATTAATAATACCTATGATGTAGGCACGGGTTAAAATTACAGCAATAAATAAGATCGCCATAAAACCATGAAAAGCGGACAAAACTAAGACAAAAGCCACTGGAAAATGTCCCTTAAAAACAAGCATGAGACCACTTGATACGGTAAAAACAGCCAGAGTATTCATTAACCAGAACAAGACCTTTTGACTTAAACTTAATCGTCCCTTTGCTTTTCTTTCCAGGCTGTTTTCCAACGAACCACGAAGTTTAGTTATCCACTCTTTATCATAGGGCCCGGAATATCCACCCTTTATCCAAATAATAAGAGCGATGACAGAGGCAATCAGGACTATTATCCCAACGATTCCTGCAAAAACTAAAGTCTTTTGATAAAGAGAAATAAAAACAGAGAGCATTCCCAATTTAGTAAAATAAACCACATGGCCAAAAGCCACCAGAAACAAAAAGATGATCATCTTTAAGAGATATGACCAATGTTCCGCCTTGTTAAACAGTTTGAATTCCGCCGGTTCCTGAAGGAAATCAGTAATCTTAGGTTGTAACAGGGTAAGATGTAATAACAGAAGCAATATCAGGGTCAATAAACCTGCAGAGAGATAAGGAGTTAAAACATTTAAATGAAACTTGAAAATCAGATTGGAAAATTCGATCGTCGGAGAGTACCCGAGATGTGATTTTGATTGAACCGGTATCCCTTCAAGCCCAACCGTTTCTTTAGAATGAATATCAGTAAAAATGGCCGAATTTGCGGTATGACAATCATCGCATCCACCTGAACCTAGCGCATATCTTGCCGGAGCAACATTATGACTGATACTGTATCCTTCTGTCTTTCCAACCCAACTCATATCTACTTCAGTTTCCAATTCATTATTTGTATCAAGTGAGTAGACGAGCCCTTCTTTGTGGTAAAACAGGTTTATTGTTTCGAACCGTTTGTTATCTGCCAAAGCCCTGGAAAGATTGGCAAGCATCCAGGTAATCTCATCGGGTTTTGTTCGCAAGGGATTATTACTATTTCCTTCTAGCTTGTTTTTGAACTTATCATAAACATTTCTGATCTCTTTGGGAAAAAGCGGATAATGAATCCCATCTTCATCCTGGTTTGTAAACAACACCGGAAGAACATAATTGACTGGTCTTATTCGGTTGTTTTCCTTATCTCGGCTTTGATTTCGTTCATAACCCGGCAGCCATTTTCCTTGCTGCCCGATGTTGGAGGCTGTCGGTCTGGGATAGCGAATTATGTCACCATTGGTCATCACAATAGTGGCAGCGGCAGACCTGGGTGTTGTCGGAATATGGCAGGTAGTACAATCGATAGAATTCAGGTGGTCTCCTCTGATACCAATATGTTTGGGTAGAGGCGCTCCCATATGGCCCAGGGTGTGGCACTCTTCACAACTCATCATGGTATTATCCAGATCATCTCTTACAGAACTGATATTCTCATCTCCTTTTGCCAGGTTATGATCCAGATTGGAAAAATGACAATCGACACAAGTCATACCTGCAATTTTATGGACATCCGCATTTTGCTTGTCATCCCATAAGGTTCCTCTTTTCGCCATGTCAATGCTTTTGTGACACAACAGACAGTTTTCAGATGTCGGCCTGTGTTCCAGAGCCAGGGCAACACTACCATCATTATTGAACAAACGCCTATTATATTCAACTTTTGGGTTCTCCCCCATTCGCACGCTACCGTATACCTGCCCGATTCCGGATGCAGCTACAGAGGCCCATTTAAAATTCAGTAAACTTAATTGTGTATTTCGTTTTTCCTTGTTGTATCCAGACAAATGACAAAAGAAGCAGTCCACCTCTATCACTCCTGTCCTATCCCATTGGCTTTTAAAATAGTCGCCGTCGGGTTGATTGGCTAGAGACGGATTTGCGGCAAGGTAGAGATCGTATCGATTCCCTTTCCGATCAAATTCAAGTAAACCTCCCCCGGGATGGCATTCGGCACAACTGGTTTCAACTTGCGATTGATCCACCTCCTGATCAGAGATAAACTGGAAGGATGTGAGATCGATTTCGTCGGGATGGAAGTTAGTCTTTTTCGCCAACTGGCGATAGGAAAAAATACAAAATTTCCCCGTCATACCCGGTGAGAGTGCCCATGGCTTTGTCTTACTATAATTGTCCTCGATATCGCCGTGACCCATTTGAAAATGATAGCCGTTGGAGATTTGATCATAATCGTGGCATTCTCCACAGGTCTGCCGTGTAGAATAGGGTTGGTCACTGTTATTACCGGTAATTGGATTGATAATGGCTCCCTCGCCTGTTTTCAGTTGATACGTGGGGCATGTTCCTGCCATTAACAAAGGCGCAAGTGTAATAAGTAGTAAAGTGGTGACTATTGCAGATAATACAGCAGATGAATTGAAATTTCCCGTGAGTATGGTACCAATTCCTTTCAGCAAATGCGGTTTAATGCTATTCATATGAAGATGATAATCAGATTGCATCGACCTTAAGTCTCTGTGAGTAACCCATTTGCTTTTTTACGGATTCCCTTGAAATAAAAAACCTGCTTAAGAAAAGCAGGTTAATAAAAAGAAGGTACTGTCGAGTGGAGGCCAACAGGTTGATGAGACTATCTATTGTTGTTGAAAAGAAAAGAAATAAGTCACAATTTAATCTCATAATGTTGCAATGATTGGCAATCCAAACTGAAAGCCAAAATCATTTGGCATCAAGTTTTTCAACGCCATCCCAACCATCCGGTACGCCCCCAGCCATAAGCTTTTCACACCGTTTCATGTAAACGAGGCATGCGGTATCGTCCTGATTGACTTCGAAAGCTGTTTTAAATTTTTCCATGGCTTCGGACAGGCTCCCTTGCTGGTATAGTTCTATTGCCGTTTGAAATGTTGCTCTGGTCGCTAGTTTTAATTCAAAGTCTTTGGGGAGTAGCCCGTCCAGAATTTCAAAAACAGAGATGGCTTCTTTTTTCCCCTTAACTTTTACTTTATCAAGATAACGATAGGAATACCTATCCTTGTTTTTAATATGATCAAAAAACTGGTTACTGACGCAGATTTTTGATCCGTAAAGTTTTGTCAAACCTTCCATTCTTGATGCGAGATTTACCGAGTCGGAAATAACAGTAGTTTCCATACGGTTTTCTTCACCGATTGTCCCTAACATCAGGTTCCCGGTATGAAGCCCTATTCCAATTGCAATTGGCTCTTTACTTTCACGATCCTGACTATCATTGAATTTAACAATCTGTCTCTGCATGTCAATGGCGGTTTTAAGAGCATCTTCAGCGTTCCTTGGAAACAAGGCCATAATGGCATCACCGATATATTTATCAATAAAACCGTTATGACTTCTGATGATCGGGCCTACCTCCTTCAGATAGGAATTGATAAACATGAAATTTTCTTGTGGTGTCATCCCTTCAGAAATGGACGTAAAGGCTCTGATATCGGAGAACAGAATTGTCATCTCCTTTAAGGTTTGATCACCGAGGTTAATATCAAGTACACTCGTTTTATTCAAATGCTCGAAAAACTCCTGGGGAACGAAACGGGCAAACGCCTCTGTCATGCGAGTTTGAAGTTCAAGAGCATCTTTTTGTTGCTCAATGAGATCATCCTGGGCTTTCTTAAGGTGCTCCTGCGCAAGATTTCTTTCCCTGATGCGTTTTGTTAATCCGGAAAAACCAAAGAATATTCCAATTGAACCAAGAATCCACAACAAGCCAAATGAACTGGAGATAAATATGATTTCCTTCTTCTGGTTTTTCAGATAGGGGGCCATGGGAACAGAAATACTGACACCGCCTCCCACGTCACCGATTTTACGGGTTTTATAAGTATGGCATTTTAGGCAGTCCTCAACTATTTTTAAAGGCCGCATAAATCGAAGGTAAGGACTACCCTGAATATCGGAAAAATCAAGAATTTCTTGCTCTCCATTATCAAATCTGGCCAGTGCCATTTTTTCCCAGTTGTCCGCTACGTTTTCCGGCCTTACGGGGTTTAGTCTGGTTATGTGACCAAAAATCCCGTATTGTTGATTGAATCTTTCAGCCATTTGCCTCAACATGTAAGCCGGACTCATCAGAGTAAGCGTTTTATCTGAACTAACTTTTATATCGCGGTTAGGTATGTGTGATAGGTAGGGGTTGGGCGGAGTATCATCATCAACTGGAACATATACACCTCCGTGTGAAGCTCCCCAAAGGCGGACAGACATCTCTCTGTTGTGATGAGTTCTGGTTTCATTGATTGCCATTCTTCTGGTGACGTTTTGTGTATCTATTATTTTTGTAATCATCAATCCGGCAATCACAACAGTCCACACTGATATTGTGATCCAGGCGTAGCGTTTCAACATTTTTGATTCAGATCTTACGGGAATAGACATAGAATAATACCTTCAAGGAAAAATGGAGTATTGTGAATATTAGGAAGAACGTTATGCACCTGACCCAACTATGGTATATCCTCAAGGCAGGGCTTCTATTCAATCGGATACCCCCCCTGCCTTGCCGACAATTTCCGGACTATGCCCTTTTTCCAGCTCGTTTTTTTAGAGAATGGGATATAACAAGATAGGTATAAATAGCAACGACACACAGGAATATAATTGCTACTACACCGTGGAAACTGGACAGAAAAAGATTTGCTGAGGTTGATAACTGACTCTTTATTAAGAGTAAACTCCCGGTAGATGCCATGATTAATGCTAAAATATTAGCTGCCCACAGAAATCCACGGTTCTTCTCTTCGAAGATATTTCCTCTCAGCTTAATCAGCATTATATAAGCTATGGCTGCACACAAAAATATAACTATACCCATAATTCCGGCATAGACAACGGTCTTCTTATAAATACTGGCAAACAGACCTATCATACCTACATCAGCAAATATAAGAAGGTGAGCCACACATACAAGGAACAGTAACACCACTACTCTGAATATGGCTGTCCAGAACTCGGATCTGCCTAATCGTCCTAACTCCGATGAGGTGTCATCTGTTTGAAGAGATCCCCTTGACTTTTGGCCCATGTATCGAAAGGTTAAAACTCCCACAAGGATGACCAGGACAATGATTAACGTTGGCAAAATTCGAGTTAAGTAATACTGAAAGAAAAAATTTAGTTTAAATGTTGCAGAATCAAATCCAAGCATCTCACCTGAACGAATAGTTACCGGTTTCCCACCCAAACCAAATGGATCTTTAACAATTGTGCCGCTGAACATGTGTGATTCGTCAGAATGACAATCTGTGCAACCATTTGCGCCAAGGGCTTTATTAATTGGAGCTACATTATGGCTGATACTGAAAGGAGGAATCTCCGCAACCCAAGTTGCATCTTCGGACTGGACCAGACTTCCATTTTCATCCAGGGAATAGAGAGTTCCACCACTGTGAAAATGAATATCAATCTTTTGAAAGCGCTGGTTGTCTATTAATGTTTTTGAGAGAGTGGAAAGCATCAGCGATATATCATCCGATGTATGAAAATTGTATTTATTCGTATCTTTATTGCTAAGCTTATCCTGAACTGAATTATAAGCTTTTGTCACCTCTCGTACAAACAGGGGATGGTATTTTCCGTCTGTGTCTTTATTGGTAAACAATATACTGATCAGGGGATTTACCGGATGGATTTTTGCTGTTTTGTCTTTAACTTTCTTACGGATTTGGTACGCTGGTTTCCACACAACGTTTTCTCCGATTGCACCCGAGTTAATTTGTGGGTATTTCACAGCAGGACCGGTTGTCATAATCATGGCCCCCATGGCACTCCTGTTTAGTTCAGGAATATGACAGGCTGCGCAAGATAGTTTTTCAAGATGGTCTTCTCTGAGACTGTAATGTTTGAGTTGAGGCGCCCCCTTATAACTGGTGGTATGACAGTCCTCGCAAGTCCTCATGCTGTTATCCAGATCATCCCTTACAGAGCTTCGTGCGATATCCCCCTTGGCGAAATTATGATCCAGGCCGGCTGGATGGCAATCATTGCAGGTCAGACCACCCAATTGGTGGACATCTTCATTCTTGGAATCCTCCCAGCTCGTTCCTCGTTTTGCCATATCAATCACGTCGTGGCAAAGCAAACAGTTTTCAGCTGACCCGTCACGTTCCATTGGTAGGGCAATACGGCCATCCTCATTAAAAAGCCTTTTATTATAGACAACCTTGGGCTCCTTGCCCTCCTTGACTTTTCCAAGTACTTGTCCAATTCCGGAAGCCGCGACACTGGACCATTTGAAGTTCAGATATTTTAATTGTTTGTTTCTTGTTTTGAAACTATATGATGGTAAATGACAGAAAAAACAGTCTACTTCAAGAACACCGGTTTTGTCCCATTTGCTTTTATAATAATCACCATCAAGACTTGCTGCGAGGGAAGGATTTTCCTTCAGATGTTTGTCATAACGGTTTCCATCACGATCTACCTCCAACATACCCCCACCGGGATGACAACCCCCACAGCCCGGTTTTCCCAGCAATTCCGGTTCTTGAGGACCTGAAGCTGCAAACATGAAGGGTGTAATATCTATTTGATCCGGATGCGTGTTTCTCTTTTTCGCTATCTGTCGATAAGGGACCGTACAAAAGCTTCCTGTCATTCCGGAACTGAATTTCCAGGGCTCGTTTGTGTCTGCGTATTTGGAATCGTCTGCAAAACTCCAATCCATATCAAAATGATAAGCTGATGCTATGGTCTCATAGTCATGGCAACTTCCACAGGTTTGTCGAGTCGAATAAGGTTTGTCCGCATTCTCTCCTGTCAACGGATTAATAATTTTTCCTTCATCGGTTTTCAGATGAAAAGTCGGACAAGGCTCGGCAAATGCTACTGGAATAATATGCATTGATAACGCAATCAATATTGTAAAACAGCGAATAGTAACCGTCTTCATTAAACAAATTTTATTCTTCACAAAATTTGATCTCCTCAAATAGTAATTTAAAAATTTCTGTAATCGATTACCGAATTTACTGAATTTGTTACAACAGTCTTCGGAAATTCGCCTTGAATGTCAATGATTATTTATATTAGCTATGTGCACAAAAGCTGTGCACATGCAAACCAAAAAAATCCCCTGATCAATTTCTGAACTTATTGAATTTGTTACGACAGTCTTTGTAAATTTGTCCGGAATGTCAATAATTTTTAAACCTACAATGGTCATAAGTGCTGTGAACAATTAATTAAAACTTCTCAGCCTAAATTATAGATTGGTTCAAAATTCTTAAACAAGTTATTAGCAATGCTGATGAGGAGATGCTTATTTTAAAAAATGGAGAATATTATTATATGTGTGAATAGGTTTAATTGGAAAAATGCTTTATAATAATTGGATTTATTTAAATTTAAACCTTAGATAATCTGATTTCATGGAGTATTTTTAAAATTTTTAAAAAATTGCTTGACAAATTTTTATTCATATTGCTAGTCAGAGATACCGACCACTCGGTCTATTATTATTCCAACCAGTCGGTCGGAAAGAAAATCCTGTTTTCCAAATATTTTGCAGAGGACCTTTGAACCATGCCATCCATTCCAGAACTTGAAGTAATTCGAAGAGCGCAGATTTTAGAAGCCGCGCTGGCAGCAATATCTACGAAGGGCTACGCCAATGTTACCATGGATGATATTTGTGCAGCGTCCAAACTGTCCAAAGGAGGGCTGGCCCACTATTTCAAATCTAAAAATGAGCTATTCATGGCAGCATTTGAGGAGTTTTTTAAGCGGATATTTGAAAGAAGTCAGAAAATCATGGAGTCTTATGCAGATCCGATCGATAAGGTTTTATCCTTTGATTGGCTTTATGATGCCAATGATCCGGATGCCTTTTTGGGTTATCCGATTCTGTTTGATTGTATTTCCATTGCGATCCATCAACCGGAATATGGAAAGCTATACCATGACTGGGTTGGCAACTGGGTTGTTCTGTTGAAGGCCGCTCTGAATGAAGCCGTCAAAATGGGTTTATTAAAATCCATCAAAACAGAGCCGATGGCAAGAACAATCAGTGCAATTTATAACGGACTCGCAACCCGTTGGTTTGTAGATCGGGAATCGCATTCATCCCAATGGGCGATTGATTCTTTCCAAAAAGCAATAAACGGACTTTTGTCGCCCTATCTGATTTTTAAACCCGAAATAAAGGAGTAATATGGCCGTATTTGAAAATACCGAGAAGATGTACACGGTTTTGGGAAGCCTGTTCGAGCATCTATTGGCTGATCCTGCAACGGGGCCTAAATTTGTCGAATCGAAAATCACCATTAAGTTCATTATTGATGATCCAACCGGAACCATCTGGCTCACTGATGAAGGCAAGGTTATTTGTGGACCTGCTGATATTAAGCCCACAATCCAGATGACACTGAATGGAGATACCTGTCATCTGTTTTGGCTTCAACAAATCTCTCTCCCCATTGCATTGGCCAAAGGTAAAATCAAGGCAAAGGGTCCCATGCCCAAGGTGTTAAAACTTCTTCCCATGCTTAAACCCGCCTATGAAGCTTATCCTGAAATAGCTCGCTCCTTTAATCTGGCTGTTTAAGTCATGTTTTCAGTGGTTGGGAAACAGCAATATGGTTTGTCAATCATTACTCACTTAACCTATTCACACTGGTAGGTATTATGGAAAGAAGCTTAAAACAATTTGAAGCCGACAGGCTGGACGCAGCACGAGTCGCTGCAAAATTGATTCTGGCATCCGGAACAACATCACCCAGGGTCGGCGGTGTTGGCGAATGTACTATCCACACTTTTGAAGATTCTTGTGACATTGAAGATATCTGTCAGGAGATGGAGCGCATGGCTGATTTGAAGGAAAACTGGTCGTTTTTTAAGAGAGACGCTGCAATATTGCGAGATGCGGATATCCTGATGATTGCCACCTCTCTCAGGTGTGTCGCTGATCCTGCTGATATCAACTGCAATATGTGTGGAAAGCTGGTCTGCGAGTATTTGAAAGAGGAGGAGAAACTGCCCCCGGAAAATGATATTGCCTTCAGGGGCCCCCTCTGCATCTTTAGGGCTAATAATATTGCTTATGCCATTGATGGTATGATCTCGCAGGCCAGAAACCTCGGAATCGATTATGGCGTGTATTGGTCTAGTGGAGCCGCTGCCATGAGAATGCGATTGCTACCAAAAAATACCGGGTTTGCGCTGGGCCTTGGCCTGTCGGTAACCGAGAAAAGTCCGTTCAGGGATATCCCTCTGGATTATGCGGATATCAACCAAAGAACCATGAATGATAGGATTATTCAGCGGCTTTGGCCACAATTTCGATCCATATACAGTTAACCCCTTTGAAGATAGAGAGGACTAGATGGCAATTACTGAACTACCTGATTTAATAAACAAGGGTTTGCAGCAAGCTGTGGAATTGATGGCTGTGGCAGCCTATAACAGTTATCGATTTAACGATCACAACACTGTTAAAATTATAACAATTGGAAAAGAGGAGATGGAGACAATCGCCGAGTATTGTTTCTCCCTGGGTGATATGTCACCTTTAGCCGCTAGAGATGGAAGATTTCTGGTTCAATTGATAAAGGAACCCTGCAGTCTTATGATCATCGGTGACAAACGGAAATCTCCATTTAACTATGATTGTGGGGCATGCGGATATCGAACTTGCAAGGAGATGAATAAAGCTGAAAAAGTGGAATCCCTGACCGCCAATGGCCCCAGTTGCCAATTCAAAAACCTGAATCTGAATATAGCAGCCAATTCTGCAGCCTCTCTGGCGCACCGTTTAGGACTTCACTGTCGCGTTTTCAGCACCCTGGCTTTTGCTGCCATGTCACTTGAAATTATTAAAGAAGTTGATCTCGTGACAAGCGTTTCAGTCAGTGCTTCAAAAAAGAATCCCTATTTTGATCGTCATGAATACTGGACCAAGGAGCACTGGAACGAGACATTCAACAAGGAGTTTCCAACATTCAATCGTGGTTTTATTGGCGCTGTTGAGGAATAGATTTAGAGACCAGGAGATTATATGAGTGCAAAAACCCACCTAAATCAAGCAATTGCATCTCACTTAATAGAGATGAAAGCGGATGAAAAACCTGATAAGGAGATTCTTGTATTTGAAAATGGAGATTTTGGTGAAGATATTCTTACTTATAAGGATCTTTATGTAAACTCCAATAAAATAGCCCGCCTTTTTTTAGATAATGGACTGGTAAAAGGGGATACTTATGCTGTTTTTATGCGCAATCACCCGGAGTTTGTATACTCACTATTGGCTGGCCCGGCTATCGGCGCAATCATGGTTCCGATTGATCCCAGGAGTCGGGGGGATCGTCTTCGGTTTTTGCTCGAAAACTCCAAGACCAAGGCTGTTATAGTATCCGGGGAATTGCTGGAAACCCTGAAATCGATTTTACCATTGCCAGAATTAAAGCTGATTGCAGTAGCCTATCGGCCGGAGCAGAAAATTGGCGTTATACCTGATTTTCCGGCGCTAAATGAAACACTGGAAAAGGATAGCTGGGATGTTGTGGAGCAGCAGATTATGGACGTCCGTCATCCGATGGAGATCATTTATACATCCGGCACAACCGGTGATCCCAAAGGTGTGATGATTCGAAATAATCGGTTTGGCTTATACAATATTCTTACCCGGTTGGTCTGGAAGTATAAACCTTCCGACATCCTCTACAGCGGACTTTCGCTGACCCATGGTAATGCCCAGGCAGTGACACTTTTCCCGGCTTTAACAACGGGAACAAAGGCTGTACTGAGTTCCAGATTCACCAAGAGCCGGATCTGGGACATTTGCAGAAAATACAATTGTACCTCCTTCTCTCTGTTGGGAGGCATGATGGCTGGAATCTTCAATGAAGTTCCCAGGGAAAATGATGCAGATAATCCGGTAAAAACAGTAATCAGCGCCGGAACACCGAATGCCATCTGGGCTGAGTTTGAAAAACGTTTTGACCTCAATATTCTTGAATGGTACGGAGCAGTTGAAGGAGGGTTCGCCTATAAACCACCCGGAAAAGGTCCCATTGGATCATTCGGCAAACCGTTGCCCGGAATGATGGAGTTTAAGGTCGTTGATGAAAATGACAACGAACAGCCTCAGGGGGAGATCGGTGAATTGATCGTGCGAATGATGAGAGGAGAAACCAAGGTAGATTACCTGGGAAAACCGGAAGCCTCGGCTGACAAGACCAAAGGAGGATGGTTGCGAACCGGCGACATGGTTCATAAGGATAAAGAGGGTTGGTTTTTCTTTGATTTCCGGAAAGGAAGTGAGTTAAGGAAATCTGGTGATTTTATCCAGCCTGATCATGTTGAAAGTGTTATGGGACAACTTCCGGAAGTCAGCGAAGTCTGTGTTTTTGGCATACCGTCCGAGTTGGGAGCTCCGGGTGAAAGCGATCTGGTCGCAGCCATCGTCCCGTTTCCCGGAGTTACTATTGATCCACACTCAATTCTCACTCATTGCAAGAACAAACTGGAACCCAACTTTATTCCCCTATATTTGCAGGTAGTTGTGGAAATCCCCAAAACAATATCAGAGAAGGCCCTGGATAGGGTTTTAAGAGTAGAGTTCAAACCGGACGGTGACAATGTAATTAGACTGGACCGACTTTGAACCCGTTATGATACCAAACGATTTAATACATAATTGAGGGAGTATCAATGGCATTATATCAAGAGCTAAACCTTGAGCTGACAGCTGAACAGGAAGCAATCAGGGAGGAAACCCATAAGTTCAGTAAGGAAATTCTAAGACCTGCCAGCATTGAATTGGATAAACTGGAAGCCCCGGAAGCAGTTATTAAAAACCCTCTTTTCTGGGATACCATGAAAAAAGGCTATAAGCTGGGCTATCATACTATTTTTCTCCCGGATACATGGGGAGGTATCGGATTGGATCCACTGGAGGTTCACATTGTGTTGGAAGAGTTGGGATGGGGAAGCGTTGATTTCACAATTGGTTTGGGAGTGGCTAGTTTCCCAGCCTTTTTCTCTTCTTTGCTGCCTTCAGACCGACTAGTTGAGGATATTATTATCCCCTTTTGTGGAAATGAAGATGCCTCCATTGTCGGTTGTTGGGGAATAACTGAACCGGATCATGGGACAGACACACTCTGCCCGGGAACACCGGAATTCAAAGATTCAAGGATAACCGGTCAGACAACCGCCTACTTGGAAGGTGACGAATGGGTAATTGAGGGGCAAAAATCAGCCTGGGTATCCAATGGTACCATAGCAACCCACAGCCTAGTTTTCCTGACCATCGATCCCTCCATGGGAATGTCAGGAGGCGGTATTGCCATTGTTCCCCTTGATTTGCCCGGTGTAAAAAAAGGAAGGCCACTAAATAAAATGGGACAAAGAGCCTTGAACCAGGGAGAAATCTATTTTGATAAGGTTCGAATTCCCAAAGACTATATGCTGGTTGATCCCGAGAGTTATGAGATGATGCTGGACATCACCCTCTCAACAGCAAATGCATCCATGGGAGCGATCTTTACGGGGTTGGCCAGGGCTGCTTATGAAGAAGCCCTGGGTTATGCAAAAAAACGGGTACAAGGCGGTAAACCTTTGTTCGAACACCAGATCATTAAACACAAACTGTTTAATATGTTTATGAAAATTGAAGCTGCCAGACAACTTTCCAGGGCAGCCATTGTTTACAACATGAATAACACCCCCCCTTTAACTCAGTATTCAATTGCATCTAAGGTGTTTTGCACCAATACGGCATTTGAAGTCTGCAGTGAAGCAGTCCAGATTTTTGGCGGAAACGGAGTGAGCAGGGAATACTCCATCGAAAAGTTTTTCCGCGATGCCAGAGCAGGAATGATTGAAGATGGAGCCAACGACAGTCTGATGGTAACTGCGGCTCATCAATTGTGAGACAGCTTTTAGCGGTTAGCTTATTGGGACTTGCGGGGAGGGTAAAAGAGACCATTTGGAGGAACTTTTACCAACTTCTTTACTGGAACTGTCAATAGAGTTAATGGCTGAAAAGCTGAAACTCTATTCTAAAAACTAATACCAGGATAATACTGTGAAAAGGTAAATAAATGACAGATGTTTACATTATCGGATTGGGAATGATCCGGTTTAAAAAATACCCAAATCGGGGTGTTCGTGATATGGCGCAGGAGGTGACCCGGATGGCGCTGGAGGATGCAAGATTAAAGAAAGAGTTGATCCAGGCTGCATTCTTTTCCAACACCTTCTGGGGGATGTTTTCAAACCAGCATTCTATCAGGGGACAAGTTATCCTCAGATCCATGGGAATAGAAGCGATTCCCGTTACCAATGTTGAAAATGCCTGTGCTGGCGCTTCTACAGCATTGCATCTTGCTTATACCGGAGTGAAAGCGGGAATGTATGACGTAGCTTTGGCGATCGGTTCTGAAAAGATTACCAATCCGGATAAGATGTTATCTTTAACCGCATATGCCTCCTGCATGGATGTTGATAATTTTGAGAATCATCTCAACATGATGATGGAGCTGAATAAAACCTTTAAAATAGATATCCCGGAAGACCAATCGCCACCTGGTTCTGATCGCAGCATCTTTATGGATGCGTATGCCATGGGAGCAAAGTGGCATATGAATAAGTACGGCTCTACCCAGAAACAGCTTGCTGCCATTTGTGCTAAAAACCATTGGCATGGATCGTTAAATCCCATGGCCCAGTATCAGACAAACATGACGGTTGAAGAGGTCCTGGCCGATAGGCTCGTGGCTTACCCTCTTACCCGTTCAATGTGCGCACCCATAGGTGATGGAGCTGCAGCTGTTGTTGTTTGTTCGGAAGAATATCTAAAAAAACTATCCCGGGTTAATCCTGTAAAAATTCTGGCATCTGTACTTGGAACCGGCACAGACAGAGATCTTGATGGGGAAGATATTGGTGAAAGGCTGGCAAAGCAGGCTTACAACATTGCCGGAATCGGACCTCAGGATATTGATCTGGCAGAACTGCACGATGCAACCTCTTATGGCGAACTGCATCAAACTGAAGCCATGGGATTCTGCCCTCTGGGAGAAGGCGGTCCCTATGCGGAATCAGGCGCTACAAAACTGGGAGGTAAACAACCCATCAATACCAGCGGTGGACTGGAATGTCGTGGGCATCCCATAGGTGCATCCGGGCTCGCCCAAATCTATGAATTGGGTATCCAGCTTCGAGGTGAAGCCGGAAAGCGACAGGTGGAAAATGCCCGCCTGGGATTAGCCGAGAACGGTGGAGGAAATATAGGAGTAGAAGAAGCAGCCATGTGCATTCATTTACTGGAAAAGGTCTGATTGCCCTGCAAATATAATGCACCAGAGAAGTTATTTCCAACAGGGAATATGTTCTTTTGCTACGTATACCCTAATTTGGAAATAACGTCTCTGGATAACCATAATTAACTAATTTATCAGTGGTTTCGCTCTGATACCAGCTGGGAAAAAAGCAGTTCGCTGTTCATACAATTTAATGATTTATCTATGAAATCCACACCATTTCTTTGATCTGTTTCTATGAAGTTACAGCACACCAATTGAAGCGACCAGGATAGTTGACAACCGTTTTTCTCTTCACTTTTCTCTCTCAAACAGTCATAACACAAGTGAAACCGCTACACATCTTATCGATAAAGGCAGTTCTTTTGCATTACTTGCAGGCTGAGTCTATATAAGTCAGACAATGAACCTTTTTATCGGCGATAATTACTTAATAAAGTGGATGGGCAAATGACAAAGAAAGTTTTGCAACATAAGAAAATCAAACTGTTTTTGTTTGTATCTCTTTTTGGTTTTTATGAAATGCTTTATGCAGGAACTGACGAAACTGCGATCTCCTGGAGTATGCTGATAATTGGATTGGTCGGTGGACTGGCTCTGTTTCTTTATGGCATGGAGTTGATGAGCGAAGGGATGACAAAAACCGCCGGTAATAAAATGCGGAATATTCTGGCAATTCTCACCAAAAATCGCGTGATCGGCTTGTTTTGCGGTGCTTTCGTGACCATGGTTATTCAATCCAGCAGCGCCACAACGGTTATGCTGGTAAGCTTTGTCCAAGCCAACTTGATGACATTTGTGCAAGCGATGGGTGTTATCCTGGGTGCAGGGATTGGAACAACCATCACAGCTCAGATGATCGCTTTCAAATTGACCGATTATGCCCTGTTGATGATTGCCATCGGGTTTTTGATCAGGCTCCTGGGGAAAACACCAACTACTCGGAATATCGGTGAGGCTGTTCTGGGATTTGGCATCCTGTTTTTCGGAATGAAAATGATGAGCGATGCCATGAAACCGCTGAGAACCTACACCGCTTTTATTGATCTGCTCCGAGGACTTGAAAATCCGTTTTTGGGTATATTAGTTGGAGCGCTTTTTACTGCATTAATTCAAAGCAGCAGCGCTTTTACAGGAATCCTGATCGTCCTGGCCCAGCAGAATCTGATCACGCTGGAAGCCGGAATTCCAATGGTGCTGGGGGCCAATATTGGCACCTGCGTTACGGCTTGCCTTGCCAGCATTGGTACCAGTCGGGAAGCAAAACGGGTGGCCCTGGCCCATGTCATCTTCAGGATTTCGGGGGTACTTTTATTCATGTTCTGGATACCTACCTTTGCCAACATAGTTCATGCACTGGCTGAGTCTTTCGGCTCGGGTCCTGCCCGTCAGATTGCCAACGCCCATACTATCTTTAATGTGAGTCTGGCGTTGGTTTTTCTACCGTTTACCGAGCTTTTTGCCAAGTTGGTTACAAAAATACTGCCGGATGAAAAGGTTGATAAGGATCTCGCTATCGTCACCTGGCACCTGGATGAAAACTTCATTACCACGCCTGCCCTGGCCCTTGATCTTGCCAGAACCGAAATTTCGAGAATGGCAAAACTGCTATGGCGGATGCTGGATGTTGTCATGATCCCTTTCATGACAAAGGAACCGCGCCGTGACAAGTATTTCCCCCAGCTCTCCTTACAGGGAGGTATTGACATGAGGGAAACGAAACTTGACTTTCTGGAGGAAAAAATCCGGGAGTTTCTTATCAAGGTCTCCAGATATGAATTGTCCGATGATCAGGCCAATGAGATATTTTCAATGATCTCCATTGCCAATGATATTGAAACCATCGGCGATTTAATTCACCGAAATATAGTCCCGTTGATCAGCAAAAAACATTTGCTGGAAGGAGACTTCTCCGAGGCCGGTAAAGAGGAACTGCACATATACCACACCAAGGTCTGTACTCAGATAGAACTGTTGGAGCAATCATTTGCCGAGCTTGATCTGTCAAAAGCCAAACAGATTATGGATGAAGAAAGAAAATACCTGGATCTGGAATTGCAGTACGAAGCCAGACACCTTGAACGCCTGGTACAGCAGGATAAAAATACCAGTGAGACCCATGAAGTTCACACCGAACTCATGGATCTTATGAAGCAGATTGTTGTCTATACCAGCAATATTGCCAAAACATTCTATGCCGCCAGAAACAATATCAAATAAAACAGGTGGGAAATCGATGCTGTTTTCCGGTAGTGTTCTGATCAAAGTATCGCCGGATATGTTTCAATGCTTGGCAGCTCCTAGCGGATATAAGTCAACCAGTTGGCGAGTTTTGGGTTCTTTCCGTTGTAGATGCGGTTCATGCCGCCGGCAATCTTTCTGGTAACCGGCCCCGGGCATGAAATCCCAAGTGTCTTGCCATCAATCGACCGGATGGGTTGAATGTGTTTCAGGCTTACCGAGAAAAAGGCTTCATCCATGGAAAACAATTCACCGGGGAGTGTGTCAACCTCTTCAACAGGCTGTCCCAGATCGTTTGCCAGTTCAATAACAGCCATGCGGGTGATGCCCTTTAATACGTTTTCAATCCTGGCTGTTTTTAAAACCCCATCTTTTACAAAAAAAACACTGGCAGCGGCACTTTCTGCAACAAACCCGTTGGTGTCGATATTGATCACATCCGCATAACCCTTTTTCCTGACTTCAGCCGTAGCCAGGTATCCGTTAACATAACTTCCACAGACTTTGGCATGTAAGGGCATGGTTTCAGGATGAAGCTTCCTGACCGTTGATATGCCAACGTCCGTTGGCGCTGATAGATTATCCTGCTTGATACCAAAGGTTGCAAAGTCTACACAGAAGATAGCCAGATGGACTTCCGGGTTTTGAGGGAAAACATCAAATTCAATCCCAGGATAGTAGGCGAACAGTTTGGTTGCTCCATGGGAGACTTCATTCCTTCTAGCCGCTTCAATACAGGCGGCCATTATCTCATCCCGACCTAGAGGAAGATCCATATAAACCAGCTCAGCGGAGATCAAAAAACGGTCGATATGCTCTTTCAAACCGAAAAAGGCAGGACCTTTTTCGGCAGCAACCACATCCATCACTTCAAAAATGGCAGATCCCCTGCCGAAACTGTGAGACAGAATACTGACGTTAGCCTGATCCCAGCCCTTGAATTCACCGTTTATCCATGCTTCCATTTTTATCCTTTTATATCTCGGTTACAGTTACAAAACAGATCGATAGTGTTTACCCTTTCTTCTTATATAACTTGAGAGTTTAGGTTTCTCTGTCATGCCGGACTTGATCCGGCATCCAGCGTTTTGAAATAATTATGGATTCCGTATCGAGCACGGAATGACAACATATCAGCTTTCTATAGTCTTAAAT
>Ga0180009_10000167_pt1 | contig 100598 bp, 91 predicted proteins | sample OS_PC_MetaG_FD_123537 | JGI IMG/M metagenome (GOLD analysis project Ga0180009, IMG submission 123537) | Groundwater microbial communities from the Aspo Hard Rock Laboratory (HRL) deep subsurface site, Sweden - OS_PC_MetaG | ecosystem: Environmental > Aquatic > Deep subsurface > Groundwater... | reverse complement strand
TTCTGCATCTTGCCCCGTCCGAACGGAACTGGGTAGCGATCTCCTCCACCCGCGGCGCCCTCGGGCCGATATGCTTCGGCGACCAGTATGTGCCGGTGCCGGACTGGATCATCTCCGACCTGCAGGCCAAGGAGGATGCAAGCGGAGCGGTGCCGTTGGCGGATCTGCAGAAAAAAAGGCTGACCCCCGGGGCAGCGGTGGCGGTGGATCTAGATGGCGATACCTCTGCCCAGGGGTTATTTTATTCGTTTTCCGGTCAGGAGAATGTGGTGGTGCTTTTGAGTTTTCTCAACCGGCAGGTGAAGGCCACGCTTTCTTTGGACAGGGTGCAGCGGCGATAAGGCCACGGATTGTTCACCCTTATTGCCTAAAACATTTTTTTGTTTGACGCTGATTGAAAATCTCCTGTATACCGGGGCAACAGTTGAACAGTTGTTCACCCGAATGGCGGTAGCATGCCATTTTTCGATCTCTGCTGGTCTTTTGATATTATTTGTCAGGGAGGAAGCGATGATGGACGAGCAAAAGGAACAACCGGCTTCTCATGTGGCGTCGCAGGCGCAACAATGTGTTGCCTGTCCGGAGGAGGATGAAATCGGCTTGCTTGACTTCTGGCGGGTTCTGGTGCGGCAGAGGAAAATGATTTGTGCGATCACCGGCCTGTCGGTCCTTGGGGCTGTTGTCTATATACTTTTGGCAACCCCTGTCTATGAAGTGCAAGCGGTTGTGAAACCGCCTGAGAGCAAATATGTGGAGGCGCTGAATATTTCTGGCATCAGCCAGGCAACCAGCGCTGATATTTTTACCCTGTTTGCGGGGAATCTCAAAAGCGGTTCCCTTCGGCAGCAGTTTGTTGATGAAAATCCGCAGTTTTCTTCCTTGCGAAGCAACGAACCGAAGGTCAAGGAAGGGACGAAAAAAGAAGCGGGTTCTGTTTTTTTGAGCCTTCAGGGCCATGAGCCCAAACTCATGGCAGATTGGGTGAACGGCTTCATCCTGTATACAGAGAGAAAAACCTTGGACGATTTTTATGATGGCATTGCAATAAAAATCACTGGTCAAAAAAATGCGATATTGGATTCGCTCCAGATAGGCCGGGATGTTGCAGGTCAACGGCGCCTTGACAGAATTGCTTTGCTGGAAGACCAGATCGCCATTGCCCGTGCTTCAAAGATCTTCGAACGGCAACTGACCGGGTATTCGGTGGTGGAAAGTCAAAAATCAGGGATGGTGTTGGATTTTTTGCAAGGACCGATGTATATGCGGGGTGTCAAGGAGCTGACGGCAGAGAAGGAGGCGCTGGAAAGGCGTGAGGATGACGAGCCGTTTATTGTCGGGTTCCGGGATAAACAGGAGAACTTGGCGCATCTGGATGCAGGGTTGAAGCAGTTGCAAGCGACAAGAACGATTGTCCGTGCGGTTGCCGTCGATCAGCAGGCGACTGAGGCGCAACAGCCAGTGAAACCAAAGCGATCACTTGTTTTGGCCATAGGTGTTATTCTGGGTGGGGTATTTGGCGTTATTGCTTCGTTTCTGCTTGATTTTTTTCAACAGCGCGGGAAAAAAACAGAGTTGCACGAAGAGTGTGCTTCAAAGTAGCTTTTTATCCTTATTAAATCCCTTAATCGTTTATGCTGGCCGCGAACCGACAGGGCTAACTCCCACAAAACCCTGCGGTCATTTTTTTTGCGCTTGAAGATATGGGTGAGAATCAGTCTGTGAACTGACGTCCGACACCGAAAAGCGTTTACGGTGAGTGCGATGAGGCGTGTAGTGTTGCACTGGGCTTAATAACTCCTCTCTTATTCGATAGCCACCCCTTCAGCCGTTTCTTCCCGCCGAACGGAGACTCCCGGAATTTCAGTATGCACCCATCTGAATCGATATCCAGCCTGACAACGCGATTGTGGCCTTACCTCACGCCGAGGCGCAGGTGGCAATTCTCCCTGTTGGGTGCGTTGATGATGATTTCCTCGTTTGCGGAGATCCTGAGCATTGGGGCTGTCTTGCCGTTTCTTGCTGCGGTTATGGATCCGACAAAATTATTCAACTATCCCGTTGCCAGGCCAGTAATTCAGTTTTTCGGCATTATTGATCCAAGTCAAATACTCCTTCCTCTGGCGGTTGTTTTTGCTTTGGCAGCCATAATGTCCGGCGCTATAAGGTTGTTGCTGCTCTGGACCAATACTCGTGTTTCCTTTGGGATAGGCGCTGATCTCAGCTACAATATTTATCAAAAAACGCTGTATCAGCCCTATTCAACGCATCTTGGCAGAAACAGCAGCGATGTCATCAATGCTGTTTCCGCCAAGGCGAGTGCCGTTACCAACGGCATTTTTATGGGCTTGAACATCATTAGTGCCATGCTTACGATTCTTGCCATCTTGGTTGCGTTGCTGTATGTCAGCCCGTCTGTAACATTGGTCACCGTGGTCGGTTTGTTCTGCATTTACGGACTCGCCATCTTGCTTGTGCGGAAGCGACTGATGGCCAATAGCCGATGTGTGGCCCGCGAATCCACAAATGTAATCAAAGTTCTCCAAGAAGGGCTAGGCGCCATTCGCGATGTTCTGATCGATGGGAATCAGCCTGCCTATTGCCGGTTGTATCGGGCGGCTGATCAAAAAATGCGCCGTGCTTCCGGGAACAGTACCTTTCTGAGTGGCTGCCCCCGCTATGTCGTTGAAGCATTGGCGATGGCCTTGATTGCGGCGGTTTCCTACGCGTTGGTGCAGCAAGGCAGTATTTCGGAAGTTCTTCCGATACTTGGGGCCATAGCGCTGGCCGCCCAACGCGCATTGCCGCTGCTTCAGCAATCGTATGCCGGATGGGCTGGCATCAAGGCGAATCAAGCCTCAATCCAAGATGCTCTCGACTTGCTAGGGCAAACATTGCCGCCGCATGCTCATGAACCGAGGGGAAATCCGATCCCCTTCCATGACCAAATCAGTCTGCACAAGGTCTCTTTCCGTTTCAATGATCAGTGTCCCTGGATTTTTTCTGATTTAAGTTTGATAATACCCAAAGGCGGTCGCCTCGGATTTGTCGGTCCAACTGGAAGCGGAAAAAGTACCTTGCTTGATTTGATCATGGCTTTGCTGCAACCCGTGGAGGGAGTCATCAAAGTCGATGGTGAAGTTATCACGCAGCGGAATTGCCGGGGATGGCAAGCGCATATTGCCCATGTTCCCCAATCGATTTTTTTGGCAGATGGAACCATCGAAGAGAATATTGCTTTCGGGGTGCCAAATGATCAGGTCGATCGGGAACGGGTGTGCAATGCCGCGAGACAAGCGCAGATAGCCACCGATATAGAAAGTTGGCCCAACCAGTATCAGACATGCGTCGGTGAGCGAGGCGTCAGGCTTTCGGGCGGACAGCGACAGAGAATTGGAATTGCCCGGGCACTCTACAAAAATGCGGATGTCTTGGTCCTTGACGAGGCCACCAGCGCTCTTGATTCAGCCACCGAGGATGCCGTAATGCGATCAATTGAGGAACTTCATCCTGAACTAACCATTTTGATTATAGCCCACCGCATTTCGACCCTTAGGCATTGCACGCAGATTGTCAAGTTAAGCCTCGGGGGAATGATCCAGGTAGGGACCTTTCGGGAGTTTTTTCCGCAGCAAGTGAACGCAATTTCTTCACGCACAGAGCACGCTGCCGTCAGCAGCTAAAACGAAAAGGATTGCCATGATCCCTTACGGACGCCAGGATATCAATCAAGCCGACATTGAGGCAGTTGTCGAAGTATTGCGCTCAGACTTTCTGACTCAGGGGCCGGTAATACCTTCATTTGAAAAGGCCGTTGCCGATTATTGTGGTGCGCAGCATGCGGTTGCGGTAAACAGCGCCACGAGTGCGTTGCATATTGCCTGTCTGGCTTTGGGCGTAGGCAAAGGCGATGTGGTCTGGACGACGCCGATCACCTTCGTGGCCAGCGCCAACTGCGCACTTTATTGCGGAGCGACGGTGGATTTTGTGGATATTGATCCGCGCACCTATAATCTGAGCGTGGACCGCTTGGCGGAAAAACTGGCACAGGCAGAAAAGATCGGAAAGTTGCCTAAGGTTGTTATCCCCGTCCATCTGTGCGGCCAATCTTGTGACATGGCTGGCATTCATGCCCTGAGCCAGCAATATAATTTTAAAATTATCGAAGATGCCTCACACGCCATCGGGGGCCGATACAACGGAGAGCCAATCGGCAACTGCCGCTATAGCGATATCACCGTGTTTAGCTTTCATCCGGTCAAGATAATCACGACGGGAGAGGGCGGCATGGCATTGGTCAACGACCCTGTGTTGGCCAATCAAATGATGCGGTTGCGCAGTCATGGCATCACCCGTGATGCTGCCGAGATGACACATGCGCCAGATGGTCTTTGGTATTACCAGCAGATAGAACTAGGCTACAACTACCGCATGACCGGCATGCAAGCCGCGTTGGGCTTAAGCCAAATGCGGAGGTTGGATGAGTTCGTTGCCAAGCGTCATGTCAGTGCGCAGCGTTATAATGAATTATTAGCAGATTTGCCTGTAGTTACTCCATGGCAACATGCAGACTGTTATTCCAGCTTTCATCTCTACGTTATTCGGCTGGATCTGAGCGCTCTTAGGCATCGCGAGGTTTTTGAGCGGTTGCGTGTGAATGGGATTGGCGTGAACCTGCATTACATCCCTATTTATCGACAGCCTTATTATGCGCGCATGGGATTCAACCTGATTGATTTTCCGGAGGCGGAGCGTTATTATACCGAAGCCATTAGCTTGCCGATTTACCCAGCTTTGACAGATGAACAGCAGCTAGAAGTGGTTCGGCGGTTGATTAACCCCATCGGGCATCAATCGATTTTTTGAGTTTTACGAACAGAAGGCTGCGCCAATGGAACAGAAAAATACAATCTGAAGGTGACGCGTGGTTCCACCGAAACTAACAAGGCTTTGCACGCGAAAACTTCCTGATAAAAATGCACCGTTGTTCGACAGCCAGAGCTTTGGCATGGTGATCTTTGGTTTCTGCTTTTATCTTTGTGATCGTGAAAAGGTGTTTTGTCTTGCCAGCGAAGCAGACCGCCTGTCGAACGTGCCAGGGTGGTTGATGATTTTAGATTACTATACCTTGCTCACTTGGCATCCAGATTATGAGAGGATGACCTGTAAGATTTGGTCTTACCGTGAAGCGCCCTATACCGATGCGCAGAAAGCATGGGTTGCTGTCTCTGTGCTGCGAAATCAGAGAGCACTTAACGCGTGAATCGACTCGCTCTCGGCACTGTTCAATTTGGCTTGCCCTACGGTATCGCCAATCAGGCTGGCCAAGTCACGCGAACGGAAGCGAAGGCCATGCTGCAACTGGCAGTAAACAATGGCATTGACACGCTTGATACAGCCATTGCATATGGCGAAAGCGAAACATGCCTGGGCGAGGTGGGAACGCAAGATTTCAAGTTAGTGACTAAACTTGCGTTGCCCGATGGGTGCGCCGATGTACGCGGGTGGGTTCAGGAGCAGGTTGCCGGATCGTTGACGCGGTTGGGTGTGAGAGCCGTGTATGGTCTGTTGCTGCACCGTTCTGAGCAGTTGCTCGGTTCAAATGGGAAAGCGTTCTATCAAGCCCTGCAAGAATTAAAAGACAGTGGGCAGGTGCAAAAAGTGGGCGTTTCCATCTATTCCCCAAGCGAACTGGAAGCGATCAGCAAACTGTTTTGTCTCGATCTGGTGCAAGCCCCGTTTAACCTTGTTGATCGGCGTCTGCACACAACTGGCTGGCTGCGGCGGTTGAAGAATGACGGTGTTGAAATTCATACCCGTTCCGTCTTCCTGCAAGGCCTGTTGTTGATGCCGCAAGCTGCCATACCGAACAAGTTCGCGCAATGGGGTGAATTGTGGAAGAGATGGCACAAATGGCTTTCAGATTACGATGTATCTGCGGTCCAGGCTTGTCTGTCCTTCCCGCTAGCCTTCTCGGAGATCGACCGGGTTGTCGTAGGGGCAGATAGCGTGAACCAGTTGGAGCAAATTATCGCTGCCGCGATCAGTGTTTCACCAGTTGATCTGCCGGATCTGCATTGTGAAGCGGAGAGCTTGATAAACCCGGCCTGTTGGTCCCATTTATGAAAGTCGTTGCGCTCGTTCAGGCCCGCATGGGCTCCACCCGCCTGCCAAACAAAGTAATGATGCCGATTGGCGGTGTCCCCATGCTTGAGTTGTTGCTTTCGCGCCTATCTCGAGCAAAAGAAGTGGCTCAAATCGTGGTTGCCACTTCGGTCGACGAGCGCAATCAACCGCTGGTTGAGCATGTTCGCAAGCTGGGTTACGCCTGCGAGCAAGGTAGCGAAAACGATGTTCTCGACCGTTTTGTGCAGGCAGCGCGGACTCACCAGGCAGATGCAGTGGTGCGCATCACCGGCGACTGCCCGCTGGTTGATCCCGAACTGGTTGATGAATGCATTCGCCTTTTTAAGACTACAGGCGTGGATTACTTTAGCAACATCAATCCACCCACCTACCCGGACGGACTGGACATCGAAGTCTGCACCTTCAAGGCACTGGAACAAGCCAGCCAAGAAACCAGTAAACCCTTTGACCGCGAACATGTCACACCCTACCTGCGCGAATCGGGGCGATTCAAGATTGCCTCAATGCAGCACGGCCAAGACCTCTCCGCCTTGCGTTGGACGGTGGATGAACCCGCCGACTTTGCTGTGATTGAGAAAGTTTTTCAGTACTTCCACCCGTGTACCGATTTTACCTGGGGCGATGTGCTTACCTTGCAACACCAGCAACCAGACATTTTTAGCATCAACCAGAAGATTATCCGGAACGAAGGAGCCGAAATGGGCACCGGCCAGAAGCTCTGGAAGCGCGCAAAACAAGTTATCCCCGGCGGCAATATGCTGCTCTCCAAACGCGCCGAGATGTTCCTCCCCGACCAATGGCCGGCCTACTTCAATAGGGCTAGGGGCTGTAAAGTGTGGGATCTGGATGGCAATGAATACATCGATATGTCCATCATGGGTATTGGCACCAATATTCTGGGCTATGGTCACCCGGAAGTGGATAATGCCGTGCGCGCTACCATCGACGCTGGCAATATGTCCACCCTTAATTGTCCGGAAGAAGTCTATCTGGCGGAGAAGCTGATTGACCTCCATCCCTGGGCGGACATGGCGCGCCTTGCCCGCACAGGCGGTGAGGCCAACGCCATTGCGATCCGGATTGCTCGCGCCGCTTCGGGCAAGGATAAAGTGGCTATCTGTGGGTACCATGGTTGGCACGACTGGTATCTCTCCGCCAATCTGGGTGAAGAAAAAGGCCTTGATGGTCATTTGTTGCCGGGCCTGGAACCCAATGGCGTTCCCAGAAATCTGCGCGGCACGGTGTTTCCCTTCATTTACAACAACTTTGCCGAATTGGAAGCACTGGTCAACACCCACGACATTGGCGTGATCAAGATGGAAGTGGTACGTAACAAAGGCCCCGAGGACAACTTCCTGCACAAGGTCAGGAAGCTCGCGACAGACCGTAGCATCGTGTTGATCTTTGACGAATGCACCTCGGGCTTTCGCCAGACTTTTGGCGGTTTGCACAAGATGTACGGCGTGGAGCCGGACATGGCCATGTTCGGCAAGGCGCTGGGCAATGGCTACGGCATTACCGCCACCATAGGCAAGCGCGAAGTCATGGAGGCTGCGCAAACCACCTTCATCAGCAGCACCTTCTGGACCGAGCGCATCGGCCCGACTGCTGCACTCAAAACCTTGGAGGTCATGGAGCGCGTGAAATCCTGGGACACCATCACCCGGACCGGGCTGAGTATCCGCCAAGGTTGGCAGCAACTTGCCGACAAGCACGGTCTCACAATCGACCACTGGGGTTTGCCGGCGCTTACGGGTTTTTCTTTTCAAAGCCCCAATGCGCTGGCTTACAAAACGCTTATTACGCAAGAAATGCTGGCCAAAGGTTACTTGGCAGGGAACAGCGTGTATGTCTGCATTGAGCATACCCCGCAGATCGTGACGGGTTTCTTTGAGTCGCTTGATCCAATATTTGTGTTGATCAAAGAATGTGAAGAGGGCAGGGATGTGATGAGCCTGCTCAAAGGGCCGGTGTGTCATGGCGGGTTCAAACGGTTGAATTGATGTCTCAATCCATACTCATTCTCGCCGCCCATCCCGATGACGAAGTTCTCGGCTGTGGCGGTACCATCGCCAAACTGGCGGATGCAGGCGCAACCATTCATGTCGCTTTTTTGGCTGACGGTGTCTTTTCGCGAGCGGGGGATCAAAACAAACAGCAGGAAGAATTGCATATCCGTCGCACCGCTGCCCAAAAAGCCTGCGACATCCTGGGCGTCAAGTCAGTGTCTTTCGGCGACTTCCCGGACAACCGTATGGATACCATTGCGTTGCTCGACATCATCAAGGCCGTGGAAGCACTGATTACCGCGCACCAACCTGAGACGATTTTCACTCACCATGTGGGTGATGTCAACATCGATCATCGCAGAGTGCATGAAGCCGTTGTCACTGCCTGTCGTCCGCAGCACGGCCACCCGGTGAAAATGCTGTTGTGCTTCGAGGTGCCGTCCAGCACTGAATGGCAATTGCCTGGCAGCGCACCGGCGTTTGTACCCAACTGGTTTGTGGATATTTCTGCAACGCTCGATCGCAAGCTGTCTGCACTGGAGGCCTATACCGACGAGCTGCGTGCTTGGCCGCATCCGCGCTCAAGGCAAGGGGTCGAACATCTGGCGCATTGGCGTGGGGCAACGGTCGGTGTGGATGCAGCCGAGGCATTCATGTTAGGTCGGCACTTGGCATGAAGGTCATCTTCCGCGTTGATGCTTCCGTTCGCATGGGCACCGGCCACCTCCTGCGCTGCCTGACTCTGGCAGAATCGCTGCAAGAACGCGGAGTGCAGGTACGCTTTATCTGTCGTGAACATTCCGGCAACCTCATCGCCCTGCTGCGACAGAAGGCCATACCGGTAACGACACTGCCTGCGCCAGGGATGAACGACATGGTGTCCGCCGAAGACTACGCTGTCTGGTTGGGCATGACGCAGGCCGAAGATGCCGAGCAGACCATTGAGGCACTCAATGGAGAGAAACCAGAATGGTTAGTGGTGGATCATTACGGGCTTGATGCTGAATGGGAACAGCGGATGCGTCCGTATGTCAGCAAGTTGATGGTGATTGACGATTTGGCCAATCGTTTTCATGACTGCGATATATTGTTGGATCAAAACTATTCTTCAGAAGGCGAGCGCCGTTATGCAGAGTTGGTCCCTGAAACTTGTAAGCTGCTGGTTGGGCCCCTTTATGCACTGCTACGACCCGAATATGCCATGTACCGTAAAATCCTGCGTGGCCGTGATGGGCGGGTTAAAAAGGTACTAGTGTTTTTCGGTGGTTCTGATCCGCATAATATGACGGGAAAAGCGATTGATGCACTATCTCATCCCACGCTGAAACATCTGGGCGTCGATGTTGTGGTGGGTGCTAATAACCCACATCGCAAGACCATCGAACAGCAGATATTGCACAGACCGCTCACTACTTTGTACAATACTCGTTCGCATCTGGCAGACCTAATGTCTCAGGCTGATTTTGCCATTGGTGCCGGTGGTGTGACGACTTTGGAACGAATGTGTTTGGGCCTGCCGACAGTGGTAGTGAGTATTGCCGAGAACCAAATACATTCATGTATTGCTTTGCATAGCACCCACTATATTGATTATCTTGGTTGTCAAGATAAAGTAGACGTCTTTAGTTTAGCTAATAAAGTGTTCCATATGATCGATAACCCCTGTCAATTGATAGAGATGTCTTTGGCAGGACAAGCTTTGGTGGATGGATATGGAGCCGATATTGTCAATGGAGTTTTAGTAGGATACAGAGAATGAAAAAAGATAAAATACTTGAATTTTGGAATAGTAGAGCAAGCCTAAGTTCATTGGCTGGAACAAATGATATTGGATTGAAACAGCTTGAGATTAAGACGTTATCTCACTATGTAAGCGATGGACAAAGGATCCTGGATTTGGGTTGCGGCAGTGGGACAACAGCCTTTTTTCTTGCTGAAAATAAATCTGTTGAAATCACAGGTATGGATTATTCGCCAGAAATGGTGAAAGAAGCCATACAGGAACGCGACCGAAGAGGTATTTTGCCTTCTAAACTTAACTTTGCGATTCAGGATATACGTAATATTGATAAACTGTTATCGAAACAAACCGTCCCATTCGATATTGTAATAACTGAGCGTGTCTTAATAAATTTGGAAACATGGGAAGAGCAGAAGAACGCAATTCGTGAAATTATTAAACTCTTGCGTCCTGGCGGCCTTTATCTCATGTGTGAGAATTTGCGTGATGGATTGGATAATTTGAACGAAATGAGAATTAGCGTTGGTTTGCAGGCAATTGCTAGCCCTTGGCATAACCGCTATTTGGAGCAGAGTGATATTCTTGAGATTGATTTTGCGGAATTGATTGAATACCGTGATTTCACTTCTGTATACTATTTATTCAGTCGGATTATCAATGCATGGTTGGCAAAAGAACAGAATGAAGAGCCAAAGTATGATGCGCCAATTAATAGACTCGCGTTAGAGTTGAGTAAATTTCCACAATTTGAGGCATTGAATCTAGGGCAGACTAGGCTCTGGGTCTTCCGTCGTCCAGAATAAATTTCGTTTGTCATTGTTCAAGCAGAAAAAGAGGTTCTTCGACGCTTCATGTGGATTTGAGCAAATCCTAATGGGGGTATCGATTCAGGGCCGCATCAGGTAGCGGGTGTGGATTCATTACTCTGCACACGGGAAACAGAAAAAAGGGCAGTTCAGAGTTACTGCTCAAAATAGTCATTTTCACACCAAACGTCGAGGAACCAAAAATGATCACTTCGTTCGATTCATCAAAAGCTTCTCGTTCAGATGGTAATCGCAACTGTGTATTGGTCACTAGCAGGCCTTGGAACAGCAAGATGCCCGATACGCTGGGTGCCCGGACCGGATGTGATTTTGTTCTGATTTCTGAGCCAGCGGAACTAACGACTCAGAAATTGACTTCCATTAATCCCAGATTCGTATTTTTCCCACACTGGTCGCATCGCATTGACTCAAGTATTTATGAACAGTTTGAGTGTGTGATTTTTCATATGACAGATTTGCCTTTTGGCCGGGGTGGTAGCCCGCTGCAGAATCTGATTGCCCGTGGCATCTTTGAAACAAAGATCACCGCACTTCGTTGCGTTGAGGAAATGGATGCGGGCCCAATTTATTTGAAGAAACCCTTCAGTCTGTACGGTTCGGCAGAAGAGATTTTTATGCGAGCATCCAATGTTATTGAGGACATGATTGTAGAGATACTTGAAAAATTGCCCGAGCCGATACCTCAAGATGGAGTGCCAACAATCTTTAAGCGTCGCAAACCAGAAGAAAGTGCTCTGGTTGCTGCTCAATCACTGGAACAGGCGTTTGACCTGATTCGAATGCTGGATGCTGAGGGTTATCCCAACGCCTTTTTAAATGTAGGCCCTTTTAAGATAGAATTTACACGCGCGTCGATGAAAACTGGTCATGTGGTAGCGGATGTCCGGATCAGTCTTACCGAAAATGTTAACGAAAGAGGCAAGTAATGATCAAGATAGGAGAGCGAGAGATTGGGCTAAAACACGCTCCTTTCGTTATCGCTGAAATGTCCGGCAACCACAACCAATCGCTCGAACGGGCATTGGAAATTGTTGAGGCCGCAGTCAAAACAGGTGCACATGCGTTGAAAATTCAGACCTACACGCCTGATACCATGACGCTTGATCTGGATGAGCGGGAATTTCATATCAGCGACCCTAACAGCCTGTGGGCGGGGACTTCGCTCTATAAGCTTTACGGCGAAGCCTACACCCCATGGGAATGGCACAAGCCGATTTTTGATAGAGCACGGGAACTGGGAATAATCGTTTTTAGCACACCTTTCGATGATATGGCAGTGGACTTTCTTGAGAAATTGGATGTGCCTTGCTACAAGATAGCGTCGTTTGAAAATACAGATCTGCCGTTGATTCGTCGCGTGGCTGCAACGGGTAAACCGCTGATTATCTCCACCGGAATGGCCACCGTGGCGGAATTGGACGAAACCGTTCGCGTTGCGCGTGCGGCGGGCTGCAAAGATTTGATTCTGCTCAAGTGCACCAGTACTTATCCTGCCACGGCAGAGAAAACCAACATTCTGACCATCCCGCATCTGCGCGAACTGTTTGGCTGCGAAATTGGCCTGTCGGATCACACCATGGGTGTGGGCGTGTCGGTGGCCAGCGTGGCCCTTGGTGCTACGGTCATCGAGAAACACTTCACTCTTAATCGCGCCGATGGAGGCGTGGACAGTGCTTTCTCCATGGAGCCTGCCGAGATGGCACAGCTAGTGATCGAGACTGAACGAGCCTGGCAGGCACTGGGGCAGGTCAGTTATGGTCCTACCGAAGCCGAGAGAAAATCCATAGTGTTTCGCCGCTCACTGTATATTGTGAAAGATTTGAAAGCCGGTGATGTACTGACGAAGGAGAGTGTTCGCGCGATCCGACCGGGCCTGGGGTTACCAACGAAATATCTTGATGTGGTGTTGGGAAGAACTGTGAATCAGGATGTGGAAAAGGGGACCCCCATGAAATGGGAGCTTCTGGGGTGAAAATGAAAAAAACAGAGATTGTGCAATGAAAATATGTGCTGTCATAGAGGCACGAATGACATCTTCGCGGTTGCCTGGGAAAGTGTTGATGGAGGCACTCGGGCAACCTTTATTGCATCATCTGGTTTCCCGATTGCGGGTTGTGCCATCCTTGGACGGGATAGTTCTGGCAACGACCGTCAATGCCACGGATGATGCCTTGGATTCTTTTGCCAAGCGGGAAAGAATAGCCTGTTTTCGTGGAAGCGAGGATGATGTCATGGCGCGGGTCATCGGTGCGGCGGAGTCTGTGCAGGCCGATGTTGTTGTGGAAATAACCGGTGACTGCCCCATCATCGACCCGCAGATTGTTGAACAGACAATTCGGATGTATCGTGCTCATGATGCGGACTATGTGGGAAATGCCCAGATACGGAGCTATCCGGACGGCATGGACACCCAGGTGTTTAGCCTGGAGACCCTCAAGCGCTCGGCATCCATGACCAGTGCGCCGCTTGACCGCGAGCACGTTACATTGCATATTCGTAATCATCCGGAGTTGTTCTCCCACGTGCATCTGGTGGCCCCGCCAGAGATGCATTGGCCTGAGTTGGGATTGACTCTTGATGAACCGGAGGATTACGAACTGCTCAAACGAATCATAGAACATTTCGGCGAGGATAATTCCCTTTTTGGTTGTCTTGACGCGGTACGGTTGTTGCGCGCTAATCCGGACTGGGTCGCTATTAATAAGGCAATCCAACGCAAGGGCGACACATGAGTGTTGGTGTCTTGCTTGTGGGGCTTGGGCAGATCGGTTTGGGCTACGATTTGGGTCTTGATCGCGAAGCACATGTCTACACCCATGCCAATGCTTTTAGCCAACATCCGTATTTCCATCTGATGGCTGCCGTGGATCAAGAGGAGCAACGGCGACAGATTTTTGCGCAAACGTATCACTGTCCGGCCTATGCAGATGTAGAAAGTGCTCTCCGTCATCATCAGCCGGAACTGCTCGTGATTGCCGTTCCGACCGGACTCCATAATGAGGTCCTGCAACGAGTGTTTCGGACGCATCTCCCCAAGGCAGTCCTGTGCGAAAAGCCGCTTTCCTACGATTTAAATGAAGCCCGGGAAATGGTGCAGGCTTGCGCGGCCAAGGGCGTCGGCCTGTATGTGAACTACATGCGTCGTTCAGACCCCGGCGTCATAGAGGTCAAGCGGCGGCTCGATAAGGATAACGCGGGGAATCCGGTTAAAGGGGTAGTGTGGTACTCTAAAGGCTTTTTGAACAACGGGTCTCACTTCTTTAATCTTCTGGAATATTGGCTCGGTCCGATGCTCCACTCACAGGTGTTGCACTGTGATCGGCGCTTGGGCGAGAGTGATATCGAATTGGATGTGCAGGTTACTTTCGAACGTGGGAATATAGTGTTTCTTTCTGCCTGGGAGGAGGCTTTTTCCCACTATACGATTGAATTACTCTCGCCTTGCGGCCGCCTGCGTTATGACCGGGGAGGGGAATTGATCCAATGGCAGTCAACCCGACCCGACCCGCACTTCCCTGGCTATACCGTGCTTGCCGATACGCCGGAAACCATCGATTCCGGAATGGATTGTTATCAACTGCATGTGGCCGAACAATTGGCCGCCGGTTTTCAAGGGAGAAGCTGCAGCTTGTGCCCAGGAGCTCAAGCGCTGGCTACCCTGGAGTCCATGCAAACAATTATTGGGGAACTATGAGCGTGACAACTGAACTTTTGGCTCTCCACGGTGGGCCTAAAACAATCACCCAGCCATTGAATCGTTATAATTCCATCGGCAGAGAAGAAGTCGAAGCTGCTAAAGCAGTGGTCGAGAGCGGAATACTTTCCCAATTTCTGGGGTGTTGGGAACCTGATTTTTTTGGTGGTCCCAAGGTGCAGGAGTTTGAACGTCAATGCGAGGCGTACTTCGGCGTCAAGCATGCGATCACTGTCAACTCGTGGACTTCCGGTCTGATTGCCGCTGTAGGTGCCATCGGCATAGAGCCGGGCGATGAGGTAATCGTCAGCCCCTGGACCATGTGTGCCAGCGCCACCGCCATCCTGCATTGGAATGCGATTCCGGTTTTTGCCGATATCGAACCGGAAACTTTTTGCCTTGACCCTGCTTCGGTGGAAGCGAATATCACTCCGTACACCAAGGCTATCATGGCTGTGGATATTTTTGGTCATTCTTCCGATGCGGAGGCGCTGATGAAGATTGCCAAATTGCATGACCTCAAGGTTATTACGGATACAGCCCAATCTCCGGGGGCCTATTATAAAGGGAAGTTTGCCGGGACGTTAGCCCATGTGGGAGGGTATAGCCTCAACTACCACAAACATATCCATACCGGCGAAGGCGGTATTCTGGTTACGGATGATGATGAAATCGCAGATCGTTTGCGTCTGATCCGCAATCATGCAGAGGCGGTGGTTGGCGACAAGGGCGTCAGTGACTTGCGGAACATGGTTGGTTATAATTTCCGGCTGGGGGAAATTGAATGCGCAATCGGCATTGAGCAGCTAAAGAAATTAAAGGGGTGCGTTGCCAGCCGTCAGCGAGCGGGCGAACGGTTAACCCGGGGGATTCGTGATCTGCCTGGTTTGCGGACTCCGGTTATTACACATGATTGCACCCATGTGTATTATGTGTACCCGATTGTGTTGGATGTGGAAAAAATCGGGGTGTCCCGGGCTCGTATTGTGGAAGCCTTGGAGGCAGAAGGAATTGAGGGCTTGGCCGCCGGCTATGCTAATGTTCATCTTTTACCCATGTATCAACAGAAAATGGCCTATGGCTCCGGGGGGTTTCCCTGGACTTCGGATATCTGTCATCGTGATGTCAGTTACACAAAAGGCATCTGCCCCACGGCGGAAAAGTTGCATGAAACCACCTTTCTGGGTTTTGAAATGTGTCTGCATGAACTGTCGGATGAGGATGTTGATTTAATAGTGCGTGCCTTTCGGAAGGTGTGGACCCGGATGGAGAGCCTGAAATGATCTATCAGCTTAACAATAATTGTTTCGTTCGTCCCCTTGCCGAAACCGATTTGGATGGCGCCTATCCTGGATGGTTTGAGGATCAAGAGGTGTGTCGATATAATTCCCATGGAAAATTTTTTAAAACGAAGGCTTTTTTTAAGGAGTATTTCGACAATCTCAATCATGAAGATCGTGTGGTTTGGGCCATTTGTCATGACACAGATGGTCATATCGGCAATGTCAGCCTGCAAGAAATTTCTCTGATTAACCGTACGGCGGAATTCGCAATCCTTTTGGGGGACAAGCGATATTGGCGTAAAGGACTGGGGCTGCTAGCAGGAAGGAAAATTCTTGAGCACGGATTTAATAAACTGAATTTGGAGCGCATATATTGTGGAACTGCCGCAACCAATGAAGGAATGAAAAATCTTGCCATTGCCATGGGGATGATCTTGGAAGGTACGCGACGCCGGCAGCTTTTCCTCGACGGGGCCAGGGTCGATATGCTCGAATACGGAATTTTACAGTCTGAATTTAAAGCTTAGTCTGATGCTTGCGATTATTTCCCATGATGCCGGCGGTGCTGAGATTCTCAGCAGTTTTGTGCGGCGAAATTCGCAAGAGTGCCTGTTCGTTCTCGATGGGCCCGCCCGGAAGATTTTTGAGCGGAAATTAGGTGAAATCAGATCATCCTCCCTTGAGGATGTCGTGAGCAAGGCAACGGCCGTCTTGTGCGGGACGAGTTGGCAGTCTGATCTTGAGCTGCGGGGAATCAAGTTAGCCCGATTGCAGGAGAAGCCATCCGCGGCTTTTATTGATCATTGGGTCAATTACCCGGAGAGATTTACCTGCTCTGGCCAACTCGTGCTACCGGATGAAATCTTGGTCGGAGATTCCTTGGCGCAGGCTTTGGCAACTGATGCTTTTCCGGGACTGCCGATCCGTTTGGTGCCTAATCCGTATTTTAAGGATATTCAAGAGGAGCTTGCCGGCCTTCCGGTTCAACGGGTTGCCAATTCACCGACGTTGTCGGTGCTGTACGTTTGTGAGCCTGTACGAGAGCATGCGTTCAAACAATATGGAAATGAGCGGTACTGGGGCTACGTCGAAGAAGATGCGCTCCGCTATTTTTTGTCCGGCATTGAAGCGCTGGGCAAGCCGGTGGATTCCGTCGTCATCCGCCCGCATCCTTCGGAGAGCCTGGACAAGTACGAATGGGCAAAAACAGAGTACAACGTGCCGATTCATATTGGCGGAATCAAATCCTTGCTCGAAGAAATTGCCTGTAGTGATGTGGTGGTGGGGTGCCAATCCATGGCCATGGTTATTGGGTTGTTGGCAGGAAAACGAGTTGTCAGTTCGATTCCTCCGGGCGGAACCCCATGTGTCCTGCGGCAAACAGAAATTGAAAAGTTTCAGCTCCTCATCGAACAGCAACGGACACCATGAAATACTGCAAAATCTGCCTCCAGCCTGATACAAAGCCCAACGATTATTTTTCGGCTGAAGGGGTTTTTTCGGCATGTCTATCCTTTTGTGGTGATTATATTTTTTGCGGATTACACTGACTCGAAGAAATTTATTGTCTGTGGAGTCGAACAATTCCTATAAAGAGTTTATTGTGCCGAAAAGATCTTTGAAGGATGGGACAAGAGAAACGAATTCATGACGAAGCCTGTAGTTGTGATTCATATCGATGCGTTACGACGTGAATATGTAAGCAGTTGGCTTCTGGGGCAGAAATTCGAACGAGCCGGATATCGCGTGATCATGACATCGCGAACTTCCACTTCTTACTTGTTCAGGGTATTTACGCCTGATGTTGTGATCTTGTCGCATGTATTTGTTTTGAGTTCTGCTGAGTTGACAGCCTTGATTAAACGCAATGTCAAAGTTTACATTAACGAAGTGGAAGGTGTGATCAATGATGAAGCGGGCATCGGCAGCACTTATCCAGCGGGATATATTGATTATAAATTGCTCGCAGGAATTTTTGTGTGGAGTCGATGGTCGCGTGATTGGGTGATAAAGCACCGAAATATTGATCCACAACGTGTTCATGCCACCGGTTCGGTCAGAAATAATATCGTTACTAAGCGCAAAGACTCCCAAAATACGCCAGCGGTCGGCATCCTTTCTCGTTTTGAACTTATTAATACCTTTGATGGCAGACATAATTTCCAGAATCTGCTGGAGATTGATCCAGAAGATGAGGCATATCGGTGGTACTATGATCGATGTGGCATCGACTCGGAAGCATTTTCCATCGTTGCAAAAGTGATTGGTATCCTTACGACGAAGGGCATCGTTGTTTCCCTCAGACCGCATCCGAATGAGAACGTCAGCAGCTATCAGGCTCTGAAACAAAAATTTGGCCCACTTTTTAATGTCGACGCGAGTTACGACCTCAACGAGTGGTTGAGTAAGGTGTCGGTTGTCATAGGGCCTACATCTACGGCTTATACCGAAGCGTATCTTGCTAATATTCCAATTATTTCTACCCAAGGTATTCAAAAATGTCATTACAGTGGCGCGGACTGTGTTAGGAGCATTAACATATTTTCCAAGGCTGCCTACATGCCGAAAACCATTGATGATGCTGTTGCGTTGTGTATGAATTCTTCGTTGTCGCCCGTCGATTCACCGGAGCTGAATGACTATTTCGACAGTTTTTATTCGATTAGGAAAAAAACCAATCCCATTGATGAAATTGTGGGGATTGTTCTCAGGGATGTCGCGGCTTACCGTTTTTCAGAGCGTGCCGTTTTCCGCTGGCTGGGGCCAGTGCTCAAGTATTTTATTGATGTGGCCAGTCTGTGCCGGGTGGCTTTCACGCGTCACCCTTTCAAGTCATTGCGCAATATACGTCAATACAATTTCAACACTGTTTTGCACCGCCCCAGTGAGTATATGAAACAGCTTAAGAACGGAAGATTAATATAATCTCCCCAGTGACCCTGCGGGTAAACGATGCTTTCTCCTCTTGCTGTCCTTAACCATCACAGAGACTAGCTCCTGCCGATTATGAACTGTTACCTTTGTAACCACTCGGATCATCGCACACGTAAAGGTATGGTACGCGATAATCCTTTATTGGCAATTGTCGAGTGTTCCAATTGCGGGCTCGTGGCGCTCAACTCGGTCGATCACATTCAACCCGGGCACTACGAAAAATCAGGTATGCATGGGGAAGCGCCTCTGGCTATGGCATCATGGCTCCACGAAACAGATCAGGATGACCAGCGCCGCTTTGATATGCTTAAGCCGATGCTTCCCAACAGGAAGTTGCTGGATTTCGGTTGTGGTGCGGGTGGCTTCTTGAGCAAAGCACAGCACCTCGCAGGCACTGTTGTCGGCATTGAGCTTGAGCGGCGGGTGCGCGAGTACTGGGATGGGCAAATCGCAATCCATCCCGATTTCGATTCCGCGGGAGGAGAGCACGATCTGATTACCGCCTTTCATGTCATCGAACACCTTGTTGACCCCAGGGGTATGCTTGGTCGGCTTGGCGATATGCTTGCGGCAAATGGCCGGCTGGTGGTCGAAGTCCCCAGTTCGGAAGATGCCCTGCTTACTGTCTACGAGTCTGATGCCTTTCAGCGCTTCACCTATTGGAGCCAGCATTTGTTTCTCTTTAATGTGGAGACGTTGCAGACGCTGGCCCGGCAGGCGGGGTTGAAAGTGGTTTCAATTCAGCAACACCAGCGCTATCCACTTTCAAATCACCTGTATTGGTTGAGTCGTCAAAAGCCCGGCGGACATGAACGATGGGCTTTCCTTGATTCTCCCGCGTTGACGGAAGCGTATGCCGCTTCCCTGGCCGCCGTCGGCAAATGCGATACGCTGATTGCCTATCTTGAGAAGAATGAATCCTGTGCCTGAGATGCTGATTTTAGCCGGCGGATTCGGCACGCGCCTGCGATCCGTCGTATCCGACGTGCCCAAGCCCTTGGCGCCGGTTGCAGGCCGGCCATTTCTGTATTACCTGATCGAAAGTTGGATTCGGCAGGGTGCAACAAAACTTACCCTTCTGTTGCATCACGAAGCGCCTTTGGTTGAAAAATTTTGCTCCGCAGCACAGAGAGCGGGTCTCTGGCGTGATTGCCAGTTCCGTACTCTGGTTGAGCCAACCCCCCTTGGCACCGGCGGCGCGGTTGCGTATGCCGTTCAGCAACTCCGGCTTACAGGGTCTTTTTTGGTGGCAAATGCGGACACCTGGATCGGGAGTGGAGTGCGGGAGATTTCAGCAGCGGCACCCCCCTCAATTGCAACCATTCAGGTGCAAAACACCGAACGTTATGGCAGGATGCGAATTGATGGGCGTCGTGTAATGGCGTTCGAGGAAAAACAGGCAAGCGAAGGCCCGGGTTGGATTAATGCCGGGCTCTATCATCTTCACGCAAACTATTTCACCGAGTGGGATGGCTGTCCATTTTCGCTGGAGGGTGAGATTTTTCCTGCGCTGGCTTCCAATGGGGAATTGAGCGCAGTGCCTTTGAAAACCGATTTCATCGATATCGGCATTCCCGACGATTACTTCCGTTTTTGTCGCTGGATTGAAACAGACCGTAGAGACTCCTTGTGCATCTGAATCTATTTTTGATATCCGAAAACGCTTCTCTGCGGGAGGCCCTCGCGCAGATTGAAGCCAATCACCATGGAATTATTCTGACAACCGATTCGGCGGGTGGCGTGTCCGGCTTGGCCACGGATGGCGATATTCGCAGGAAGTTGCTTGATGGTGCGTCGTTGGACGACCCCATTGCCGCATGCGCCAACGCAGAGTTTGTGTGGGAGGCCCCGACCACCACGCGCGAGTTGTTGATGAAGAAACTCGATCATCGTATTCGCGTGATTCCCTTACTTGATGCAGATTCCCGGCTTGTGGGCATTGTCAGCAGGGATCATTTGCCGATCCAGGCGGAGGAAGCGGTTTATGCCCGGGCCCGGTCGCCGGTTCGCATCAGCTTCGGCGGCGGCGGTTCGGATTTGACCCACTATTTTGCTGGGGAGGGGGGGGCGGTCATCAATACCGCTATTTCCCTTTACAGCCATGCCACGTTGCGAATCCGAGACGATGAAAAAATAATCATCCGTTCGCTTGACCTCCGGGAGACACTCTGTGCCGATGACCTCCCCTCTGCCTTGAACCAAGAAGGCCGCTTCGGTCTTATTCAAGCTCTGCTCAAGGCCATTCATCCGGATTTCGGATTTGAGCTGTATCTGCATTCCGACTTCCCAATGAATTCAGGCCTCGGCGGTTCCGCCGTTGTCTCGGCGGCAGTCCTTGGGTGCTTTAATCAGTTCCGGCGAGATCAGTGGAATCTGCATGAACTGGCCGAGCTCGCATTTCAGGCGGAGCGCCTGTATCTTGGGGTCGCGGGCGGTTGGCAGGATCAATACGCCACCGTATTCGGCGGGTTTAATTTTATGGAATTTCGGATGGATCAAAATATTGTCCATCCTTTGCGCATTCATGTGGACACGCTGCTGGAACTGGAGGAAAGCCTGATTCTCTGCGATACCGGAACCACGCACGACTCTGGGGACATCCATCAGGATCAGCGCCGCCAGATGGAGCAGCACGACGTCCGGCAGCAGGTGCAGACCAATGTCGAGCTCTCCTATCGGATACGCAATCAATTGCTTCGCGGCAAACTGCTGCAATTTGGCCAATCGTTGCACGAGGCGTGGCAGTTCAAGCGGCAGTTCAGCAACAAGATTTCGAACGCCCGATTGGATCATATCTACGAAAACGCCCGTCGCCATGGCGCCATCGGCGGCAAGTTGCTCGGCGCAGGCGGGGGAGGGTTCTTCATCTTTTACGTCCCGCCATTCCGCAAACATGAATTGATGCTCCAGTTGGAAGAGGCAGGACTGCAGGTTCGCCCCTTCCGTTTCGAGCAGGAAGGTCTGCGGGCATGGACAGTGCGGGAGCGTAAACAGGGCATGGATTGTGAGAGAGCATGAAAATTACAATCGGAAATTATGAAATCGGCGCTGGCCGAACCTACGTTATCGCAGAGATCGGCAATAACCATAACGGCAGCGTCCAACGGGCTCTTGAGATGATCGACCTCGCCTGCGGCATGGGGGCGGATTGTGTCAAGTTCCAGATGCGGCATCTGGACGAAGTCTATCGCCAGCGGACCTTGCGTAAGGACGGTGAAGACCTCGGGACGGAATACGTCCTCGATCTCTTAAGTCGTTTTGAGATTTCCATCGAGGAGCACCGCAAGCTTATGGACTATTGCGGGCAAAAAGGAATCATGTACCTCTGCACCCCATGGGATGCACGCAGCGTCGACGTGCTGGAGAGCTTCGGTGTTCCTGCTTACAAGGTGGCGTCCGCCGACCTGACGAATCTTCCGCTGCTCGACAAGTTGGCCAAAACGGCAAAACCCCTGATTCTTTCTACGGGCATGAGCCATCCGGAAGAGGTGGCCGCCACCGTTTCCTTCCTGAATCAGCGGAAGGTTCAATTCGTTCTTCTGCACTGCAACAGTACGTATCCGGCGCCTCTGCACGACATCAATCTCAAGTGGATGCACCAGTTGCGGAAGGTTCATCCACTGGTCGGATACTCCGGGCACGAACGCGGGATCAATGTTTCCCTTGCCGCGGTGGCGCTGGGTGCCTGCGTCATTGAGCGCCATTTTACGCTCGATCGGACCATGGAAGGTCCGGACCATGCAGCAAGCCTGACGCATCCCGAGTTCAAACGGTTGGTCGAGGGGATACGTGAAATTGAGGAAGCGCTGGGAGAAGGTGGGAAACGTCAGTTGTCCCAAGGCGAAATGATCAATCGCGAAAATCTCGGCAAAAGTTTGGTGGCTGCTATTCCCTTGTCCGCGGGGACCCAAATTGTCCCCGAGCACATCAAGGTCCGCAGCCCCGGACAAGGATTGTCGCCCCAGCATTACGATGCCCTGCTCGGCCGCACTCTGCAGCATGATATGGCTGAAGAGGATTTTTTTTATCCCTCCGATCTCAAGGATGAACGGTTAGAACCACGTCTATATAGTTTCTCGCGGCCTTGGGGCGTCCCGGTCCGCTATCACGATTTTAAGGAATATGCCGCTCGCATCCGGCCTGATGTTTGGGAGTTCCACCTCTCGTATTCGGACATGGAACTTGAGCCAGGGGATTTTCTTGATGGGCCTTGCATGGCGGATTTCGTAGTGCATGCGCCGGAGTTGTTTGCCGGAAGTCGGCTGATGGATCTGGCGACTCCCGACGATGCGTCCCGGCGTGAATCACTTCTTGAGACTCAGCGGGTTATCGATATTACCCGGCGTCTGAAGCGCTTTTTTCCGAAGACCAAGAGGCCTCCCATCGTCGCCAACATCGGCGGATTCACAATGGATGAACCCCTGCCGGCATCAGCGATCCAGGGCTACTATGAACGCTTTGCGAAAAGTTTGCAAGAACTGGACATGGACGGCGTTGAACTTATCCCCCAAACCATGGCCCCTTTTCCATGGCATTTCGGCGGCCAGCGTTACCAGAATATCTTTGTCAAGATTGACGAGATCGTCGAATGGTGCAGTAAGCTGAATCTGCGCATGTGTTTTGATGTGTCACACAGCCGATTGACCTGTAATCATATGGGTTTGGACTTTTATGATTTCAGCGCTAGAATTGCCCCATTCACCGCGCACCTTCATCTGGGAGATGCTAAAGGGCTCAACGGCGAAGGCCTCCAGGTCGGGGAAGGAGAAATCGACTTCGTACGTCTTGGCAATATCCTGAAAAAAGGCTGCCCAGCCGCTTCATTCATCCCGGAAATCTGGCAAGGGCACAAGAATGGGGGGGAAGGGTTTTGGGTAGCACTGGAGCGATTGGAGGGGAAGCTGTGACCAACCCGATAGCAACCGAAATATGTAATCAGATCGAAGCGTCGATTATTGCTAAACAAGCTGTTGTGCAGGATTTGCAGATCATTGCCCAGGTCGAAGCCTTGACAAACCTGTGCCTGGCTTCTCTGCGCGGCGGCGGCAAGATCATCTTTGCCGGTAACGGCGGCAGTTTTGCCGATGCCCAGCACCTTTCCGCAGAATTTACTTCCCGTTTTCAGTTTGATCGCGCGCCATTGCCCTCCCTGGCACTGGGGACCAATAACTCCGCCATCAGTGCTATCGGCAACGACTACGGTTACGATAAGGTTTTTTCCAGGGAACTTGAGGCAATTGCCAAACCCGGCGACGTCTTTATCCCTATCACGACCAGCGGAAACAGCCCGAACATTCTGGCCGCCGTTGAAGTAGCGAATCGGCAGAATATCTCCACCGTTGCCTTGACAGGCATGAGTGGCGGGGAGCTGAAGCGCCATTGCGAATGCATCTGCATACCATCGGCCGAAACTGCCCGTATTCAGGAGTGCCACATTATGCTGGGGCATATTCTCTGTGGCCTGGTGGAAACGGCACTATTCCCAAGGTTAAGCAATCATGGGTAAGCGCGTTGTTCTTATCATCCAGGCTCGCATGGGCTCCAGTCGCCTGCCTGGAAAATCGATGATGGACCTGGCTGGGGCACCCTTAGTCGGCCGTATCCTTGAGCGCGTGAAGCGTTGCAGCCGTATCGACGATACGGTTTTGGCTATCCCGGATACGGAAAAGGATGCCGTGTTGAAATCGTTGGGCGATCAGTACGGGATTACAGTTTTTGCCGGTTCGGAAAATGACCTTGTTGAACGCTACTATCAGGCAGCGCTCCGGAGTAAAGCGGACATCGTCGGGCGCTTGCCGGCGGACAACGCTACCCCGGAGCCCTCCGAAATCGATCGCATTGTCGACCACCATCTATCGCTCGGGCGACCGGGGTTTTCGTCGAATTTGTCCGTTATTGACAATTCCGGATATCCGGACGGGATCGGCGCCGAGATGTTCGATTTTTCCTTGTTGGCAGAGGCAAGAGAGCGAAACCCCGATTCGCGCCGGCGCGAACATGTGCACCTGAATTTCTACGACTACGGGATTGGTCAGCCGGTCGATGCCAAGTGGTGTCCCATCAGCACAGTTAAATGTCCTGCGGAATTCAGGCGTCCCGATCTTGTTCTCGATGTGAATACTCAGGCGCAATATGAGTTCATGCGGAAACTCTATGAGTATCTGTATCCGAGAAATCCGAAGTTTCACATTACAGATATTATTCGCTGGTATGACGAAGTGTATTGTCGCGCCAGCGGATGACTGCGTGGATTTAAAATTTACTGCGTCATCCCACCCTGCGGTGTATGTATCTACTTTTAGTCATTTTTCCCGTTGTTCGACTTAGTTGGCTTACGAATACGGGGAAGGATACGAACGACAACCGGTTCATCGGAATTTTTTCTATTAAGGACATCTGAAATGGCAACGCAATCCCGCTTGGTGTATTTCAACGGAAAACTCGTCCCGGAAACCGAGGCGAAGATTTCCATCTACGACTCGGCACTGATGTTTGGCGACATGGTGTTTGAGATGACCCGCTCGTTTAAAAAGAAGCAGTTTAAACTGCGGGAGCACATCGAGCGTTTGTACGCTGGACTCAAGGTACTCCGTATTCCGCTCCAGATGACCCCGGAAGAAATGGAGCGCGCGTGCTACGAGACCATTGAGGCGAACGACCATCTCTTTGGCGCAGACGATGAACATCGTTTGATGATAGATGTTTCTCGCGGATTGCTTGGCATTTACCAGGGGATTGAAGGGTTGCACAAAGGGCCGAATGTCATCATTGCTGATTTTCCTCTGCGTTGGACGGTCGCCGGCATGGGGCAATTGTTTGAAACCGGCATCAATGCGGTTATCACTTCTCAGCGGGCGATTCCCGCAACATTGCTCGACCCCAAGATTAAGAACCGAAGTCGTATTCATTACCTGATGGCGAATATTGAAGCATCTCAGATTGATGGCGACAACAATTGGGCTCTTCTTTTGGATCCGGATGGCTTTATTGCCGAGGGGACAGGAGATAATTTTTTCATCATCAAGAATGGTACGGTGATTACACCGGAGGGCCGAAATATCTTGCGTGGCGTATCTCGTGCATACGTGATAGAGGAACTCTGTCCACAGTTGGGCATTCCCGTTGTCGAAAAGAACATTGAAGCCTATGACGTTTACACCGCCGATGAAGCGTTCATGACCGGGACACCGTTTTGCATGCTGCCTGTAACTTCACTCAACGGGAACCTCATCGGCACGGGAAAAGTCGGCGAAGTATTTGATAAAATTATTCGGCGGTGGGGGGATAATACCGGCGTCGATATCGTTCGCCAAATTCAAACGTGGGATGCTGAACGCGGGGCCTCTGCAACCGGAAGCGCCCCAACGCCTTACCGGTTCAAAACGAAGTGAGGCAGCAAATCGGTTTCATGCAGGGCCGGCTTTCGCCTATGGTGGATGGGCGCATCCAGGCGTTTCCGTGGCAGTTTTGGCAAGACGAGTTTTCCCTTGCGGAACAACTTGGCTTTGGTGCAATGGAATGGACGCTTGATCAGGAGCGGCTTTACGAAAATCCCCTCCTGACGGCGGCCGGGCAGAGCAAGATCCAGCAGCTTTGCAAACGGCACGGGATCGATATCCCCTCCCTGACCGGGGATTGCTTTATGCAGGCGCCTTTCTGGAAGGCTCCCGCGGAGGAGCGCGCAGCCTTGGAGCGGGATTTTATTGCTGTTGCCAAAGCGTGCCGCGCTGGTGGAATTTCGCTTATCGTGGTGCCCTTGGTCGATAACGGGCGGTTGGACAACCGGGATCAGGAAGAGCAACTCATCCGATTTCTGCAGGCGCACGCGGAATTTTTCTCGTCAAACCAATTGCAGGTGGTTTTTGAATCCGACTTCAACCCGAGAGAGCTTGCCAGATTTATCGACCGCCTCGATCCGGCCCTTTTCGGCATCAACTACGATATAGGCAATAGCGCCGCCTTGGGTTATATTCCCGCAGAAGAATTTGCGGCCTATGGCAACCGTATTCTGAATGTGCATGTGAAGGACAGGGTGCTTGGCGGCACCACCGTCCCGCTGGGAACAGGCAATGCAGATTTTGAAACCGTATTCAAGGAGTTCGGTCGAATGAATTACCAGGGAAACTTCATTCTGCAGACGGCTCGCGCCACGAACCACGATCATGGGGTGCCGCTTGCCCGATACCGTGACATGACTGCCGGTTGGATGCGGCAATTTGGTTTGCTGCCTCGTGGATGAGATCACATGTTCACCTCAACGCTGTTCTTTAATCATCGGCTTTTGATCCATGGAACTTGATCTTTCCGGCAAGGTTGCGCTAATCACCGGCTCTTCGCGAGGAATCGGACGAGCGATTGCCGAAGCGCTGCATGCAGAGGGGTGCAGGGTTGCCCTGAATGGGCGGAACGCGAAGGATGTGGAGATCGCCTCTGCATCGTGTTCCGGCTCGCTCGCCATCGCAGGTGATGTGACCGATCCCGATGATGCCCGGCGGGTAGTGACGGAAGTGGTTGGCAAATTCGGTGGACTGGATATTCTTGTTTGCAATGTCGGCAGCGGTCGAGCAGCCCTGCCCGGAAATGAAACTCCGGAAGAGTGGAAGCGGGTTTTTTCCCTCAACCTGTGGAGCACAACGAATACCGTGGAAGCGGCCCGTGGGGCGCTGGAAGCAAGTAAGGGCGCAATCGTTTGTGTGTCATCCATCTGTGGGCTGGAAGTTGTTCCGGGCGCTCCGGTGGTTTATTCCGCCGCCAAGGCGGCCTTGCACGCTTATGTGAAAGGTATCGCCCGCCCGCTTGGCAAGCTCGGAGTGAGAATCAACGCAGTCGCACCGGGAAACATTCTTTTTGAGGGTTCGGTGTGGTCACGCAAGCTGGCTGAAGATGCCGACTCCGTTCATGCAATGCTCGAACGGGATGTTGCTCTTTCTCGTTTGGGAACGCCGGGTGAAATTGCGGATCTTGTAGCCTATTTGGCATCACCCCGTGCTGGCTTCGCAACGGGATGTATCTGGACACTTGACGGCGGCCAGGTTCGGTCATAGGCAATACAAAAAATAAGGAAACCGCGTAGGCAATGGCATCGAATAAATTTGACATGAGCGGGAAGACCGCACTTATTACTGGTGCGGCGGGATTACTGGGGGTTGAACATGCAGTCGCACTCCTGGAATGCGGTGCGGTCGTAGTTTTAACCGATGTCTCGGAAGCTGCCTTGAGCGTAGCCGGGGAAGCATTGTCGCGAGAGTATCCTGCAGAAATGATTCTCACCGAGGTGATGGATGTGTCTCGGTTCGAGGCCATAAAGGGGGTTGCCCAAACATTTGAGTCTGCTGGCCGCCGCATTGATATTCTGGTTAATAACGCAGCCATTGATCCCAAAGTCAAAGGCGATCAAGGGGTTCTTGAAACCTCGCGCCTTGAGAATTTTCCTCTGGAACAATGGGACTTGCAGCTTGCCGTCGGCCTGACCGGAGCCTTTTTGTGCAGTCAGGTGTTTGGGGCCGCCATGGCGAAGGATGGCAAGGGAGGGGTTATTCTGAACATCGCCTCCGATTTGTCGGTTTTTTCGCCGGATCAAAGGCTGTATCGTAAAGAGGGCTTGGCAGACGAAATGCAACCCGTCAAGCCGGTGACCTATTCGGTAATCAAGGCTGGCCTTGTTGGGCTGACTCGTTACCTGGCCACCTATTGGGCCGACAAGAATGTGCGGGCCAACGCGCTATCGCCGGGGGGAGTATTCAATGGGCAAGGTGCGGAATTTGTGCAGCGCCTCAGCTCATTGATTCCGCTCGGCCGGATGGCGCAGCGAGACGAATACCGGGCGGCGGTGCAATTTCTTTGCTCCGAGGCATCGGCCTATATGAATGGGCAAAATATCGTTATGGATGGCGGGCGCTCGGTGTGGTAAAGCGGTTTCTGGTCACCACTGCGCTGGAAGAAACCTGGCGCGACGATGTGCCGGTTCTTTTTTTGGGGGAATGGTGCCGCCGGTATGATCGCAGAGAAAAATGGCAAAGCCTTGATGCCGAAGTGGCGCCCTATCACTGGGATGATCGGCAAAAATTCGATCAAGACTACCGGTATCTGCAAAAACTCTATGAGGAATTGCTGGCCGAGCTCGGAGCGCAACTCAATGCGTTGCATGGCGTCGACCATTCGGTGCGTTACTGGCGAATCTTGCTCGGGCCATGGCTGGGATATTTTATCCAGATGCTGTTCGATCGTTGGGTAATGGTGCGGCAGGCTATTCGCGACTACGATATCGTCGGAGCAAGGGTCATGTCGGACAACGGGCGGCACGTTGTTCCAAATGACATGGAGAGTTTTCATTCGCTTTTTATCTCTGATGCATGGAACGAGGCCATTTGCGGGGAATTGCTGGCCTGGATGGGTGTTCCTTGCGAGTTGGCCGCCGGCGGAACAGATATACCGTTGTCGATGCCGCAAAAGAGTGGGGACGGGATTGGGTTTAAAAGGAAGTTGAAAAACACCCTGGCATGGGCGGCGGATGCCCTGTCCGGCCTGGTTTGTGCCGAGAGGGAATTTTTTTTTATTGCATCGTATCTTCCCCCCAAACAGCGGCTTTTGTTGGAATTGAAACTGGGGCAGTTGCCCAAGCGATGGCGTCTGGTCCGGGTTCCGCCATCGCTTGCGGACCATACGTTACGAGAAGAGCAGGTAATTGTCCCTGACGATGTTCACGACTTTCCGTCCGTTGCCAGGGCCATGATTCAAAGGCATATCCCGACCGCCTATCGGGAAGGATATAGAAGTCTGGTGGCGATAACGCGAAAACTGTCGTGGCCAAAGTTCCCCAAGGCCATCTTCACCAGCAACTCATATTCGGCCGATGATGTTTTCAAAGCCTGGGCGGCGGAAAAGGTGGAAACCGGGGTGCCCCTGGTGATAGGTCAGCACGGCGGCAACTTTGGTATGGCACGGTGGAACTTTGCCGAGGAACACCAGATCGCCATTGCTGACCGGTTTTTGACCTGGGGATGGCAACAGGCCGATCAGCAGAAGCTTATTCCCGTCGGTAATGTGAAGGGCTTCGGCAGCAAGGCGGCGTTTGACAAGCAAGGTATTGCCCTGCTGGTTGAGATGACCATGCCGCGAACCAGCTACCACCTGTACAGTGTGCCGGTCGCGCATCAATGGCTCGATTATTTTGAAGATCAATGCCGGTTTGTGCAGGCGCTGCCACCGGAATTGCGTGAACAATTGCTGGTGAGGCTCTATTCGCAGGATTATGGTTGGTGCCAAAAGCAGCGGTGGCAGGCGCGGTTTCCTCTGATTCGGCTGGACGACGGCAGCCAGCCCATGACGGCCCTGCTCAACAGATCACGCCTCTATGTCAGCACCTACAACGCCACCACCTATCTGGAGTCCTTGGCTCTCAATATCCCGACCATCATGTTCTGGAATCCGCTCCATTGGGAGCTGCGCGATTCCGCTATCCCCGCTTTGGAAAAACTGAAATCCGTAGGGATTTTTCACGACACCCCGGAAAGTGCTGCCCGGCATATGGCCCAAATTTGGGACAACGTCGATGCGTGGTGGCAGAGCGAATCGATACAACACGTGCGCCGGGAATTTTGCGCGTGTTACGCGCATTTTCCGGAACGACCGCTTGAGGTGATGGAAAAGATATTCCGTGAGGTTGCGGCAACAGGCGAATCGGCACAAGCCACCCGAACTGCGGCATAAGTGAGACGATCGATTCGTATTCATTTTACCGTCATGATGATCGCTTGATTAAAGGAGCAAATTACATGAAGGCAATCGCTATTCTTCCTGCGCGAATGGGGGCATCGCGCTTTCCGGGCAAGCCGTTGCATCCGATTATGGGCATACCCATGATCGGCCACTGCTACTTCCGCACCCGGATGGTGGCCGGTCTGGCAGGGACGTACGTCGCTACATGCGATCAGCAGATCGCCGATTATGTGAGTTCGATTGGCGGCAAATCAGTGATGACTTCATCAAGCCACAACCGGGCGACCGATCGTACGGCGGAAGCCATGGCGAAAATCGAGAGCGAAACAGGAGAACGGATGGACATAATCGTCATGGTCCAAGGCGATGAACCGCTGATCCTGCCTGAATCCATCGGCGAGACATTGCGTCATTTTAACGATCCCGGCGTTGAGATTGTTAATATTATGTCGCGATTGCGTACCCGCGAGCAGTTTGAGGACAAGAACAACGTAAAGGTTGTGGTTAATCAGAACAAGGATGCTCTCTATTTTTCCCGCGAGCCGATCCCTTCGCCATGGAAAGGCATCGATCAATTGCCGATGTATATGCAGGTCGGGGTCATTGCTTTCCGTCGTGAAACCTTGATCCGTTTCAATAAGATGCCTGAAACAATACTGGAAAAAATCGAATCGGTGGACATGAATCGCGTACTTGAAACCGGTGGCCGTATCCGTATGGTGCTCACTGACGCCGTTACCATCGGGGTTGATACCCCGGATGAAGCGGATGAAGCCGGCCGTCTGATGCAGGGCGATCCCTTGCTTGGGGAATATCCGTGTTCATGAAAGAAAGCGATATCCGGCCGGAGGCATTGTTCAATCGGTATCTGGAGTTGAGCGCGAACGATGCCGAACGGTGTTTTTCCGGGATTTCTCGTCATTCTATCCCATGTGTCGGTTGCGGTGGAAACCAGCTCAAGCCAGAGTTTGAAAAAAACGGTTTCGGGTATGCGTCATGCTCTGATTGCGGCAGTCTGTTTCAGGCGCCCAGGCCACCCATCGAGTCTTTTGAGGCGTTTTATCGCGATTCCGTTTCAGGCCGTTACTGGGCCGAAGTTTTTTTCCCGGCGGTTGCAGAAGCCCGGCGGGAGCGGATCTTTAAGCCGCGGGCCGAACGATTGTCCAATCTGTGCGCTCAGAAAGGGTTAGTGGTTGAGAGGATCATTGATGTCGGTGCCGGCTATGGCATTTTACTCGACGAATGGCGCCGGTTGCATCCTCAGGCTCACCTCCTGGCCATTGAACCTTCGGCAATGCTTGCGCGTGCCTGTCGCGCCAAGGGGTTGGAGGTTGTTGAAAATATAGCGGAAAACATTACCGGCTATCAGGGTGTTGCCGATTTCGTCGTTTGCTTTGAAGTGCTCGAGCATGTCTACGACCCGCTGGCTTTTGTGCGGACTTTGTCCAGTTTGGCCCGTCCAGGTGGATACGTCTTTGTGAGCACTCTCGGTGTCGATGGTTTCGACATCCAGTGCCTCTGGGAAAAATCGAACAGCATTTTTCCGCCGCATCATATTAATTTTCTGTCCGTGGCAGGCTTTCAACGTCTATTCGAGAGGGCGGGATTGGAGAATATTGATATAACGACTCCTGGCGTACTTGATGTGGACATCGTGCGCAATGCCGTCAAGAAAAACCCTGAACTTTTTAGCAACCAGCGTTATTTGGCGAAGATTCTCGCAGATGATGCTCTCGCGACCGCGTTCCAGATATTTCTCGCCGAAAACCGCTTAAGTTCCCATATGTGGGTTTTGGGTAAAAAACCCAGACAAGAGGTTGTGCATGACTAAATTACGAGTAGGAATTGCCGGGTATGGTGTCGTTGGGAAACGCCGCAGGGCATGTGTCGACCGTATTCCGCAGTTGGAGATGGTGGCTGTGTGTGACCGCATGTTCGACAGTCCGGGGAGGTTTCCCGACGGAGTCCGTTATTATTCGGACTACAAAAGTTTGTTGAATGAAAAACTCGACATTCTGATTGTCTGCCTCACCAATGAAATCGCCCCGGAAGTCACTATAGCTGGCCTTGACCATGGCTTGCATGTTTTTTGCGAAAAGCCGCCGGGCAGGAATGTGGAAGACATTGCCCTGGTTATCCGCACCGAGGCGCAGCATCCGTCGCTGAAGTTGATGTACGGCTTCAATCATCGCTATCATGAGTCTGTTCAGGATGCACTCGGCTTGATCCGGTCGGACAAGATGGGGCGCATCATCAATATGCGAGGGGTTTACGGAAAATCCAAACTGGTGACCTTTAATCAGCCTGATTGGCGAACAAAACGGGAAATCGCAGGAGGGGGGGTGCTGCTTGATCAGGGCATACACATGGTTGACCTGATGCGCTTGTTTGCCGGGGAATTCACCGAAGTGCACAGTTTTGTCTCAAATAACCACTGGGGCTATGACGTTGAAGACAATGCCTATGCGCTGATGCGAACCGCAGAAGGGGTTGTGGGCATGTTGAATTCTTCGGCAACGCAGTGGCGGCATCGTTTCCACCTCGACATCAATCTTGAAAAGGGGAGTATCATCCTCGGCGGCATTCTTTCGGGTTCGAAAAGTTATGGGGCCGAAACGCTCGCCGTTGTAACGGCTGACCCTGATACTGACAACGGGGATCCCAAGGAGCAGATCACCCGCTATAATCGAGACCCTTCCTGGGACGAAGAAATTGCCTCGTTCGTGGATTCGATTGTCGGCGATAAGCCGATCATGAGCGGCTCGTCGCATGATGCCCTGCAAACCATGAAACTTGTGTATAAAATCTACCACGCCGATCCGGCGTGGCGCGCAGCCTATCAAATCCCAAACCCAGAGGAATGCAACGCATGAATAATATTGATCGATTTTTTTCCCAGGATCCGGCTACGTTCGCGAAGTCCTATTTCAATTATTTGGCTGAGGTTCTGAAGGGGATTGATGTTCAGGAAATTGGGCGTTTTGTCGCTACACTGCTGGACGCTCGAGAGCGGGGAGCTACGGTGTTTTTCGTTGGAAACGGCGGGAGCGCTGCCACGGCCAGTCACTTCGCCAACGATTTGGCCATCGGGACCAATTCCTACGAGAAACCCTTTCGCGTGCTCAGTCTGACCGACAACCAGGCGATCATCACGGCGATTGGAAATGATTTCGGCTATCATGATATTTTTGTGCGGCAACTGCGTATTCTGGGCAAGGCAGGTGATGTCGTCGTCGCTATTTCTGCCTCGGGGAATTCGCCTAATCTCGTCAGTGCCTTTGAGTATGCCCAAAGTGCTGGAATCAAAACGGTGGCCATCACGGCTTTCGATGGCGGGAAAATGAAAACGATGGCGGATGAGGGAATTCATGTCCCGACCGGGCCCAAGGAATACGGGCCGGCTGAGGATGCGCATATGGTGCTGGATCATTTGGTTGGAGCGTACTTGATGCGTTTGGTTAACAATTAATGGTGCGTCAATCTGTAGACCTTCTTGAGCTGGCAAAAAGTACCGCCCTTGACGCCGCCCGGATTGTATCGTCAACGAAAAATGAAGTGATTGGTGCGGTTGAATCCGTGATTTTGTCGGGTCGAGAAACCAAGATCGCCGGGGATCGGATTGTGGAGGCAGAAATACTTAAAAAACTCACCTCCACCGGGATCTCAATATTAACGGAGGAATCGGGGTATATTGACCAGAAAAACAAAGATGGGCTGCTATGGATCGTGGATCCACTTGATGGAAGTGTAAATTTCAGTCGAGGGACCGGACCTTGTGCCGTATCGATAGCTCTTTGGAAAGATATGGCCCCCTATTTCGGAGTTATCTATTCTTTGCACGATAAATGCTTGGCTTGGGGGGGCGCAGAGTTCGGCGCCTGGCAAGATTCGGATCCGATCAGCGTTAACAATAAGACACGGAAAGGTGAGGCGATATTGTGCACAGGTGTTCCGGCGCGTTTTGATTTGACAAATGGAGCAATGGTTAAGAAGTTTACTGAAACTATTTTCTCATTTGCCAAGGTGCGAATGATCGGTTCTGCTGCCGCTTCCTTGCTTCTCGTTGCAAAAGGAGCGGCAGATGCGTATTGTGAGGAAGACATTATGCTTTGGGATGTCGCTGCCGGATTGGCCCTTGTGGAGGGGGCCGGCGGTAAGACGTATTGTGATGTCAGAGAAGGAACGTACCAATATTCGATAAAGGCCGCAAATCGTATCTTGATTGATCAGTTTTGAAGCATGGTGCCGATGCCGCTTGCAATGCAAGCAATAATTTTTCGATGAGATAAACTAATGAACACAACCAGCAAGGTAGCCGTTTGTTCCCGCTCTTTTTCGCAGAATTCCACCCTGCGTGCCGAGCTGTTGACGCGTTATCAGCATGTCACATTCAATGATGCCGGCCGCCAGTTAACAGGCGAGGATCTTGTCGAGTTTTTGCGGGGACACGACAAGGCGATTGTGGCCCTTGAGACCATTGATGCCTCTCTTCTCTCGCGATTGCCTGAACTGAAGGTTGTCAGCAAGTTCGGAGTGGGGCTGGATATGCTCGACCTTGGGGCAATGAAAAAAAACGGGGTCAGGCTGGGATGGACAGCAGGGGTCAATAAAAGAGCTGTTTCAGAACTTGTTGTGGCTTTCTCCATTCTCATGCTCCGTAAGGTTCCAGCGGCAAACCTGGAGGTTCGGGAAGGAGTGTGGCGTCAGCACAAGGGGAGCCTGTTGTCCGGAAAGACTGTGGGGATAATTGGTTGCGGCCCTGTCGGCAGAGATGTCGCCCTCCTTATGCAGGCATTCGGCTGTGAAGTCTTGGTGAACGATGTTGCTGATACTTCCGAATTTTGCCTGCAACACCAAGCCGTTGGCGTGAGTCTGGCCGAACTTCTGGGAAGAGCCGACGTTGTAACGATTCATACGCCACTGAATAATTCGACCAGAAATTTGTTACACGCTGAAAATCTTGCTTTGATGAAACCCGGGGCTATCCTTGTCAACCTTGCCCGGGGTGGCCTGGTAGACGAGCAGGCCTTGAAAAGCATGCTCAAGGAGGGGAGGCTTGCTGCCGCAGCGTTTGATGTGTTTGCCCAGGAGCCTCCCACGGACCAGGAATTGATCAGACTGCCAAATTTTTTGGCTACTCCCCATATAGGCGGCAGTGCGCACGAGGCTATTTTGGCCATGGGGCGTGCAGCGATAGAGGGATTGGACCGACATAGTGCTCCCTGATTTCCCTCACTTTTTTTGCATTATCAAATGTAGGCTTGCCGACCATGAATAGAATCGATGCCATCCGACAAATTCGGGAACGTTTGTGCGCAGGCGGTCATTCCATCGGGAGCTGGATGCAGATTCCGCATGCTTCGGTGGCCGAGATCATGGGGCAGGCCGGTTACGATTGGGTTGCCGTCGATCTTGAACACGGCGCCATTGCGGCGCATCAACTCCCGGACCTGTTTCGTGCTTTGGAGCTTGGCGGAACTTTACCGCTTGCGAGGCTGGCCCAAGGGCATTCCAAGGATTGCAAACAGGCCTTGGATGCCGGCGCCGGCGGGGTGATCGTGCCGATGATCGAAAGTGCCGAGCAATTGATAGCGGTGCGGGATTCTTGCCGCTGGCCGCCCGCGGGGATTCGCGGGGTGGGGTTTTCACGCGCCAACCTGTTCGGGAAGCACTTCGATGTCTACCGTGAGGAAGCTCAAGCCCCGCTGCTGGTTGCGATGATCGAAAATTTTCGTGCGGTGGAAGACCTGGAGCACATACTTGAAGTTGATGGGCTGGACGCACTATTGATCGGCCCGTACGACCTTTCCGCCTCGATGGGGCTGACGGCAAGGTTCGATCATCCGGATTTCAAGGCGATGATGAATCGTATCCGCGAGCTGGCCGCCCAAAAGAACATTGCCTCAGGGGTGCATGTGGTCCAGCCGGCACGTGAGGAGCTGAAACAGCGGCTGGATGAAGGCTATCGCTTCCTGGCCTATTCGGTAGACGCGGTCATGCTGCGGAGCGTAGCCGAGGGTTGCTTGACTTGAATTGAGTGAACAACTTTCTGATTTTGTTAGAAAATGGAATGGGAAATTGAAAAGGAAAAAGTATGTTTTCATTTATTAAGAGGGCGATCAGGCCTTATGTCCCGCAAAGTATTTTGGACGCCTTGGCGCGTTACCGCAGGGAGAAGGATATACGGGCTCATGATGCCATTTTTCAAGGAAAAGACCGAAAATATATATTTTCTGAGATATATGCCAAATTTTGGTGGGGGCATCCCCTGAACTCCGAGCAGTTTAATTCCGGGCATGGTTCTCATTTTGCTGTCCACGTTGATCCCTATGTCGATGCAGTTTCAGCGTTTCTGCAAACATTTGCGTGTCCACAGAATGTCGTTGATTTGGGCTGCGGTGACTTCAATGTGGGGAGTCGGTTGCGGCGGCATTGTGCAACGTATGTGGCTTGCGATATTGCGCCTGATTTGCTTGAGCGCAATAAGAAAAAGTTCCATGATCTCAATGTGGATTTTCGCTGCCTTGACATTGTTGCAGATCCACTGCCCCATGGCGATGTGGTCATTGTCAGGCAGGTTCTGCAGCACCTGAGCAATGAAGATATCAAGTCGGTTGCAACTAAATTGCGCGGGTACAAATTTCTTGTGCTCACGGAATTTGTTCCGGATAGCGAGTTTACTCCAAATATTGATCAACCAACAGGGGCTTTCTCTCGTCTTGCCCGTGGCATTAAAAGTGGAGTTGTTTTAACCGAAGAACCCTTTTCTTTGAAAGCCAAAAGTGAGCGGGTCATTTGCACAAGTCAGGAGTCTGGAGCTTTAGTAACAACGATTGTTTATGAGCTATAGACGATGGTCTTCCCGCAATGGAGTGATTTCGGATGTGGGGTTGACTGTAACACGCACAACACCCAGTCTGTGTATCGCCATATGAAGGGGCTTCGGGAAACCGCCCGCTTTGCGGGAGAAATCTCACTGCACCGTGGAGTCATTCGTTGAAACATTGCTTTGAGAGTGACATGTTGTTGCCTGTTGTCTGCATTACGCTTTTAGGGTATGCAGATGTTTAATTTTTTCAAGAAAATTCGAAGGATGATCGCAGATGGCGATATCCGGTACGCCATTTACGAAAAATATTCGTTTTTAATCGGAATAGTATCAATATCGCTCAGCAGGCTCTTGTATGGTGGCCGCCTGGTTATTGCCCCGCCATATAGAGTTTGGGGCAGTATCCGGTTTTTAATCCTTGGTACGGGATCAATTACAATAGGAAAGGATTTCCATGCCGTATCAGCGAGGCGAAGGTCGTTCCATACGCTTTTTTCTCCTTGTCATTTAACTGTCATTGGCGATGGCTGCATTGTTATCGGTGAACACGTTGGTCTGAATGGGGCAACCATTGCCGCAAGAAAAAAAGTGGCGATTGGCGATAATACTATGATTGCGGCCAATACTTTTATCCTGGATCATGATGGACATGCCTTATGGCCTCCAAGCGAGCGATGGAGCAACCCAGGGGCGGCTGCCGAGGTAATTATCGAAAGGGATGTCTGGATTGGAATGAACTGCATTATCCTGAAAGGTGTCCGGATCGGAAGTGGTGCGGTCATTGCAGCCGGGAGTGTCGTGGTTTCCGATGTTGATTCGGCTTCTCTGTATGCAGGCAACCCTGCGAAAAAGATAAAATCACTGAACGGATAGGGTGGCTGTGTTTTTATTTCCGTACGATTCGCATGACGTCGACCCAGGTTGAACGCAATTCTCGGAAGAGTGCCGACGCCATAGTTCCGTTGCTTGTTTGGGATACGGAAGGGGCGCCTCCAACTACTGGCTATAAAACGGTATGTTGGCAAAGCGTTGGCTCTGGTGCGCCTGACGTCGTATCAATACCAAAGCTGGTGGAGACGAATGCGGACGCGCTTAAAAAACGCTATCTGGCGTGGGTTTACGATCTGGGTGAGGCGCGTATCCGGGGGCACCGGCTGATCGACCATCTGGAATTGCGGCCCGGGTTCAGCTATTGGTGGATGACGTTGTTTGCGGAGAAATGCAATTATGTGAAATCTCCGCACATTGACCACGCCATTCGCCTGATGGCCTTTGAGGACTGGATACAGGGCAAAGTTTTCGGCCATATGGTTGTAGTCAGCTCCAATGGGCATCTTGCCGAGTGTCTCCGGTCTTGGTGCGTTGCTACGGGAGTTTCGTTTGAATGGCAACCCCTGCCGGCAACGGCGGAGCAACAATCTTGGCTGAAAAAGTTTCATCAAGCCCTGCCGTATTCGTTGCAGGCCATTACATGGTTGGTCCTCTATTTGGTTCGCCGTTGGCCGCTCAAGGGCGCAGGTCTTTCCGGATGGCGCCAATCAAGAGGGCGGACGACCTTTGTTTCCTATCTGTTTAACCTGGTTCCCTCTGCTGCAAGCGAGGGCCGGTTTGCAAGCTATTATTGGGCGCATCTGCCCGAAAATCTCCAGCGTGATGGTTGTAAAACCAATTGGCTTCATTTATATGTCGAGCATGCGCTGCTTCCTAATGCCAGAAAAGCGGCTAAGGCCATCTGCCAATTCAACAACACAGCTCAAGATGGCCAAAAGCACGTTGTCTTGGATACGTTTCTGAGTTGGGCGGTTGTTTTTAAGACGTTGCGCGATTGGTTCCGTCTCCGGCGGCGAGCAAGGGGGCTTCAGGAAGTGCTTTGTTTGCCACATGGTGTTAAGATTCCCCTCTGGCCCTTGTTTCGGGAAGACTGGCGTCGTTCTCTGGCCGGGAAGGACGCCTTGAGTAACCTGCTGCATTGTAACTTGTTTGAGTCGGCGTTCAAGTCCCTGGCTCTCCAACGAGTCGGTGTCTATCTGCAAGAGAATCAAGGGTGGGAATTTGCATGCATTCATGCATGGAAGGCAGCGGGGCATGGCCGATTAATCGGCACACCGCATTCGACTGTGCGTTACTGGGATTTGCGCTATTTTTTCGATCCACGGAGCTACACGCGCTCGGGCCTTAATAATCTGCCTTTGCCGGATCAGGTGGCGCTCAATGGGGCGGCGGCTTTCGATGCCTACCGTGCGGGCGACTATCCGTTAGAGGATGTGGCCGAAGTTGAAGCCTTGCGCTATCTCCATCTTTTTGAAGCAAAAAAGGGGGGGGAGTCGGTTTTGCCGGAATCTAATGGTCATTTGCGGGTTTTGGTTCTGGGGGATTACGATTCAAGCTATACAAAAAAACAACTGCATCTGTTTGAAAAATCAGCGCAGTTTCTGCCTTCGGGTGCCATTATTATTCTCAAGCCCCATCCGGCTTGTCCGGTACAACTTTCTGATTTTCCTGGTCTGAAGATGCAAATGACCGCAAATCCCGTACCGGAACTGCTGGATGATTGCGATGTTGTCTACACAAGCAGTAACACTGCAGCGGCGGTCGATGCCTATTGTGCTGGTGTTCCGGTTGTGTCGCTGCTTGATCCGAGTCGTCTCAACCTGAGTCCCTTGCGGGGCAGGGAAGGGGTATTTTTTGTCAGCACCCCGGAAGAGCTGACAAGGGCACTGATTTCCGCTGCTGCCGGTCCTCGGGGCATATTCTCTGCGGACGATTTTTTTCGGCTTGATTCGACAATGCCGCGATGGAAAAATTTGATAGGGGTGGGCGCTGTCGATTTAAAACAAGGGACCGGCCTTTCACCGGCGTAAAAAGACAATCTGTCAGTAAGGAAATCATGAGCGGATACGAAGTTTTTCAGGGCAAGACTGTTTTGGTCACAGGTCACACAGGATTTAAAGGGAGCTGGCTTTCCGCCTGGTTGCATCTGCTGGGCGCCAAGGTTATTGGGGTGGCGCTGGACCCGCCAACTATTCCCTCGCATTTCGCTGCTGTTGAACTGGGAGAAATGATCCAGGATTATCGTTTGGATATCCGCGATGCCATGGCGCTCAAGGCTATGGTGCAGGATATACAGCCTGATTTTGTTTTCCATTTGGCGGCCCAGGCTCTTGTGCGACAGTCATATGCAGATCCTGTGGAAACGTATCAGATAAATGTGCTGGGCACATTGCACATTCTCGAAGCCTTGCGTACGCTGGGAAAACCATGCGTGGCCACCATGATCACGAGCGATAAGTGCTATGACAATGTCGAATGGGTGTGGGGCTACCGCGAAACTGACGCGCTGGGTGGACCAGACCCCTACAGCGCCTCCAAAGGCGCTGCTGAGTTGGTTATTCGCTCCCATGTGAAATCATTTTTTCCTAAAGGCGGAAATTTGCGTGTCGCAGTGGCTCGTGCCGGCAATGTCATTGGCGGAGGCGATTGGGCAGCAAACAGGATCGTGCCGGATTGCGTTCGGGCCTGGGGGGCCGGGGAGACAGTGGCGCTTCGAAATCCACATTCAACAAGGCCTTGGCAACATGTGCTGGAACCCTTAAGCGGTTATCTCACGCTTGCGGCGGAACTGCATCAGCGGGCAGAGCTCCATGGCGAGCCATTCAACTTTGGCCCGGCCGCCCAACAGAGCCACACGGTCCTTGACCTGGTGCGGGCGATGTCTCGTTATTGGGCAGACGTCCGGTGGACGGACATCTCCGATGCGGCCTTGGGGCCTTATGAGTCGGGGCTGTTGAAGCTCAACTGCGACAAAGCGTTACATGTGTTGCGCTGGCACGCCTCCATGTCATTTGACGAAACCATTCGAATGACTGCCGAGTGGTACCGAGCCTACTATGAGGCGCCTGGTTCCATCGGGGATGTGACCTGTGCCCAGATTCGGGAATATGAGTCTATCGCGCAGGGTCGTGGTGGGGCATGACTGCCGTGAGTCTTGATGATATTAGGGTGACTCCGTTAAAGCGAATTCTGACCCCCGGTGGAGATGTTCTTCATGCGTTGAAGGAGTCTGAGCCGGACTTCGTGGGGTTTGGCGAGGCTTATTTTTCTTGGGTTGAACCCGGGGCAATCAAGGCCTGGAAATGTCACCAGCGCATGACCCTCAATCTGGTTGTTCCTTTGGGGGACGTCCGGTTCGTCTTTCATCTGCCAAATCAAGGCGCAGAGTTCCGGTGTGAGGAAATTGGCGAATCCCGCTATGCTCGTCTGACCGTGCCGCCCGGTATTTGGTTCGGATTTCAGTGTCGCGGGGGCCAAAAGAGTCTCCTGATGAATCTTGCGGACATCGCCCATGACCCAGGCGAAGTATTGCGCAAGCCCGTTTCAGAAATTAAATACAATTGGAACGCGTTATGAAAGTTATCCTGCTTGCTGGTGGTTTTGGTACTCGTTTGGCTGAATATACCAGCCTGATTCCCAAGCCGATGGTGCCGGTCGGCGGCAAGCCGATTCTTTGGCATATCATGCAGACCTACGCGCGATTTGGCCATAAGGATTTTTATGTTGCCTTAGGTTACAAAGCTGAGATTATCAAGGAGTATTTTCTGCATTATCGTTCCTTGAACGCCGATTTTTCGGTGGATTTAGGGACCGGCGTTATATCGCCGCATCAACTGGATGAAGTTGACTGGCGGGTGACCTTGGTCAATACCGGGGATGCGTCCATGACTGGTGGCCGTGTCAAACGAATGCAATCATACATAGGCAACGAGACCTGCATGTTAACCTACGGAGACGGATTGGCGGATATTGATCTGGATGCACTGCTTTCTTTTCACCGCAGTCATGGCAAACTGGTCACCGTATCCGCTGTCCGCCCGGTTGCGCGATTCGGCGAACTTGAAATGGATGGCAGTCGCGTCACGAGCTTCAAGGAAAAGCCCCAATTGCATGAAGGTTGGATTAATGGCGGGTACTTTGTAATTGAACCCCGTTTTTTCGAGTTTATTGCCGGCGACGGCACGATGCTGGAACGGGAACCTCTCGAACGCGCGGCCATGGAAGGTGAATTGATGGCGTATCATCACGAGGGCTTTTGGCATTGCATGGATACCAAACGAGATCACGAGCTGCTGGAGTCGATGTGGGCAAAAGGCGCACCGTGGTCGCGGTAGTCTGAATACATGCGAATTCTAATCACAGGGGGCTTTGGTTTTGTTGGCGGAAGGCTTGCGCAGTATCTCCAGCATGCCGGGCATCAGGTCGTTTTGGGAACACGGAGTGTCCGTGCTTTCCCCGAGTGGTTAGCCGCCGGTGAAGTGGTCGAGACCGATTGGGCAAATAGTTGTGCTCTGGAAACAATCTGCACTGGGATCGATGTGGTCATTCATGCCGCCGGCATGAACGCGCAAGATTGCGCGGCTGATCCGGAACTGGCCATGGAATTTAATGGGGCAGCGACGGCCTGTTTGGTTGACGCTGCCTGCCGTGCAGGCGTGCGGCGTTTCATCTATCTCTCCACGGCCCATGTGTACGCCAGTCCGCTTGAGGGCAGCATTACCGAGGAGATGTACCCGACGAACTCCCATCCCTATGCCGCCAGCCATCTTGCCGGTGAAAATGCAGTATTGTCTGCCCGTCGCCGAGGGGAAATTGAAGGTATGGCGCTACGCCTTTCGAACGCATTTGGTGCGCCGACGCATAAAGAGGTCAACTGTTGGACGCTCCTGGTCAATGACTTGTGCAGGCAAGCGGTGCAGCGCGGAGAGTTGATACTACGGTCCAGCGGCTTGCAGAAAAGGGATTTTGTTCCTCTGGCAGAGGTTTGCAGGGTAATTGCCCACCTTGCTTCTTGTGATTTAGGCTCTTATGCTCCCAGTGTAATCAATATTGGAACTGGAGTTTCAAGATCTTTGCGGGAGATGGCGCTTTTGGTCCGGCAACGTTGTAAGCTTGTTTTGGATGTTACTCCTGAAATGAAATGCCTTGAGCCAGGGGTCGATGAAAAATATCCGGAATTGGAGTATCGTTCGAACGAATTGGCGAGGCTGGGTTTAACTGTGATTCCTGATAACGATGCTGAAATTGACAGATTATTGTCGTTTTGCGCTTCGTCGTTTGGTAGCAACTTTAAAAAATAGCGATACATTTTACCATGATCCCGCACGGCTCCATGGGCGTCTTTAACCATGCTTGTTTTTTGAGTTGTGCTCAAGAGAGTATTGAGGCTTTATGACGAATTCCGGCGTTGCATCGCGAATTGAATCAAAGGCCCGGTTTTGTGGCGAGTTTGCTATGTCATCGCCGGCAAGCCACGGCCCTCTTGAACGGCTTTTTGTATTATTGAGTGCAACGATTTTGGTTTCCATCGGTATTTGTCTCTTGTTTGAGTTGTTTGCAAGTGAGGTTCACTCTATATTTTCAATATTGTCGCTCTTGATGTTTTTTGTCGCCTCCGCGATAATAACCTTGTTGTCATTTTTTAGGAGTATTTCCGGACAGTTGTTTGCGGTGAGCACAAATATTTATTTTTTATCTAGAGTCCCAATCCTCTACCTGTTTCCTGATCACCTTGATTATCAGGGGGTGTTGCTTTCTCAGTATGCAAATTTCGAAAAAGGGGGCTTGTTTGTTGTTCTGGCGAGTCTTTTTTTTCTTGTAGGCCAAATTTTTCCCTACACGTCACAACGGACCAAGAAGCGCCGTCTTGCAGGTGAAATCTCTCAAACCGAAGCCGTGGCAACGTTTCGTGTTTTCGGGTTAAAGATTGCTCTGGAAACGGTGGTTAAGTCACTTTTTCCCATACTCTGCATTCTTCTTGTGTTTCAGATTTACTCAATATTCGTGTTGAATCTTGGGCTGACCGGGGGGGAATATGCCCGGGAGTCCGCGGCAATCGTTCGTGTCTCACAGTTGCTGCCACTTTTTTTGCCTTTTGTTGTCTATTCTAGCCTGGCGATGTCAACTGTCGGCAGCGAGACAGGATTCAGGATAGCCATTGCTTCAATAATCGTTGTTGGCGCTTCTTTTGTCCTGTTGGCCTCACGCGCTTCGGTGATTTCATTTCTTTTTGCTCTGTATTGTGCCGCGCGATTCATGGGGACTCGGGCAACGTATCGCCAGATCGTAATTGGGCTGATGCTGTTGGGATTGGCTGTTCTGGTTTACCCGCTGATTTCAACCTCGCGCTTGATTTTGATCGGCGTTTCCGTGAACCCTTTTCAGGGGTATGAATTTCCGCTTGATCAACTGGCTGCCATTTCGAACCGCGTGGGGACTAGTTTCGAATCGTTTTTTCTCTGGTTCAAGCTGATAAGCGAAGAGACGGTCAGGCCGGACTACTCTGTTTTCGTCAGGATTGCGGAGCTAATCAACAGCCTGGTTCCCGGCGATCTCATTGAAGTCTCACCATATATCTCTGTTGCCAAGCTTCAAACCATGTACGGACGCTTTGAAGTTGATTTTTTTTCGTCGGCTGCTTACTTGGAAGGGTTAGGGGGCCATGGGGAGAATCCCGGGCAACTGGGCATGGCATATATATTGTTTGGAATGTTTATGCCCGGTAGTTTTTTTGTGATTGGCGCACTGTCTAGGATGATTGAGCTGTCAAGTTTTTCACCTTTTTGGAAGTTTATATTGATACCATCGATAATTGCAGGCAGCGATCCTTTGCCATCTGTTGCTTTGTTTACTTTGGTATTGCTTTTATATATGTCAGTTTTAGGGCTTACAACTGTTCGTTCCATAAGCAAATTATTTCGTCCGATTAAGTGGAAAGGGCAGCGTAAGTTTGCAAATGAGTTATTGTAGAATGTCAACAGACTATAAAGATATCTTTCGGTTGCAATGTAATACATCGAGTGTGTTTGCGTTGTTACCAGACAGTAATTGCCGTGACGTACCCTTGGGTTCAAATGAATGAATGCCGCATCTCTACCATTGGTTTCAGTTGTAATTCCGACTTACAACCACGCAGAATTTTTGCGTGAAGCATTGGAGTCCCTTGTTGCCCAAACATTTTCGGATTGGGAAGCCTTGGTGGTTAACAACTATTCCGAGGATAACACCCTTGATGTCGTTGGGGCATTTAATGACCCGCGTATTAGAGTGGAGAATTTCCGTAATAATGGAGTAATCGGCGCGTCCAGAAATCGAGGCATTCGTCTTTCAAGAGGGAAGTATATCGCCTTCCTCGATTCCGATGATAAATGGTATCCGGAAAAATTGTCCCATTGCGTTTGCTGTTTAGATCAAGGCGCAGATTTGGTATGCCACGATTTGCGCAACATAGGGACCCGCGAAGGGATTGTCCATTGTGGTCCTAAGCAACGGTCAACCTTTGATGCGCTACTTGAGCATGGCTCTTGCATTATCCCTTCAGCCACCCTGGTGAGGAAAAGCATTTTGGATTCAGTGGGAGGCTTCTCTGAAAATCCGGCATTTATTACCTCAGAGGATTATCATCTATGGCTTAAACTGGCTCGGGCCCAAGCCGTCATGGTTTTTTTAGAGGAAATTCTGGGAGAATATCGAGTTCATGCCGGCAATCTTAGTGGGTCTATTCTGTCTCATCTGAAGTCTGCGTTAAGTGTAACAGGAGATTTTTTGCAAACAGATTCATCAAGCAGTCTGAAATCACGACTGTGCGCCAGACGATGCAAGTCCCGGATATATTATGGAGCAGGGAGGTCTTTGCAGGCAAGTGGACAGTATGCCGAGGCTTGGCAGTTGTTTTTTACTTCTCTTGAGCTGTGGCCCTTCAATGCAAGAATTTATGCAGCCATGGGTTTAAACTGCATTGCCTGGATGCGGAGCCAATGTAGATCGCTGGCGTGAGGAGTGTATCGAAGTTGGTTTTGATACATTATCAGTTCATAATTTAAAATTTGCCTTGTTGGCATTCAGAATGGTGCGCGACGTGTTCGGCAAAAAAAGCCTGCGGTTATCAGGCAGCGACACGCGATATCCGAAATTTGTATCATTGCATGCCTGATGGTCTGCCATTGCCGAAAAATATGCATCACACCTTTGCGTAACGAGCCACACAATCCATGAAAGTCCTTTTTGTCAATATGATGCTTGAGCCAGTTAACGGCGGCGGAACCGTCGAGCGAACACTTCAATTGGCAAGGCACATGCGTAAAGCCGGTATAGATTGCGCCATACTGACCACTGATGTCGGCATGACATTTCAGGCCTTGGAAGTTTTGAGGGGAGAGGGGTTGCGAATCACAGCGCTACGGTGTCTGTGCGATAGGTTTTACTTCCCCGTTCTGTCAATAGGCATTATGATTAAGCTTGTTTCTGAGGCCGATGTTGTCCATTTAATGGGGCATTGGACTGTTATTAATGTTTTGTCATATGCCGTTGCAAGGTTGTTGGGGAAGCGATACGTCGTATGTCCGGCAGGCGCTTTATCGATTTATGGACGCTCAAGGGTGCTTAAAACATTATTTAATTTTCTTATCGGCAAAAGGATTATAGCTAATGCCAATGGGCATATAGCAATCGGAGAGAATGAGATAGGGCAATTTAAAGCCTATGGCGTTGCTGCGGATACAATTGTAAGTATACCAAATGGTATAAATCCTGATGATTTCATGGCTGAAGATGTTGAAGGATTTCGAAGAAGGTATGGACTAAAAAACTTTCCTTTTATTCTTTTTTTAGGGCGTTTACACCCGGAGAAAGGCCCGGATATTCTCTTAACAGCATTTTCTCTGCTTGACGGGAGGTTTTCTAATATACATCTGGTTTTTGTGGGTCCGGATAATGGAATGCTGGAAGAACTCAGGAGAAATGTAATTGGATATGGTGTTTCTGACCGGGTGCATTTTATCGGGTATTTGTCCGGGACTGATAAATCTGCCGCGTATCATGCCGCAACGCTTGTAGTTATTCCTTCCCGCTTCGAAGCGATGTCAATCGTAGTTCTTGAAGCAGGAGTATGTGGCCTGCCTGTCTTGCTAACGGATCAATGTGGATTTTCTGAGATAGAAAGACAGAATGGTGGGGCGGTTGTTCCTGCATCTGTAGAAGGGATCAAGCTAGGTCTGGAAAAATTGCTATGCGATCCTGGTCGATTGCGGGAAATGGGGAATATAAATAAGAATTATATTCAAGAAAATTATACCTGGGATTGTGCTGTGCAGAAGTACCTGGATCTTTTTAGGAAAATACATGCTTTCAACCATTAAAGGCGTGGAGCACGCCCGCACTGTCGACAATGTTTCTTGATAGCACCCCCTTGCATGTAACTGAAACCGTTCGTGGGAGGGCCAAAACACCAGCGCTGAAAAGGGAGCCTTGCAGAATTCGTCACACCGGGAGGGTGAAAAGCGGTGTCCGGTTTTTTTAGACCCTCTCGAAATTACTGGATACCGGCTTTCGCCGGCATGGCGGAAAACATTTCGAGACGGTTTTTTCAAGGCGCCCTAAAGTGATTGAGCCCTGTTTTTCTGCCATGCGCGAATAATCACTGCTGGGAGTTGGTCTTCTATTCTTCCATGGCAGGGGAAAACGAACATCCCGTACATGCGTGAAGGGTATCCGTTCCTGAAACATTCCCTGCAAAAGTTATTGTGGCACGATCGATTTAAATAAGAAAAAAGGAACTGTTAGTATGAAAGTTTTATTTATCAGTCATCCGAATAAATATGAAGAAAAACCGGATTTTCCTCCTATCGGGTTAGCGTATATTGGGGCAATAGCCAAGAGAGACGGTCACGAAGTTCTCCTTATCGATGGCGGTCTTTTGAATATTGAGAAAATATTGCGGCAAGCAAAGGAGTTTTCGCCGGAATTTATCGGAGTAACATGTTGGACAATAAATAGGGCAATTGTTTGGCGACTGATTAACCTTTTATCTGAATCGATGCCGGAGGCATTTCTCTGTGTCGGAGGACAGCACCCAACCTATTATCCTGAACATATCTTTTTAAAAACAAATACTCATGCGGTGGTGACTGGTGAGGGTGAAGACACCATAAGCGAACTTTTGCAAGCTCTTGAAAACAGAAGCGATCTATCGGAAGTTAGAGGGATTATATTTAAAAAAAACGATGGCGTTCTTGTGCGGACTGCCCCAAGACCTCCAGTGGAGCAGCTTGATTCAATACCCTTTCCCTACTATGAGGGATTCCAAAACTTTACCTTCGATAATTATACCGGGATTGGTGGCGCCGACCTTCCAGGCCCGACTGCGGCGGTGATTACCTCAAGGGGATGTGTTTTTGATTGTACTTATTGCAGTTCGGTTAATTTCTGGAGCAAAAGATGGCGTTCCCGTTCAGCAGAAAACGTACTTGATGAAATGGAGTTGCTGGTAAAAAAGTGGGGGGTTCGTTCTGTTTATATATTTGACGACAACTTCCCCGTTAACAAAAAGAGAGCTGTTGATATATGCCAAGGTATAATCGATAGAAAGTTAAATATCAGTTGGGCGTGCTGTGGTCATGTTAAGACTATTGACGCCAATTTGTTGAGAGTTATGAAACAAAGTGGCTGTGTGAGCATCGATTTCGGCGTAGAAAGCGGAAGCGACATTATTTTGAAAAATATAAATAAGGGTCAGAGCCGTATTGATATAGAGCGGACCTTTGCGCTGGTGCATCAGGCTGGCATAAAACCCATTGCTTACCTTATGGTTGGGAATAAAGGTGAGAGTGTAGATACGATAAACTCAACTGTTGAGATGTTGGGCGTTGTAAAACCTCATTTGTCAACAGGGGCATCTTTGCTGTGGTTGTTGCCGGGGACTCAAGTATTTAAAGAGGCGCGCGCAAACAATTTTATCAGTGATGATTATTGGATTAAGTTTGATGATGTACCGTACAATCTGCAAGAGCATTCGTATCAGGAGCTTTTCAAACTTCGTCAGTTATTGATGTGGGGGATTGCTAAAAATAAAGGTGGAATCACACCAGTTATCAGCTATTATCTTAAATCTGTATATTATCGATTTCCCAAATTGTCTATTTTTAGAGCACTTATACCCAATTGGTTGAGGTGATTTTGTTATGTATTTTTCTGTGATTATTGTGAAATGATCCACGATCGGTTGTTTGTCGTCGGTGTGCGGGGGACGGGTCCTTGTCTTTTTTCTTGATACCCATTTCAACGGGAAGGGATTGCAATGGTCGGCGCTGGCGTTGAATCGACCACTAAGTCGCAGATCGCCTGCGTGACTGGAGCAACAGGCATGATCGGGCGGCGAATAGTGGAAAAGCTGCTTGCGCGCGGGTATCAAGTCAGGGTGTTAACTCGCCGCCATTATGTGAATCAACGGGTCCGCGTCTTCAATGCATGCTTTGCCGATGAGGCGACACTGAATGAATTCATTTGCGGAGCAGATTTCGTATTTAACTGCGCGGCTGAGCTGCGTGACGAATCGAAAATGTGGGCAGCAAATGTCTTGGGCGCGGAAAAAATCACAGAGATGGTCGAGAGGTATCATATTAAATATTATTGCCACTTGAGCAGTGCTGGGGTTGTTGGGCGCACTTCACAGGAGGTTGTGGATGAAGACACGTCATGTCAGCCCCAGAACCACTATGAAGTAACAAAATTCGAAGCTGAGAAATTCGTTGGCCGCAGAATCGACGGGTGTAACACCATCATTCTGCGACCGACAAATGTTGTAGATTGGGAACATCTGGGTGAGCTGAGCCTTTTTGTTGACGGGTCGATCAAGAGCCTGCTGAAAGCGTTTGTCAAAGGAGGGGAGTGCGCTCATATAGTGCATGCCGAGGATGTGGCCAATGCTGCGGTGTTCTTTCTCGATCGACCGTCTTCTCTGACGCCCCGTATATTTTTTGTGTCTCTTGATGATGACCCGTTAAACACGTTTTCGGATTTATGGTCGATATTTAGGGAGATGGAGTCCCCAGGGAAACAAAATGCCATCACCCGAAATCTACATCTTCCAGTGATTGTTCCGTATGTGTTACGGTTGTTGGTGGGGCGGACTGGGAATTCTGGAAAGGTAAAGTATTCGTCCAATCGATTAGTTTCCGCAGGATTTAGCTATTCGCTTGGAGTGCGGAAAACGATCGAGAGAATTTCTCTGGAACGTGCTTTTGGCAGCGATAGCGACCGATGTTGATGTGGTTGCTTGCCATTTGTGTTAACCATGCGCCGCGCACATACAAGATGGCATAACAGAGGCGGGGTGCCTTGGTGCGAGTATTTGGAGTCTAAAGCAAATCTATGACCGAGAAAATGAATAACCGGGCCTACCAAATCTGCCTTCACTGTATTATGGACACGTCCGACCCAAACATCGTTTTTGATGAGCGTGGATGGTGTGACTACTGCAATAACTTTGAGTCAACGATACAGCCCAATTGGCATACCGATCGAACAGGTGAAAATGCTCTTGAGTTGCTTGCTTGCAAAATTCGGCAAGAAGGCCAGGGGAAAGACTTTGACTGCATTATTGGGCTTAGCGGCGGATTGGATAGTTCTTATGCGGCGTATGTTGTCAAGGAGAAGATGGGCTTGCGGCCACTGTTGTTTCACGTCGATGCCGGCTGGAATACTGATCAAGCGGTCGGGAATATTGAAAAGCTGGTGGATGGGCTGGGGCTTGATCTTTACACAGAGGTCATTAACTGGGAGGAAATGAAGGATCTTCAGGTTGCATTCCTGCGTTCTCAAATTCCGGACCAGGACCTGCCTCAAGATGCTGCCTTCTTCTCCGCTCTTTACAGGTTTGCCCATAAATACAAAATTAAATATGTGATTACCGGCTCTAATTATTCGACGGAGTGCTGTCGTGAGCCTGAAGAATGGGGGGGGTATCTCGGGATTGACACGCTGCTTTTCAAAGACATCCATTCTCGTTTTGGAAAACGACCACTTGGATCCTTTCCTTTGGTTGATATTATAGTTTCCAAGGGATTTTACCAGAAGATACTGGGGATGAAGATCGCCAAGCCATTGAATATGGTTCCTTTTATCAAGAAGAATGCGGAAGAAGAACTTGCGAGTCGGTTTGGCTGGCAGCGGTTCCAGCACAAGCACCACGAATCGCGTTTCACCCGATTTTACGAAGATTACTGGTTGCCGCGCAAATTTGGCTTTCAGAAACGGCGAGCTCATTTTTCAAGTCTGATCATGACTGGGCAGATGAAGCGTGATCAGGCCTTAGAGCGAATTTCTCGCCCGGAGATGGACGAACATTTCTTGCGACAAGAATTCGAGTATGTGGCTAGCAAACTGGACCTGAGCGTGGCTGAGTTACAAGAAATTTTTGATGGTAAAAATAAAACATACCGGGATTATCGCAATAAACGTTGGCTGATTGGTCTCGGTACCGGCGTCTTGCGCTGTCTTGGTATGGAGAAAAGGTTTTTTCGATGATTCATGTGGTTGATTACGGCCTCGGCAACGTGCAAGCCTTTTTGACGATGTTCAAACGGCTTGGGTTTGAGGCTACCCGTGCCCAAACCGCTTCGGATCTAATTGGAGCAAGCAAGATCATTCTTCCCGGCGTTGGCGCATTCGACCATGCTATTGAGTTGCTGGATCAATCGGGTATGCGGGCTGCTTTGGAAGCTTTGGTTTTGCGGGACAAGGTGCCTGTGCTGGGGATTTGCGTGGGGATGCAGATATTGGCTTCGGCTAGCGATGAAGGTCGGCTGTCGGGCTTGGGCTGGGTGCCGGGGAAGGTGCGTTCATTTCGTGTCCACGAACAATCAGCAAGTCTGCCTTTGCCGCACATGGGCTGGAACGATGTGCAACCCAAGCCCGGGGCGCTCTTTTTTGCACATCTTGAATCCGACGCAAGATTTTATTTTCTCCACTCCTATTTTTTTGAATGCGACGAACCGTCACATGTCGCTGCTGTTGCATCCTACGGCTTTGATTTTTGCTGTGCCGTCTCTGCCGACAATGTCCATGGCGTGCAGTTCCACCCCGAAAAAAGTCATCACTTTGGCGCACAATTGCTGAAAAATTTTGCGGAGCTGTGAGATGTTGCGCCCAAGAATTACCCCCTGTCTTCTGGTTCACAAGGGTGGCCTTGTCAAAACGGTAGGCTTCAAAACGCCAAAATACGTGGGCGACCCAATCAACGCGGTCAAAATTTTTAACGAGAAGGAAGCGGATGAACTCATTGTTCTGGATATCGATGCAGCAGTAAACAATGCCGAGCCCGACTACAGGATGATCGCCAATCTGGCTGCTGAGTGCAGGATGCCGCTTTGTTATGGGGGCGGCATCAAAACCCCGGAGCAGGCAAAGCGGATTATCGGCTTAGGGGTAGAAAAGGTTGCCATCAGTTCCGCGGTTATTGAGAACCCTGAATTGATTACGCGAATTGCGGACGATATCGGGCGTCAAAGCGTGGTTGTGGTTTTGGATGTCAAAAAACGCATGTTCAGCAAAGACTACGATGTTTTTACCAAAAACGCCCTTAACAACACCAAACGAAGCGTTTTTGATCTGGCGGCTGAGATTGAAAAATTAGGTGCTGGTGAATTGGTCGTCAATTCGATAGACCGAGATGGTGCGATGACGGGGTACGACTTGGCTTTGGCGGAGAGAATCAGGCAAACAGTGAAGATCCCCATTACCATTCTTGGCGGGGCAGGGACATTGAGCGATATTGAAGCTCTCATTCGATCATGTGGTGTTATCGGTGCCGCAGCCGGAAGCTTGTTCGTGTTCAAAGGGGTGTACAAGGCAGTCTTGATCAACTACCCAACCTTGGTGCAACGCGATGAATTGATCAGAAAGGCCTTGGGAATGGCGGACGTGGAATTGAAGTAATTACAAATAAGAGGATTTTCATGTTTTCGAGTAAAACGCTATTAATCACTGGCGGTACGGGTTCTTTTGGTAATGCCATATTGCGTCGTTTTTTGGACTCTGATCTGCGCGAAATCCGCATTCTCAGCCGCGATGAGAAAAAGCAGGATGATATGCGCAAGCGCTACAACAACCCAAAACTCAAGTTTTATATTGGGGATGTTCGAGATTACCAGTCCGTGTTGAATGCCGTTCGCGGAGTTGATTACATTTATCATGCGGCGGCATTGAAACAAGTTCCTTCATGCGAATTTCATCCACTTGAGGCGGTTAAGACTAATATACTAGGTACAGAGACCGTCCTTGAGGCTGCAATTTGTAGCGGCGTAAAGCGAGTAGTGTGCCTAAGCACGGATAAAGCGGTTTATCCGATCAATGCGATGGGAATTTCCAAGGCGATGATGGAAAAGGTCATTGTCGCCAAGTCCCGGGGGTGTCAGTCAACCATTATTTGTGCGACGCGCTACGGTAACGTGATGGCCTCGCGCGGTTCGGTAATTCCACTGTTTGTGGAACAAATCCGGGGAGGCAATCCCATTACGATTACCGACCCCAATATGACTCGTTTTATGATGACTCTGGATGATGCCGTCGATTTGGTGTTGTATGCCTTTGAGAACGCCAAGGCTGGCGACATTTTTGTGCAGAAGGCTCCCGCTGCGACCATAGAAACCTTGGCTAAAGCGCTGACAGAGCTGATGGGGGTTCCCAACCATGAAATCCGAATTATAGGAACGCGCCATGGCGAAAAGTTGTATGAAGCCTTGCTCAGCCGGGAAGAAATGGTTGCCGCTCAAGACTTGGGGGGGTATTACCGTGTTCCGCCTGACCTGCGCGATTTGAATTATGGGAAATTCGTTGAGCAGGGTGAAATCAGGATTTCCGAGGCAGTAGATTACAATTCACACAACACGACCCGTTTGGATGTCGAGGCGATGATGGCATTGTTGATGAAACTTTCTTTCATGCAGGCCATAGCGCGTGGTGAGTATGCCCCGCCGGAGGAGTGAGATGCGCGTATTGGTGACAGGGTCGAGAGGGTTCATCGGCAAGAACCTGGTTGTGCGACTGGGCGAAACCACAGGTTGTGAGGTGTTACGTTTTGATCGTGACGATGCGTTGCCTTCGCTTGTTGACAAGGTTTGCCAGGCCGATGCAGTGGTGCATCTGGCGGGCGAAAATCGTCCCAAAAATGTGGCTGATTTTGTTCTGGGTAATGAGGAGTTGACAAAGGCCCTTTGTGCGGCGGTACAGGCATCCGGACGCAAGATTCCTCTTGTCCTGGCTTCGTCCATGCAGGCGGATCTTTCTAATCCATACGGGAAGAGTAAACATGCGGCTGAACAGGCTGTGGAGCTACTTGCTTCAGAGACCGGCAACCCTGTAGTGATCTATCGCTTGCCCAATGTATTCGGCAAATGGTGTAAGCCCAACTACAACTCAGTGGTGGCGACATTTTGTCATAACATCGTGCATGATCTGCCGATACAGATACATGAACCTTCGACAGTGTTGCGTCTGGTGTATATCGATGATGTGGTCTCCGAGTTTTTGTGCGCGCTCGGCTTGATGACCGATGGTGTCCGCAGGGGGGAAGTGGCCCCTGAATATACCATCACACTGGGGGAGTTAGCCGCGCAGATTGAGGCCTTTCGCAATTGTCGCAGCACCTTGGTTTCCGAGCGTGTTGGGACAGGCTTGGCGCGGGCACTCTATTCGACTTATGTCAGTTATTTGCCGCCGTCTAAGTTTGTTTATGATTTGCCGCGTTACAGTGACGAACGGGGAGTATTCGTTGAAATGTTGAAAACCCTTGATAGCGGACAGTTTTCTTGTTTTACCGCGCATCCGGGGGTAACACGGGGTGCGCATTATCATCACAGCAAGACGGAGAAATTTCTCGTCATCAAGGGGTCTGCGCGTTTCGGCTTCCGCCATGTCGTGACCAACGAAACCTATGAGATTTTCACCTCGGGGGAAGTGGCCCAGGTGGTTGAGACGGTGCCGGGATGGGCGCATGACATTACGAATGTGGGAGAAGACGAGATGGTCGTCATGTTGTGGGCCAACGAGATTTTCGACCATAGTCGTACCGATACGATGAGGTGCGAGGTGTGACATGAAAAAATTAAAAGTCATGACGATCCTGGGGACGCGACCGGAGATAATTCGTTTGTCGCGGGTGATGGCGAAATTGGATCAGCACACGGAGCATGTGCTGGTGCATACTGGGCAGAACTACGATTATGAACTCAACGAGGTCTTTTTCAAGGATCTTGAAATACGCAAGCCCGATTATTTTCTCAACGCTGCCGGTGCTAATGCTGCCGAGACGATCGGGAAGATCATCATAGCGTTGGACGGGGTACTTGTGTCGGAGCAACCGGAGGCAGTGTTGATTCTGGGGGACACCAACAGTTGCTTGGGGGCGATTCCTGCAAAGCGTAGAAAAATCCCGATATTTCATATGGAAGCGGGGAATCGGTGCTTCGATCAGCGGGTGCCTGAAGAAACGAATCGGAAAATAGTCGACCACACTGCGGATATCAATTTGACCTACAGCGCAATCGCGCGAGAGTATCTCTTGCGGGAGGGGCTGTCTCCGGATCTTGTGATTAAGACCGGAAGCCCGATGTACGAGGTGCTTACCTATTACCGTGATGGCATCGAGGGAGCCGACGTGCTTGATCGGTTGGGCATACGATACGGGGAATTTTTCGTTGTCAGTGCCCACCGGGAAGAAAATGTTGATTCGGACAATAATTTTGGCAAGCTGGTAATGGTGATCAACACGATTGCAGAGCACTACGGAATCCCGGTCATCGTTTCTACACACCCGAGGACGCAGAAACGGATCGATTCGATGGGGGTCAAGTTCCATGCCAAGGTGCAACTGCTCAAACCGCTTGGATTCAAGGATTACAATAAGCTGCAAATAGCAGCAAAAGCTGTATTGTCGGACAGCGGCACCATCAACGAAGAATCTTCCATTCTCAACTTTCCCGCCCTCAACATCCGTGAAGCCCATGAGCGTCCTGAAGGCATGGAAGAAGCTGCAGTGATGATGGTTGGGCTGGAGACTGAGCGAGTGATGCAAGCTTTGGCTATTCTGGAAGGCCAGCCTCGTGGCGATAAACGCTTGCTTTGTCAAGTGGGTGACTACAGTGTCCCTAATGTGTCAGATAAAATTGTGCGGATTATCCATAGCTACACGGACTATGTAAACCGTGTGGTGTGGAAGAAGATTAGCTGAACGTTGTGAGAGTCTTAATCGTTAGCCAATATTTTTGGCCTGAAAACTTTCGGATTAATGATTTAACTCGTGAGTTAGTGCAACGCGGGTACAGTGTCACGGTGTTGACCGGAATTCCCAACTATCCGGCGGGAAAAGTATTTAAAGAGTTTACACAAGATCCCAAGGCGTTTGCGCATTACGCGGGTGCCCGGGTGTGTCGGGTTCCCATGTTTGTTCGCGGCAGCGGGAGTCTGCGCTTGTTGCTGAATTACTTAAGTTTTGTGGTGGGGGCTTGCGTTTTCGGGGCATGGCGGTTGCGCGGGCAGGGGTTTGACGTCATTTTCGTTTTTGAGCCATCTCCTGTGACGGTAGGATTACCAGCCGTTTTTTTGGGGTGGCTAAAGCGTTCCCCCGTGGTTTTCTGGGTACAGGATTTATGGCCAGAAACTTTGGCGGCAGTGGGCGTAGTGCGCTCCCCCAAGGTGTTGGCGGCAATTGGAGCGCTGGTGCGCTTCATTTACAATCGTTGTGCTCTGGTGTTAGGGCAATCCCATGGGTTTCTGGATAATATTGCTCAATATTGTTCGGATGTTAAAAAAATTCGGTATTTTCCGAATTGGGCGGAAGAAGTGTTTCGCTCCACCGATATAGTTTCTGCACCCGAGGTGCCAGCGCAAGCTGGGACCTTCAATATACTGTTTGCCGGGAACTTGGGAGAGGCGCAGGATTTTCCGGCGGTACTGGACGCAGCGGAGAGTCTGAAAAACAACGCGGCCATTCGGTGGCTGATTGTGGGCGATGGCCGCATGACCGAGCAGGTGCGTAATGAGGTTGCTCGCCGCGGATTGGCGCATTGTTTCTTGTTGTTGGGCCGCTTTCCACTAGAGCGCATGCCTTCGTTTTATGTTCATGCGGACGCTGCGCTGGTTTCACTCAAGCGTGCTCCTGTTTTTTCTTTGACTATTCCGGGAAAAGTCCAATCATATTTAATGGCTGGGATACCACTGGTGGGCATGCTCGATGGCGAAGGTGCCCGTGTTATTCGTGAAGCCAATGCCGGCTTGGTTTGTTCGGCAGGAGATTCCTCCGGCTTGGCTCAGGCTGTCTTGAAATTGTCTGCAATGAGCAAAAAAGAAAGAAATCGGCTTGGTGAAAACGGCCGGTCCTATGCGCAAAAGGAATTCAGCCGCGAAGGACTGATGGGCCGGCTTGGGGAGTGGTTTGTTGAGCTTGCAAATGCCAACCGGCAAACCACGAAAGAGGGCCGGGAGTGATTTTGGTCACGGGCGCATCCGGTTTTGTCGGAGGGGAATTGGCGCGCACACTGAAGCGCAAAAAGAGGTATGCCTTGCGATTGGCGGCGCGGAAGGCATCCGAACATTTGTTCGCGCTGGGGGAAGTCATCCAGATTGGTGATATTTCGGCAGAAACAGACTGGGCGCATGCGTTAACAGGTGTTTCATGCGTAGTGCATTGCGCTGCTCGAGTACACGCGATGAACGACACCTCTGCCAACCCATTGGCGGCGTTTCGTGCGGTTAATGTGGGTGGGACGTTGAATTTGGCTCGTCAAGCCGCAACCGCCGGAGTATCGCGGTTGATAATGCTTAGCTCAGTCAAGGTAAATGGCGAAGCAACGCTTTTGGGGAAACCTTTTCGCCCGGAGGATCTGCCTGCGCCAGAAGACGCCTACGGTATTTCAAAGCGTGAAGCAGAAGATGGGCTTCGCCAATTGGCATTAGAAACCGGCATGGAAGTAGTGATCCTTCGACTGCCCCTCGTTTATGGGCCCGGGGTCAAGGCCAATTTTTTGAGCATGATGCGTTGGATTAATCGCGGGGTGCCATTGCCCTTCGGCGCTATCCAAAACAAACGCAGCTTTGTTGCGCTCGATAATCTAGTTGATTTGATCATGACCTGCATCGACCACCCAGCCGCAGCCGATCAGACGTTTTTTGTATCTGATGGAGAGGATCTGTCCACAACCGAGTTGTTACGCCGGGCGGGGCAGGCTTTGGGTACGCCGGCACGCCTGTTTCCTGCGCCAGTGTTTTTTTTACAACCCGTGGCTGCAATGCTGGGAAAACGTGCCTTTGCGCAAAGACTTTTTGGTTCACTTCAGGTGGATATTTCTAAAACACGGACACTGTTGGGGTGGAGTACTCCCATCAGTGTGGATGAGGGCTTGCGCAGGACCGCGAAGAAATTTTTAGATAGTTTGTGATCCACCGTCATTGCTAAGGGAGCCTTGAAAAATCAACTTCCTGTTGATTTTTTAAGCCGCAAAGCCAAAACAAGTTTTGCCTTTTCTCACATTTTCAACCACTTGCGTGGCTAAAAATGACGGGGCGTCCTGCCCCGCACGGGAGCCTTGAATTTTTCAAGGCTCCCCTAAGAGAGTTGGGAAGAATTTAACAGGGATATTACCAAAGGCTGATTCACAGGAAGGCAGGATTAAGCTCGGATATTTATGATTTGCATCGCAGGCATGGAGATGGTGGCGGGCTTCGCCGGTCCCGGAAGTTGCAGGCTGATTAACAGGAATGTATGGAAAACCAATGAAATACCAGTTTCGTAAACTGAATTTTTGGATTGTACTCGGGGTGGACCTTCTGTTGTTGACCGCTGCGCATCTGCTGGCCTACGGGATCCGTTTTGACGGCACGGTGCCCCTGGAGCAGCGGAACAATATCTCAACCGTCCTTGGTTTTATCCTTCCCGCCAAGCTGCTATTGTTTTATCTGTTCGGCTTGTATCGGGGGATGTGGAGGTACACCTCCCTTGCCGACCTTTTGAACATTCTCAAGGCGTGCGTGACGGCGGGATTTATTACCTTGGGCGGTATCCTCTTGTTCAACCGTTTTGAGGGGTTTTCCAGGTCTGTCTTTGTGCTTGATGCTCTGTTGACCTTCCTTTTCATCGCCGGGTTTCGGATCAGTCTCCGACTTTCTTGCCAGAGTTTTTTTTGTCTGCCTTTTTTGCGGGAAGATGCCGGAAAACGCCAGCGCCGCAAGCGGCTGCTCATCATCGGGGCAGGCGACGCAGCCGAGAAGGTTACGCGGGAAATCAACGACAATAAGGCACTGCCTTACATGGTGGCCGGATTTTTGGATGACCATTCCGCCAAGATCGGCCAACAGATTCACGGGATTCCGGTTCTTGGACCCATTGCGGATCTTTCGGAGTATGTAATTAAAACCAAGGCCCAGGAAGTGCTCATTGCCATTCCCTCGGCCAGCCGTGACCAGATGCAGCGGATTGTCGATCTGTGCCGGGCTAGCGAAATTCCGTTCAAGACTTTGCCCGGCTTGGGGGAGATGATCAGCGACAAGGTCTCCATTAAAACCATCCGCGATGTCTCGTACAAGGACCTTCTGGGGCGGCCGCCGGTGCGGCTTGAGATGGAGCAGATCGGCGATGTTTTGGGGGGGAAGACGGTTCTGGTTACCGGGGCTGGCGGTTCCATCGGTTCGGAGCTCTGTCGCCAGATTGTCCGCTTTCATCCTTCCACCCTTGTTCTCATGGACGCCAGCGAACAGAATCTGTACCAGATCGAGATGGAGTTGCTCCACGAATATGGATTTGAGAACTATGTTGCGGTGCTCGGCAAGGTGCAGGACAAGGCCTTGCTGGAGTCGTTGTTCCCGCATTATCGACCGGCTGTGGTTTTTCATGCTGCGGCCTACAAGCATGTACCCATGGTTGAGCGCAATCCCTGGGAAGGAGTCTACAATAATATCTTTGCCTCCAAGCGGTTGATGGAGGTTTCGGTGCGGTCCGGGGTGGAACGTTTTATCGTGATCTCCACCGACAAGGCAGTGCGGCCCACCAATGTCATGGGCGCCACCAAGCGGATGACCGAGATTCTCATGCAGGGTTTTTGCGAAAAGGCCCGATTGGCTGGGGCAGGAACCCGGTTTATGGCGGTGCGTTTTGGTAACGTCCTCGGTTCCTCCGGTTCGGTCATTCCTTTGTTCCGGCGGCAAATCGAGCTTGGTGGGCCGGTTACCGTCACCCATCCGGATATGACCCGCTACTTCATGTCCATCGAGGAGGCGAGTCAGCTTATTCTCCAAGCCGCCACCATGGGCGAGGGCGGGGAGATTTTTATTCTGGAGATGGGGACGCCGGTGCGGATCGGCCAGATGGCCCGTGATTTGATCAAGCTCTGCGGCAAGGAGCCGGATACGGAAATCGAGATCAGGGTCACCGGACTCCGGCCCGGCGAAAAGATGTACGAAGAGTTGATCACCGAGGGCGAGGGGATCGTACCCACCGGCCATGAAAAGATTATGGTGCTGCGCGGGAACGGCGCTTGTCTGGAAGACTTGCAGGAATCGCTGGAAAATCTTAAGCAATTCGCTTCAACCCATGATGCCGAGGGGATCAAGGCCGAGCTTGGCAGGCTGATTCCTGAGTATGCATTCCAGGCCAGTGAGTCTGTTTTGCCTAAGGGGTGAACGGTGCTTCTGCGGGGCCGTTTTTTAAAATGCTGCTCACCAAACAATCTCAGTAGCCAGAGGAATACGCGTCGATCTTCGGCTCATTTTTTTCTTGTGCTGAAAGGTGATGGACATGTAGCAACTCAAAAACCGCGATATCCTGTCATTCCGGGGGAGGCCGGAATCAAGTGTTTTCATGCAGTTACAATAAGGCTGGACCCCGGCCTTCGTCGGGGAGACGAGTTGTTACGAGTCCATCAAAGTTGGAACGCGGAAAACGGGGTAACTCAGATTTATTTTATCGCCAAAAACGCTTCGGGAGAAATCCCTGCCTGTTTGAGAATGGCGCGGAGGGTTCCTTCCGGCATGTCTCCGGGATGGTTTGGGATTGTAGTGTATTGATTTGTTTTTTCATTATACCAGATTTCATGACTTCCAGCGGCATGGCGGTCGAAGCTAAATCCCCGCATTTTGAGTCGCTTGATTATTTCCCGATAGCGGAACCCGGCTAATCGGCCCATATTAGACACCAACCACTAATGGATAATCGAAGGAATCTTTCATCGGAGGAAAATTGAAAGTTTTTTGCCTCTCGACTTGGGCTTCCAGAAGTTTCTTGACTACGTCGCGGGCAATTTCCAAGGTTTCGGCGACGGTTCGGCCTTGGGCAACGAGTCCGGGAATTTCCGTGGAAGTGGCGAGGTAAACCCCTTCCGGTAATTTTTCAATATGAAGGTTGATGATTTGTTCCATGGTCGTTCTCCAAAGTTTGAATCACATCAAGGCTCATAATATAACATCTTCTTATCGTCAAAGCGAAAGAGAAAGGGGGCATCCATGATAATTCCGGTTTGCCATCGTGATGGTAAGCCAGCATAATGGGTGAGCGTTGCTTTTGATGGGTTTGAAAAAGGGGGTCGAGGGGGAATTGTGATGTTTTGCGTGATATTGCAATTTTCTTACAGGAAAACACTCGCTTCGTCTGCGATATTTATCCTTCCAATAAGGACAAATAGTTTGTAGGATATCCCTATGGAAGAACAATATCGTCAGGTTGTCCGACAAAAAATCGTGGATGCACTCTCTGCTCCTGTGCCGGTGTTGACGCGCCGCGATGTCTGGCTGCCTGCCGTGCCGAACAAGGCAACCGCGGTGATCGGGATGCGGCGGGCGGGAAAAACCAGCTTGCTCTGGAGAATTTTGGCTGATCGTCTTGCGCAGGGAACACCGCGTGAAGGGTTGCTGTATTTCAGTTTTGAGGATGAACGCCTGGCCGGCATGCAGGCAAGCGACCTCGATATGCTGGTCGAAGAATACTATCGTCTGTATCCGGAATGGCGGGATCAGCGGCGGGCCACTTTCTTTCTTGATGAAATCCAGGTCGTTCCCGGCTGGGAAGTGTTTGCTCGCCGGCTTTTGGACAGTGAAGAGATCGATCTGTATCTATCGGGCTCTTCCGCCCGGCTGCTCTCGCGTGAAGTAGCCACCAGCATGCGTGGTCGCGCCATGGAGTCCGTCGTGCCGCCATTCAGCTTTCGCGAGAGCTTGCGGCATGCTGGGCGGGAGCCGTTGAAATCACCAGAACACCTGCCCAAGGCCGAGCGATCTTTGCTGGATAAGCACCTGCTCGCTTATCTGGAGCAAGGCGGTTTTCCCGAGGCGCAGGGGCTGGATGCGCGCAATCGCATTGCCTTGCTGAGTGGTTATGTGGATGTTGTGTTGTTGCGTGATGTTGTGGAGCGTCACGGGGTTACCCAGCCGCTTGTGTTGCGCTGGATGGTGCGTCAGTTATTGGGCAATGCGGCTTGCGCTTTCAGCGTCAACAAATTCCATGTCGACCTGAAGTCGCAAGGCGTTGCCGTGGGCAAAGACACCCTGCACAAGTACCTGGGCTATCTGGAGGATACTTTCCTGTTGCGCGGCATCGCCATCGCCGCCGATTCCGAACGGCGTCGAAGGGTTAATCCACGCAAGGTTTACCCCATCGATACCGGCTTGATTCCGATTTTTGATCGGTCTGGAAAAGCCAACCTTGGCCATGCGCTGGAAACCGCCGTGTTTGTGGAACTGGATCGGCGCGGCGCCGAAGTCGCCTATGTGCGCACCGCCAATGGTTTTGAGGTCGATTTCCACGCGCGCTATGTCGAAGGCCGCGAAGAATTAATTCAGGTCTGTGCCAGCGTCGATCAGCCGACTACTCTCGCCAGGGAAATCAGGGCATTGCAAGACGCGGCCCCGGACTTTCCGCAGGCCGGCCTGGTGCTGGTTGCGCTGGATCGGCCCGCATTGCTCGACATCCCAGCAGGCGTGACAGTCATTGCTGCCCGCGATTGGCTGCTGGGAGGAAAGGATTTGCACAGGTGAACGGGTAAAGTTGATTTCCCGGAGAAGAAATACATGCCGGCTGGGTGATTCCGGGCGTTTTTGAAATCCCCCTCAGCCCCCTTTGTTAAAGGGGGAGGCGAAAAAATGCGGACGCCTTGGACGGCTGACGGTTTTATCGGCGCCTTCGCCGTTAGGACTGCCGAGGTGCTCACCCGATAAGCCACAGACTTTGGCGGTGGTATATCAACTCCGGTTTGCCATCGTGATGGTCGGCCGGAATAAAGGGTGAGCGTTGCTTTGATGGGTTATCTTTTTGAAATAGTTGGTGAAATTGTTGGATGAGAGGTCATCTCGTCCTCTTGGTTATTTTGTTCTTTGCAAGAGGGAGCAGGTGTTGTAAAGTGGTGCCCCATTGGCCAGCGTGCCTTTTTGACTCAGAAAACGCTGGAGAGGTGACCGAGTGGCTTAAGGTGCACGCCTGGAACGCGTGTGTGCGGCAACGTACCGTGGGTTCGAATCCCACCTTCTCCGCCAGATATTGTACGGTTTGATAGCCGGGTCCTGCGCAACAGAGACTTGCGAACCCCGCCAGGTCCGGAAGGAAGCAACGGTAGTGAGTAACTCTGTGTGCCGCAGGGGTGCCTGGCTATCATTTTTTTGTAAATGTGCAGCAGCACCGCATCTGCGTTGTCATCGGCCTGCTTATGTGCGCAAGCACACTTCGCAGGCCTCTTTCCTAGCATCTGCGGCACTGCTGCACATTTACCTTTTTATCTTTCGGAAGGCGGCTTGGTCCTTCGCTCTGCCTTTCATATCACCAGAAGTATCGGTGCCTGACACCTGAGGACTGAAAATGTCCTACCTTGTTCTCGCCAGAAAATGGCGTCCCCAGAATTTCGATGCGGTTGTCGGTCAGCAGGCCGTGGTGCGCACCTTGCGCAACGCGCTGACCCGGAACCGGGTGGCCCATGCCATGCTTTTTTCCGGGGTGCGCGGGGTTGGGAAAACCACCCTGGCGCGGCTCATGGCCAAGGCGCTCAACTGCCGGCAGGGCGAGCCGGATGTGCCCTGCGATCAGTGCGAGTCTTGCCTGGAGATCATGGCCGGCAATGCCATGGATCTGCATGAGATCGACGGCGCCTCCAACCGCGGCATCCAGGAGATCCGCGAACTCAAGGAAAACATCCGTTTTTTTCCCGCCAAGGGCCGCTACAAGATCATCATCATCGATGAAGTGCACATGCTCACCACCGAGGCTTTCAATGCTCTGTTGAAAACCCTGGAAGAGCCGCCCGCCCATGTCTATTTCATGTTCGCCACCACCGAGCTGCACAAGATCCCGATCACCATCCTTTCCCGTTGCCAGCGCTATGAGCTCAAGCGGGTGCCTTTTGTCGAGCTGGTTGCTTTTTTTGCCAGGATCGCCGCAGCGGAAAAAGTCGTGATTTCCCAGCGCGGTCTGGAGATGATCGGGCGGGAGGCCGACGGCAGTGTGCGGGACGGCTTAAGTCTTCTTGATCAGCTTTTTTCCTTTGGCGGGGCTGAGATCAGCGATGGGGATGTGGCCGAGGTTCTGGGGCTGGTCGACCGCCGGATTTATGAAAATCTGGCGCGCGCGCTCCTGGCCGGAGACCTGGCCGGGTGCCTTGATATATTTGAGCAGGGCCAAGCCGCGGGCATGGATCTCAAGCGTTTTGCCGGCGATCTGTTGGGATTCTTCCGATCCTTGCTGATTGCCAAGGTCAAGGCCAGTCCCGAGGATCTGCTGGATATTTCCGATCAGGAACTGGCGGCCATCAAGGATATTGCCGCAGGCGCCAGCCAGGAAACGCTCTATCAGTATTTTTCGCTGTTGCTGAAGGGGAGCGAGGAGATGCAGTACTCTTCCCGGCCGCGCCTTGCCTTGGAAATGGCGTTTGTCCGGGCCACCCAGGCTGGGCAGATCGTGCCGGCGGCTACCCTTCTGGGTCGCCTGGACGGGTTGCTCGCCGGGGCGGGTCCTCTGTCGGAGGGGGTTCCTAGGTCGGGATTTTCCGGCATTGCAACGGCAGAGCCTGAGCCCGCCGGCCCCAAGCCTCTCTCCAGGTCAGCGGTGTCCGCCCATTCTTCCGAAACGGTTTTGGAAAAAAAAAAAAATGAAATAGCCGAGGCGTCGGCCCCCGCGCCTGAGCATGACAGGTACCTGCCTCCTGTATCGACGGTTCCTTCCTCAGGCCTGGAGGTAAAAAGGCACTGGGAAGCATTTATTGAGTATGTCAAAGAGCGGAAACGCTGGATGGCGCCAGTGCTGCAACTCTGCGCCATGGCCCGGGATGAAGGAAGCGAGCTGGTCCTGAAATTTGATGACCCTTCCGATTGCAAACTGCTGCAGGAGCATGATAATCTGAAGCTTTTGCAGTCCTTTGCCCTGGATTTTTTTCAGCATGATTTTCGGGTCGTTATCAGGGTGCGTGGCGCTCAGTCTGTCGAGGATTGCGGTGGTGATGAGGCCGAGAGTCTGCTTGCCGATAGGCGTGTTCTGGCCAATGATCCCATGGTGCAGATGACAGCCGAGATTTTTGGCGGGCAGGTCGGAAGTATCCGAACCGGGTCCAAGTAAAACGTTGGTTGAGTCGTAACAACTCAAAAAAACAACGATTTCCGTCACCCCGGCGGAGGCCGGAATCCAGTATTGAGATCAGCTGTAAAAAGGCTGGACCCCGGCCTCCGCCGGGGTGACGAATTTTGCGAGTCCTGTGAAAGGTACAGGGATAGCGGGCGGAGGCGGAAAATGCTTCCTGTGTTTGTGTTCACAGTGTTTGGAAAGTCAATGTCGGAGATATGCGGATGGATATGAAACAGATGGTGAAGCAGGCGCAGCAGTTTCAGCAGCGGCTGACGGAGATGCAGGGGGAATTGGCTGGCAGGCAGGTCAGCGCCTCGGTGGGCGGGGGGATGGTGAGCGCCACGGTGAACGGCAGGCACGAGCTCGTCAGTCTGACCATTGACAAGGAAGTGGTAGACCCTTCGGACCCGCAGATGCTCCAGGATCTTGTGGTCTCGGCGGTGAATGAGGCCATGCGCAAGGCCCAGGCCATGATTGAGGCCGAAATGGCCAAGATCACCGGCGGCATCAAGATTCCGGGGATGTTTTAAGGGATAGGCGCAAGGCTCAAGGTTAAAAGTGCAAGGTGAAGAAATGAAGCCTGAGAAATTGTGTTTGTCCGTTCCTTTCACCTCTTACCTTTCACCTTGGACCTTTTGTATATGAACGTCGTGCCTCCGGCCCTGAGCCGCCTTATTGCCGACCTGAACCGGTTGCCCGGGATCGGCATGAAAACTGCGACCCGGCTCGCTCTCCATATCCTGCGGCGGCCGGCCAGCGAGGCCCAGAGCCTGGCCAGGGATTTGGGGGAGCTGCACCGGAGCATCAGATTGTGCAGCGGCTGTTTCGCCTTTGCGGAAACCGATCCCTGCGGCATCTGTAAGGATTCCGAGCGTGATGGCGGGTTGGTCTGCGTGGTGGAGGAATCCGCGGATCTCATGGCCATCGAGAAGACCGGGGCCTTCAAGGGTAAGTACCATATCCTCCATGGGGTTCTTTCTCCAATGGATGGGATCGGGCCTGAGGAAATCAAGGCGGATGCCTTGCTGGAACGCATCCGCAACCAGCAGGTGCGGGAGGTGCTGATCGCCACCAGCTCCACCGTGCCCGGAGAGGCGACGGCCGCCTATCTCATCAAGCGGTTGCAGGAGGAGGCGGCGGTCAAGGTGACCAGGCTGGCCTGCGGGATTCCCATGGGCATGGACATAAAATATGCCGATGAGCTCACGCTCAGCCGGGCCATTGAATCCCGGAAGGATACCTGTTCCTGAGGGCGGAAGCCCTTTCTGGATAGGGGCTGTCTGAGCTATTCCGGATGAGCGCTAATCTTCGGCAAGACGTTATTTGTACATAGGACAATCCCTGCGAAATCCCTCCTCTCCCCCGCTTTGGTGGGGGAGAGGGAATTTGCGGAAGATTGACACTCATCTGGAAACTATTTGTCCTTGACACTGGGGCGAATTGTTGGTAATTGGTTGCCGTTTGGAAGGTTTGTCTTAAAGAGACAAGGGGCTGTCGCCAATGGCGGCGTGCTCATTATTTTTTTAGGCGCGTAGCTCAGTTGGTTAGAGCGCTTGCCCGACACGCAAGAGGTCGGCGGTTCGAATCCGCCCGCGCCTACCAGAAGAACATCCACTCTATCGTGACGTCGCAAGGCCTGGCAGGGGGATTTTTTTGCCAGACCTTATTGTGCAGGCAGATTGACCAGGTCAATGTGCTTGTTTTTGTTTGTGCATTTGCGGAAAGGCTGATCCAACAACCATGACGGAAATATCCCTCACCCTTCCTTCCGGGGAGCAGAAAACGATCCCCGCGGGGACCACGGTGGCCGAGGCCCTGAAAGAGCTGGTTTCCAACAAGGAGCGCAAGCAGACTATTGCCGCCCGGTTGGATGACAGGCTGGTGGATCTTTCCATGCCCATCACTGCCGCTGCCGCCTTTTCGCCCATAACCATTGACAGCCCCGAGGCCTTGGAAATTCTCCGGCACAGCGCGGCCCATGTCATGGCCGAGGCCGTTCTTGCCCTGTTCGGCAAGGAGGTGCAGGTTGCCATCGGGCCTGCCATCGCCGATGGATTTTACTATGATTTCGACCGGGCGGAGCCGTTCACCCCGGACGATCTCGTGCGCATTGAAGAAAAAATGCAGGAGCTTGTCGCTCTCGCCGCTCCTTTTTCCCGGGAGACCATGTCTTCCGCCCAGGCGATTGCGCTTTTTGAAAAGAGCGGGCAGCGCTACAAGGTTGAACTGCTGAAAGACCTTGGCGCCGAGACGGTCTCGCTGTACCGGCAGGGAGATTTTGTTGATCTCTGCCGTGGCCCGCATCTGCCGCATGCCGGCTGGATCAAGGCCGTAAAAGTGATCAAGTTGGCCGGCGCCTATTGGCGTGGCGATGAAAAAAACCAGATGCTCCAGCGCATCTATGGCACGGCGTTTTTTGACCCCAAGGATCTGAAGGCCTATCTTCTCCAGATTGAAGAGGCGAAAAAGCGCGATCACCGGAAGCTCGGCAAGGAGCTGGAGTTGTTTGCCGTCTCCGATCAGGTCGGGCCGGGTCTGATTCTGTGGCAGCCCAAGGGGGCATTGCTCCGGAAGATCATCGAGGACCACTGGCGCGAAGAACATTACAAAAACGGCTACGAGTTGCTGTTTACTCCGCACATTGCCCGGCGCGACATGTGGAAAACCAGCGGCCATCTCGATTTTTACGGGGAGAACATGTTTTCCCCCATGGAGATCGAAGAGGTGAGCTATCAGCTCAAGCCGATGAATTGCCCGTTTCATATCGGCGTCTATAATACGCGCAAGCGCAGCTACCGGGAATTTCCCCTGCGCTGGTGCGAGCTGGGCACCGTGTACCGCTTCGAAAAAACCGGCGCTTTGCATGGATTGATGCGGGTGCGCGGCTTTACCCAGGACGATGCCCATATTTTCTGTCGTCCCGATCACCTGGAAGAGGAGATCTTCAATATCCTTGACCTGAACCTGCACATCCTCAAGACCTTCGGTTTTGAAAGCTATGAGGTGTATCTCTCCACCAGGCCGGAAAAATCCGTGGGCAGCGACGAGCACTGGGATCAGGCCACCGGTGCCCTGAAGCTGGCCCTGGAAAAAAAGGGTTTGGCGTATGCGATCGATCCTGGCGAAGGGGTGTTTTACGGGCCGAAAATCGATATCAAGATCAAGGATGTTCTGGGGCGGAGCTGGCAATGCTCCACCATCCAGGTGGATTTCAACCTGCCCGAACGCTTTGAGATGACCTATACCGGGGAAGACGGCAAGGAGCATCAGCCGATCATGATCCACCGGGCGCTCATGGGTTCGCTGGAGCGGTTTATCGGGGTGCTCATCGAGCATTATGCCGGCGCCTTTCCGGTGTGGCTTGCCCCGGCGCAGGCCAGGATTATGAACATCACCGACGCGCAGAGCGGTTACGCGGAAGAGGTGTATGCCGAGTTGCGCCGGGCTGGGGTGCGGGTTGAAAAGGATCTCCGCAACGAAAAGCTTAATTACAAGATTCGCGAAGCCCAGATGCAGAAGATTCCCTACATGCTGATCATCGGCGACAAGGAAGTGGAAGCGCGTCAGGTCACGGTGCGGTTGCGCAACGGCGACAATCTGCCGGCCATGTCGATCCCCGAGTTTGCGGCCTTGATTGCCGGGGAAAATGAGGCAGGTCGAACTGGTGCTTGCAATAGCTAGGTGATTCAGAGTATTATGATATATTTCAGCGTGCGGATGCGTTGCGTCAGGTGCGGTGTTTTAAGAATCATGTGTGCGGAGGTATGAGTATCAAAGGGAAAAAAGTTGGCGACCGACCAGAGCGGGAAGTGCGGGCCAGAATCAACCACGAGATTGATTGCAAGGAAGTCCGTCTCATTGATGAGGAAGGGCAGCAAGTAGGGGTCGTGCCTGTTCGCGAAGCGCTGGCAAAGGCCGAAGCGGCAGGGCTTGATCTTGTGGAACTCTCTGCTGCGGCCGATCCTCCTGTTTGCCGGATCATGGATTTTGGCAAATTCCGTTACGAGCAGTCCAAGAAGCAACAGGAAGCCAAGAAGAAACAGACGGTTATCGAGGTCAAGGAGATCAAGCTGAGGCCCAAGACCGAGAAGCATGATCTTGAATTCAAGATCAAGAATATCAAGAAGTTTCTGCAGCAGAAGAACAAGGTGAAGATCACCCTGCGTTTCCGCGGCCGCGAGATCGTTTATGCCGACACCCTCGGCATGGAGGTCTTGAACAAGGTGGTAGAGGAATTGAAGGAAGACGCGGTTATCCTGCAGTCCCCCAAGATGGAAGGGCGGCAGATGGCCATGTTTGTGGGGCCGAAATAACGTAACCGTCCAGCAGCGCCGCCTCTGCGTTGTTATCAGCCTGCCCATGTGCGCCAGCACACGTCACAGGCTTCTGCTTAGCAGCTACGGTACTGCTGAACGATTACAATGGGATGTTTAAGCCTGATTTTGGGTTTTAGCTGAGTCCGGGTAGTTACAAAGGGAGAACACCATGCCGAAGATGAAAACAAACAGAGGGGCTGCCAAGCGGTTCAAATGCACTGGCACCGGCAAGATTGTACGCCGCAAGGCTTTTACCAGCCATATCCTCACCAAGAAGAGCACCAAGCGGAAAAGAAATCTGCGCCAGGCCGGGATTGTTGACGACACCAATCTCAAGGGGATCAAGCGTCTGTTGCCCTACATGTGAAAACCGGCAGGATTGATAGTCCGCCTCAAGACGATTACCAGTGTAAATACTGCCGGCGCCGAGAAAGCGTCGGAGAATGACAATAAGGAGAAGTACGATGCCTCGCGTAACACGTGGATTTAAAGCGCGCCGGAGAAGAAAAAAGGTTTTGAATTTGGCCAGTGGCTTTATCGGCGGGCGGAACCGTCTGTATAGGACGGCAACGGAAGCCGTGGACCGGGCGCTGGTCTATGCCTACCGCGATCGCCGTCAGAAAAAGCGAGATTTCCGGAAATTGTGGATTGTGCGTATCGGTGCGGCTTGCCATGAAAACGGCACGACCTACAGCCGGATGATGGGCAGCTTGAAGAAAGTGAATGTTGAGTTGGACCGCAAGGTTCTCGCCAATCTGGCAGTTCTTGATCCGGGGGCTTTTTCCCAGGTTGCCAAGCTGGCTGGCGTCAGCAACTGATTGTTGCCGTGCCCTCCGCCATGCCCAGCATGCAGGAAGAACTCCTTCGCCTGAAAGCCGCTGCCGGTGAAGAGCTCGCCGCAATCTCCACGATCGGCGAGCTCGAACCGTTCAGGGTGAAATACCTGGGCCGGAAGGGGGAGTTTACCCTTGTTATGCGCCAATTGGGGCAGGCTCCTCCCGAGGAGCGCCCAAGGCTCGGGCAACTGGCAAACGAGATCAAGCAGGAGCTGGAAACCGCATATGCTTCGCGGGAAGCTCTCCTTGCCGATGCCGGCAGCGCTTCAGCCCAAGCCACCCTAGATCTGACTCTGCCAGGTAGGGCGCTGCCTTTTGGCAAGCTGCATCCGGTGACCCAGGTCATGGACGCGGTGTGCTCCATTTTCGAGGGGTTGGGCTTTGCGGTGGCCGAAGGGCCGGATGTCGAGGTTGATTTTTATAATTTTGAGGCCTTGAACATCCCTCCGCATCACCCGGCCCGGGCCATGCACGACACCTTCTATATCAGTGACAGCCTGCTGCTCAGAACCCATACCTCGCCCATGCAGGCCAGAATCATGGAGAAGGAGCAGCCGCCCCTGCGGATGATCGCGCCGGGCAAGGTGTACCGCTGTGATTCGGATATCACCCATACCCCCATGTTTCATCAGGTGGAAGGGTTTCTCGTTGACCGTCATATCTCCTTCGCCGACCTCAAGGGCGTGCTTTCGGTGTTCATCACCAGAATGTTCGCGGAAAACACCCCCATCCGTTTTCGTCCCAGCTTTTTCCCCTTTACCGAGCCCAGCGCCGAGGTTGATATCGGTTGCGTGATTTGCGGCGGCAAGGGGTGCCGGGTGTGCAAGCAGACAGGCTGGCTCGAGATTCTCGGTGCCGGCATGATTGATCCGGAGGATTTTAAAAAGGTCGGTTACGATTCGGAAGAGTACAGCGGCTTTGCCTTTGGCCTTGGGATCGAACGGATTGCCATGTTGAAGTACGGCATCACCGATATCCGGCTGTTCTACGAAAACGACCTGCGTTTTCTTGCCCAGTTTTAGGAGCCGTTACTGAGTATTTATCGCCGTTGCCGCTGATGCTGCTGCGGCCCTGTATGCCGTTTTTTTTCAACGGCTTAAGCCTTTTTTCGGGCGACGACCATAAGACACTATCCATGAAGTTTACGCTCAACTGGTTGCGCGAATACATTGACACCGACCTGGAGCCGGCACGGATTGCCGACCACCTCACCATGCTTGGCCTTGAGGTGGACGCCTGCGTGCCGTGCTATCCCGACTTGACCGGGGTTGTGGTAGCCAGGATCGAGGCGGTTTGCCCCCATCCCAACGCGGACAAACTGGTGCTCTGTGACGTGAATGCGGGACAGGGACTCACCAGGGTGGTGTGTGGCGCTCCCAATGCGCGCGCCGGGCTGGTGATACCTCTTGCCTTGCCCGGTGCGGTTTTGCCCGGGGGCTTCACCATCAAACCGGCCAAGATTCGCGGGGAGGAATCCTGCGGCATGCTCTGTTCCGCCAAGGAGCTCGGGATTGCCGAGGATCAGGCCGGAATCATGGAATTGGCCGCGGATCTTCAGCCGGGAGTGGCGTTGAGCAAGGCCTTGGGTCTGGTTGACACCATGATCGAGGTCGATCTCACCCCCAACAGGCCCGATTGCGCCAGTGTCCTGGGAATTGCCCGGGAGGTGGGCGGGGTGATCGGCAAGCGGATCAAGCCGCCGGTCGAGGCGCCCCCCGCACTGTCCGACGAGAAACTGCCCTTCAGCGTGGAGGTTGAATCCGTTGCCGATTGTCCGCGGTATGCCGCCCGGCTCGTCAGGAAGGTAAAGATCGGGCCTTCGCCCTGGTGGCTGCGGCAGCGCTTGCTGGCCGTGGGCATGCGTCCGATCAACAATATCGTCGATATCACCAACTTTGTCATGCTGGAGTATGGACAGCCCCTGCACGCTTTTGATTTTAACAAGCTTGCCGGGGGCAAGATCGTGGTCCGGCGGGCGAGGGTTGGCGAGAGTCTTGTTACCCTGGACGGAAACGAGCACCAGCTTGAACCAGAGATGCTGATGATCTGCGATGCCAAGCGGCCGGTGGCCCTGGCCGGGATCATGGGCGGGGCCAATTCCGAGGTTGATGCGGAGACCGCGGATATTCTGCTGGAAAGCGCCTGTTTTTCCGCCATTGGCATCCGCCGCACCGCCGGAAAGCTCAAGATGAGCACCGAGGCCTCCTACCGTTTCGAGCGGGGCGTTGATCCGCAGGGTGTCCCCCGCGCCATGGAACGGGCTGTGCAGCTTATCGCCGCCCTGAGCGGCGGGGAAATTGTCGAAGGCGGCGTGGATTGCCTGGACGGGGTCATCGCCCCGGCTCCCATCATCTTGCGTGGGAAGCGGACGCGTGCCCTGCTGGGCATGGATCTAACCCTGGAGCGGATCGGCGCTGCCCTTGCCGGTATTGAAATTGACGTGGAAAAACTCGATGACGACACCCTGCGGGTGACGCCCCCGAGTTTTCGGGTTGATCTTGAGCGGGAGGTTGACCTCATTGAAGAGGTGGCCCGGATTGTGGGCTACAACCTGTTGCCAACCACCCTGCCCATGGTGCCCATGAGTTTTTCCGAGCAGGACCCCCTCCGGGAACTGCGGAAAAATCTTGCCCAGACCCTTACCGCCCTGGGTTTTTATGAGGCAATCAACTACAGCTTCGTGACCCCGCAGCATTGTGATCTGCTGGGGTTGGCTGCGGACGATGCGAGAAGGCAGTCCGTGCATCTCTTGAATCCTCTGGCGGAAGATCAGAGTGTGTTGCGGACCACGCTTTTGCCCGGGCTTCTTGAGAGCCTGCGCCGCAATGTGAATCACCAGAGCCATGATGTCCGGCTTTTTGAGATCGGCAAGGTCTTTCATCCTCAGGGAAGCAGGCAGCCTGAGGAACCTTTCCGGCTGGCCGCGGTCATCTCCGGCCGCCGCAATCCCGGTGCCCCTGTGTTGTATGCCGGGGAAATCCAGGCAGACATCTTCGATGTGAAAGGGGTTGTGGCGCAGATTATTGGCAGCCTCCGACTCGGCGCGGCAATCACCTGTCAACCTTGCATTACCGGACAGGAACTCCCCTTTGCCGAACCGGGTAGTGTTCTGGCGATCAAAGGAGAAAAGGAAATATTGGGTTGGTGCGGAGCTTTTTCCCAGAAAACACTGAAGGCTTTTGGCGTCAAGCAGCAGGCCTTCTTTGTGGATCTCGACCTTGCCGCGTTTGTCGGTTTTTCCCCGCAGGCAAAAAACTTTGCCCCGTTGCCAAAATTTCCCCTTGTGAAATGGGACATGGCTCTCATGGTGCCGGAGGGAGTTGCCGCAGGAGAAATGCTTTCCGCAATCCATGGATGCGGCGAGAAGCTCATCGAAAGAGCTGAGATCTTTGATGTGTTTCAGGGTAAAAATATTGAGGCCGGCAAAAAGAGTGTTGCTATTTCCATCACGTATCGCGCATTTGACCGGACCCTGGACGACGAAACAGTTGGCAAGATTCACCAGAAAATTATCGAGATGATGATTTCCCGTTTTAACGGGCAGTTACGTGAGGCATGAGAGATGAAACGATCCAACCTTACCAGAAAAGAACTGGCGCAAACCATCAACGAGAAGATGGGGTTTTCACAGCGGAGCGCCGGCGAGATGGTTGATGCTGTTTTTGATGCGCTCAAGAAAACCCTGCTGCAGGGCGAGGCCATCAAGATTGTGCAGTTCGGCACCTTCACCGTGCGGAAGAAATCCTCGCGGGTGGGTCGTAATCCCCGGACCGGTGAAACCATGGAGATCTCCAAGCGGCACATGGTATCCTTCCGGCCCAGCAAAGTGGTTCGGGAGAATCTGAACAAGGAATAAAGGAACAGAGTGACCAAGCCATCTTGCGAGACTTTTGATGATGGTCAAAGTGGAGCCCAGATTCTTCCAGGGATTCCTGACAAGCGCTATTTTAAGATTGGTGAGGTGTGTGCGATAACCGGGGTGAAGCAGCATGTGCTTCGCTACTGGGAGTCGGAATTCAGGATTCTCCAGCCGCAGCGGGCCCAGTCCAAGCAGCGGCTCTATCGTCGGGTGGATGTTGAAACGGTCCTGGCGATCAAAAGGCTTCTTAAGGATGAGGGCTTTACCATTACCGGCGCAAAAAAAGCCCTGGCGCGGGGCGGAAACGGCCAGGAAAGCGACAGCGTTGCCCGCGAAGTGGTGCAGGAGTTGCCGCTGAAACCGGCGGATATTTTCATGCAGGTCAAGGCGGAGTTGTTGGCCTTACAGAAAATTCTCGAGGAATAAGGTCGTTGGGGTGAGTCCAGCTTGACAGGTGCTTCCGGTCGTGCTAAATAGGGGCCAACCTGTTCGATGGTTTACATATTTTTGTCGGGATGTAGCGCAGTCTGGTAGCGCACTTGAATGGGGTTCAAGGGGCCGGAGGTTCGAATCCTCTCATCCCGACCAGCGATAGTACAGAGGTTAGCCGTTTTCGGCTAACCTCTTTTTTTTGAGTCGAAATTGCCCCGCACTCACACCTCCTGGTGTTCCTTTGCCCCAGCCTTGAACATAAACGCGCACCAGAGCAGCGGCGCATAAGCGATCAGCAGTCCGGCCAGGCCTGGGAGCGCGCCCTTGGCCACCAGGAGCGCCAGGGGCAACAACCAGAGAAGATTAATCAGCCCCACCGCGATGGAGACATGCCGGTGCGCGGAAAAACGACGGGCTGCGTACTGGTAGGCGTGACTGCGATGAGCTTCATAAACGGGCTCTCTCCGGATTGCCCTCCGCACTAAAGTTGTGGTGGCGTCGACAATGAAAACCCCGAGGAGGATGAGCCAGCACCAGAACAGTTCCGGCTCACTCTGGCCCGCCTGAATCGAGAGAAGCCCCAAGGTCAGGCCCAGGAAACCGCTGCCGGCATCTCCCATGAAGATCTTGGCCTTGGGGAAATTCCAACAGAGAAATCCGGCCACCGCGGAAAGCAGCAATACAGGCGAGAGCCAGTTCTGCCCGTCAGGGGCGGAGAGCACAGAGGCAACGCCTCCGCCCAGACAGACCGTGATCGCCTCAATGCCGGCGATACCATCAATGCCGTCCATGAAATTGTACAGATTCAGCAACCAGACAAGATAGAGGGCGGCGAGCAGATAGCCGACCCAGCCGAGATAGACCAGGTGCCCGAAAACAGGAAGAGGGGGCAGCGTCCCTAACCAGGAAAGGCCCCAGGCAGCCCCGAGAAAATGGGCGCATAAGCGCCATCTCGCGGGGATATGCCGGCGATCATCCAAGAAACCCACGCCGGCAACCAACCCTCCGGCGCCGGACAGGGCCACCAATGCATGGGTCGGCAGAAAACCGGTCAACCACAGGGAGAACAGCCCGGGGAGAAAGGTTAAGACAATGGCCAGCCCCCCTGCCCGCGGAGTCGGAATGGTGTGAGAGCTCCTGCTGTTGGGAACATCAAAAAGATTGCTCGATGCGGCGTAGCGCCGGATAACCCCGGTCAGCAACAGGGAGCACCCTGCGACAAGAGGGAAAATTACCCAAGGATTCATCAGGGTAGCCATGGTTTCATTGCACGCACTGCGCCTTCGGGTCGAACAGGCTAAAGCCTGACGCGGCATCCATGGCCTGGGACATGATGTCCAGGTAGTCGTCCCGGAAAGCGGTTTGGGGAAAAGGGGTGTCTTGGGCCGTGAAATTGCAGGCATGTTCCCGGCAGTATTTCCCCCGGGTCGCGTAGTTGAGGATTATGCGGGGGATGTCGTAATGGTGGATGGTATTCTGACGCACGGGGCGGCCGTTTTCGATAATGTAGATCCGGTTGAGAAAGGTGGCGCCCATTTTCCCGCCAAGATAGTTGAGATCCTGGTAGGTTTGGATTCCCGAGAGGCTTGGCAGGTGGTCGCTCACCAGGATGATCAGCGACTTCGGGTCTGCCGCGATCAATCCTTTTACATAGGCGGCGATGGCTTCGGTGCGGTAGTAGTACTGGTTGGCGGCTTTCTCCAAGCCTTCGTCCTGGAATTTTTCAAGCATTGTAATGGCCTTGGGGCGTTTGCTCAGGTTGAGATCGTGGGGGGAGTGGCCGTACATGCCGATAACGTAGTTGAAGATGGGGAGCGTCGGATTGTCCCTGATCCGTTTGGCGATGAATTCCAGGTTTTGGGAGAGAAGCACCCCGTCGAACATGTAATTTTCGTCCGTCACGTCGCCTGCGGCGAAATAGGTGTCGTAGCCCGCGGAGAATTCCTGGGGGTAGTACATTTTTTCAAAGCCGATACCGGCGTAGGCTTTGGTGGAGTTGAAAAAATCGGGCTTGTAGGAGTTGGTGGCGTGGGTCTCGTAACCGCCCAGGGAGAGGATGCGGGGGAGGCAGGGAGTTTTGGCCCCGGTGAACACATCAAACTCGATGCCGGAAAATTCCCGCAGGGCCGGAGCTCCGCAGAGAACCTCGAACTCGGCCTGCGCCGTGCCTCCGGCAAAGACCGGGGAGATGGAAAACCCCCCCTTTTTTGCCAGAAGCTTGCTGAAGTCGGGATGAGCCGGGTTGCGTGAAAAACGGGCATTCTTTAAAAGCCCAGGGTCCAGAAAGCTCTCAAGGACGATCAGGTGAATATTTCTTTTTTCCGGCTGCTCTGTGAGTTCATTGATCACTTTGTCGAAATTAATCAAGGCAGCGGGGGTTATCTGGTGCCCGGCAATCTTTTTGTGGTAGCTTTTCCGCTTGGCCTCATTGTAGAGCATCATGCTCAGGCGCCCATTGTTGCGGGCGCTGAACATGTCGGAATAGACGACGATTTCCTGCTGTGTTTTCTGGAAGGCGGTCATGAAAAAATCCGGGGTTATTTCCACCATCAGCAGCAAGGCCACAAGGGGCAGTGAGGCCACGACCGACGCAAGCCGCCGGGGCGGGAATTCAAGGAGGGCGAGAAAGGCCAGGAGGGGAATCCCGATCAGCGCCCCGATCAACACGAGGCCCAGGGGGGAGAGAACCTGCAGCATCTCCGGCAGCTCGGTGATTTCGGTGATCCGCAGCATCCTGCCAAACATGCGGTAATAGACGTCGAACACGCCATACAGCAGAACGAGCGGCGCCGCAGCCACCAGCGGTTGCAGGCGGGATGAACGAAGGAGTTGATTGAACAAGAAATAGAGATAGAGGAGCAGGGGGATTTCCAGGCGCCAGGCAGGCAGCAAGGCCGGCAGGCCGCCGGTTTGCTGAAGAATCTCCGTGCCGCCGAGAAGAAAGAGCAGGAACAGGGTATAGCGGTTTGCCACGATTTTCAGCCAGGAGCGATATGGGGGCACGGTTGGGATCATGGTTGTGTGTGTGGGAGAAAAAAACTCGCTGCCGGCGAGTCCGGCATATTCCGGACAAAAGTGCCTCATCCCCGGAAAAAACAGGGCAGAAAACTATACCACACCGACCAGCCTGCCCGCACATATTCTTTTTTCGCGGAAGGCGTCCGTTCTCTAGGGAACCTTGAAAAATCAACTTCCTGTTGATTTTTCAAGCCGCAAAACCAAAACAAGTTTTGCCTTTGCTCACATTTTCAGCAACGTAAGTGGCTGAAAATGACGGGGTGTCCTTGCCCCGCACAGGAGCCTTGAATTTTTCAAGGCTCCCTCTACTCTTCCATGGTCGCCGATGAAGAGCTATACTGAACAGCGACTGGCAGCCCAGCCAACGGGGTTTCTGTTTTCCGGGAGACATAGCATGCTTGGTGCAAGAACAGTATCGGAGGTTTGAAAAGAGGGTTTTTATGGGTAAGGATAAAATTTTTGCAACCCCGCAGGGTACGGTGGCCGATTTCAGGTTTGACGCAAAAACCGCGGCGGTATTTGACGACATGCTGGTCCGTTCGGTGCCGTTTTATCTCGAAGTGCAGAGGATGGTGTCCGAGCTGGCAAGGGATTTCGCCGTGCCGGGCACCAATGTCTATGACCTGGGCTGTTCCACCGGGACAACCCTTATCCAGCTTGATCAGGATCTTCCCGAGGGAGTCCGCCTGGTGGGCTGCGACTCCTCCGAGGAAATGTTGCGAAAGGCGGGGGAAAAAATAGAGGCGCATGGCATGCGACATGAGTACGCCCTCGCCTGTCAGGATCTCAACCGGGGGGTGGAGGTCGAAAACGCCTCGGTGGTGATCATGAACCTTACCCTGCAGTTCGTCCGGCCGCTGAACCGGGATAGGCTTATCCGGAGGATTGCCAAGGGGATCAACGGGGACGGCTGCCTGATCCTGATCGAGAAGGTGCTGAGTCGGGATTCGCTTCTGAACCGGTTCTTTCTCAAGTATTACTATGACTTCAAGGAGGCAAACGGGTACAGCAAGCTAGAGATCAGCCAGAAACGCGAAGCGCTGGAGAATGTTCTCATCCCCTACCGGGTACAGGAAAACGAGGAACTGGTCCTGAAAAACGGCTTCAGTTCCTGCGAGATCTTTTTTAAGTGGTACAATTTCTGCGGGTACATTGTGCGCAAGGGGACAGAGTAGCCCCAGCCCCGCAAGGTCCCGCAGGCGGCGCCGCACCCTTACTCGTCGTAGAGCTCCGGCGTGTGGCGGATGATCTGGGCATCCACCAGATAGATGACATCCTCGGCGATGTTGGTGGCATGGTCGGCGATGCGCTCCAGATGCCTCCCCACGGAGAGAACATGCATGAGGGTGTTTACCTGCTCTGCATCGGTGATGAGCATCTCCTTGATCTGAGCGTACATCTCCCGGTTCATGGCGTCCATGGTGTCGTCCGCAGCCCGGATATGGTGGGCCAAGCGCACGTCATGGTTGATCAGGGCGTCGATGCTTTCCGTGACCATTTTTTCGGCAAGAGCGACCATGGCGGTCAGGTCAAAGGGGATTTTAAACTGATCCTGGCCGGCGAGGAACAACCCCCGTTCGGCGATGTTCACCGCCAGATCCCCGATCCGCTCCAGATCGCTGTTGATTTTCAGCACCGCCACGATGAAGCGCAGATCGATGGCCACCGGCTGATACAGGGCGAGGATCTTCAGGCAATCCTCCTCGATCTCCACCTCCATGTCGTCGATTTCCCGGTCCCCCTTGATCACCGCGTTTGCCTTGACCGGATCACGGTTGATCACCGAAAGCGTGGCCTGGTAAACCCGGTCTTCCACGGCTTCGCCCATGGCGATGATCTTTGCCTTCAGTTTCTCGATGTCGTGCTGCATGTGTTTTGGCATAGTTTCACTCCACGCTGTAACTATTCAGTTCACCAGGGGGACAAAAAATTCGTTAACTCTGATATTGTAATCGTTCGGCAACATTGCAGATGCGCGAAAGAGGTCTGCCCGCTATACGCATGGTCTGCGGGGCAGGCCGATGACAAAGCTGATGCGGTGTTGCCGAACGATTACGCTCATCCGAAGCGCCCGGTTATGTAATCTTCTGTCTGTTTCTGCCGAGGGTTGGTGAATATTTTCGGGGTTGCATCGCATTCAATCAGGCCGCCTTCGTAGAAAAAGGCGGTGTAATCGGAAACCCGGGCTGCCTGCTGCATATTGTGGGTGACGATGACGATGGTGTAGTTGGTGCGCAGCTCGCCGATCAGATCCTCGATCCGCATGGTGGATTTGGGGTCCAGGGCCGAGGCCGGTTCGTCCATGAGCAGGATCTTCGGCCCGACCGCCAGGGCGCGGGCGATGCAAAGCCGTTGCTGCTGGCCGCCGGAAAGACCCATGGCGTTGGCGTGCAGCCGGTCCTTGACCTCGTCCCAAATGGCGGCCTGTTGCAGGCTCTGTTCGACGATCTCCGCCAGCCGTTTGGGATCTTTTTCGCCGTGAATCCTGGGGCCGTAGGCAACATTGTCGAAGATGGACTTGGGGAAGGGGTTTGATTTTTGGAACACCATCCCCACCTCCTTGCGCAGTTCCACGACATCGGTGCCCGGCGCATAGATATCCTTCTGGTTGATGGTGATTGTCCCCTCAACCCGGCTGTGGGGTATGGTGTCGTTCATCCGGTTCAGGCAGCGCAAAAAGGTGGATTTGCCGCAGCCCGACGGCCCGATCAGGGCAGTGACGTGCTTGGCCGGGATCAGGAGGGAAATGTCAAAAAGCGCCTGGGTCGGCCCATAAAAAAAATCGACCTGGCTGGCGGTGATGACCATCTCCATATCTGTTGGATAAATAGACTGTTCTACCATCGGTATTTTTTCCTGAAATGGGTTCGGATGAGTATCGCGCCGAGGCTTAAGCCCAGAACCAGCAGGAGGAGAATCAGGGCGGTGCCGTACTGCATGTGTCTGATCCGATCCGCCTCCGGATGCTGGGTGGCAAGGATGTACAGGTGATAGGGCAGGGCCATGACCTGATCAAAAACGGATTTTGGCAGCCTGGGGAGATAAAAGGCGGCCACGGTCAGGAGGATGGGGGCGGTTTCCCCGGCGGCCCGGCCGATGCCCAGGATCGAGCCGGTTATCATGCCGGAAAGGGAGTAGGGCAGGATGTTGGTGCGGATCATCTCCCATTTGGTGGCTCCCAAGGCCAGGCTTGCATCGCGAAACCCCTTGGGCACGGCGCGCAGCGACTCTTCGCTGGCCACGATGATGGTGGGCAGCACCATGCAGGCCAGGGTCAGGCTGCCCGCCAGGATGGAGGGGCCGAAGCCGCAGAAGAGCACAAAGATGCCGAGGCCGAACAGGCCGAAGACGATGGACGGCACCCCGGCCAGGGTGACGATGGCCAAGCGGATCAGGGTGTTGAACCGATTCTGCTCCGCATACTCGGCAAGATAGATCGCCCCGCCGATGCCCAAGGGCAGGGAAACGGCGATGGTGCCTATCACCAGATAAAAGGTGCCGACAATGGCTGGGAAGATGCCGCCCGCTGCCCCGCTTCTCCGGGGAAAGCTGCTGATAAACTGCCAGTTGAGGGCTGTGGCCCCATGCCGGATGATGTCAAAGAGGATATAGCCGATCACCAGGACAATGGCGTAGGTGATGAGCCGCAGGGCGAGAAGAATGAATGTATCGGCGGTGTTGTTCGTCTTCATTTGTCGGCCTCGCAGCGCACGAACACGATGAAACCACGAAAAGTTGCTCCGCCGACGGTGCGGGCTTGCTTCTTTTTGCTGGCGTTCAATGGACCTGCGCCTTGGCTCTTCTTTTGCGAGATCGTCTTCATTTCATCATGCCGTATTTCTTCAGCACGCGCTGTGCAATGATGTTGAGGAAAAAGGTGATGACCAGCAGGATGATCCCGATCCAGAAAAGCGCCTGATAATGGACGCTGCCGAAGGGCACTTCGCCCATCTCCGCGGCAATGGTGGCGGTCATGGTCCGCACCGAGGCCAGGGGGGAGGCGGTGAGGATCGCCGAATTGCCGGTGACCATCAGCACCGCCATGGTTTCTCCGATAACCCTGCCGATGCCGAGCATCACCGCGGCCACGATCCCCGGCAGGGCTGCGGGCAGGGTAACCCGGAAGATGGTCTGCAGATGGCTGGCCCCCAGCGCCAGGGATGCGTTTTTCAGGGCGTAGGGCACGCTGACCAGGGCATCCTCCGACAGGGAGATGATGGTGGGGATGGCCATGAGCGAGAGGAGCAGGGCGCCGGTCAGGGCGGTGAGCCCGGTGTTGAGGCCGAAGAGTGTTTTAATGAGGGGGGCCACCACCAGCAGGCCGAAAAAACCCAAAACCACAGAAGGGATGCTGGCCAGAATTTCAATGAACGGCTTGAGAACCTCCCGTTCGGCAGGGCGGGCGATTTCCGCGATGTATATCGCCGCCAGCACGGAGATGGGCACCGTGACCAGCATGGCCAGGGCGGTTACCAGGGCCGAGCCGGAAAGCAGCGGGCCGACGCCGAAATGCTCCTCCTGGAAGGAGACCGGAATCCACTGGCTGCCCAGAAGCTTGCCCAACCCGGGACTCAGCGCAAAAGGTCCGGCCTCCTTGAACAGGAAGAGGAAGATTAGGCAGACGACAAGAACGCTGGTCGAGGCGGCGCTGACCAGCAGCAACCGCATCGCCTTGTCTGTTATGAAGAGCCTACGAGACCGGGACATATCCCGTTTCTCTCACGATTTGCTGACCTGCCGGGCTCAGACAGAAGTCGATGAACTGTTGCGCAGTTTTCGTCGGCGTCCCGTTGGTGTAAAAGAACAGCGGCCGGGAAACAGCGTATGCTCCGGAGCGGACCGTCTCCTCGGTGGGGAGCACCGGGTTGGGCTGGTCAGCACCCTGAACGCCCAGGGTTTTCACGGAGGTTTTCGCCTCGGCGGCAAAACCCAAGCCCACATAGGCTATAGCCCCTCGGTCGGCGGCCACGGACTGCACCAATGCCGAGGTGCCGGCCAGCAACCGGGCGGACGAGCTGAAATCCTCCTTGTTCAGGACATGCTCCTGGAAGAAAACAAAGGTGCCGGAGCTTGACTCGCGGGACAAGAGAAGGATGGGTGTGTCGGAGCCGCCGACCTCCTTCCAGTTGGTCACTTTTCCTGTATAGATCAATCGAAGCTGGTCGATGGTCAGGCTGTTCACCGGATTTTCCGGATGCACGACCATGACGATGCCGTCTCGGGCCACAGAAATTTCCACCGGGGAAATGTTCCTTTCCTTGGCCATGTTTTGCTCTTTTTCCTTCATTCCCCTGGAAGCGGCGCAGATATCGGTGGTGCCGTTGATCAGGGAGGCAATGCCGGTGCCCGAGCCGCCGCCGGTTACGGAAACGTCAATGTCGGCATGGGCTTTCATGAATTCTTCCGTCCAGGAGCTGACCAGGTGTACCATGGTGTCCGAACCCTTGATGGAAAGGGTTTGAACCGGGGCGGATTGCTGCGAGGGGCCTGAGTCGCAACCGGTTATCGCCGCTGCGAGCAGCAGGCCAAGGGTCAAGGCAACTTTTTTCATGATTTCCTCCGGAGGCGGTCGACATGATGGTTGATGTGGTTCCAGCGAAAAATGCGTGGGTCGGTGTTTGTAGCCAAGTGATTTTAGGGAAGCCGGACGCATTACATCCTGCACAGCCCCGATACCAGAGATCCGGGGTGTTTGTCACTATAAAATTATACCGAAGAGTGTCCGCAGCACCTGCAAAAAAAATCAGCCGGTTCGGTCCACATGGAAGAGGACGGCAATGATGATCAGGGTGCCGGCCAGCAGCCAGCCGGGGCCGAAAAGCCACAGGGCCAGGGGGACGGACAGGTAGTAGCCCCGCATCCCCAAGGTATAGTGGGCCGCGCCGTACTGGATTGTGTCGACCACCGAGGCAGGGGGAGATGAGGCCGGATCCGAGGGGGCGTTGATCATGAAGCCCAGATGGTTGTAATAGCGGATGGCCATGGTGAAGTTGAAGAAGGCGAAGAAAAAGTCCACCGAGAGGATGAGCAGCTTGATCTGGTGCAGGCTCTCGATTCTTTTGCCCAAAAAGCTGAAGGCCTGCATGTCTGTGTCGAGCGGATGTCCTGGGCTCAGGACGATATTGAGCAGGGCCAGGGCGATGAGGATTGCCGTGGAGGCAAGAAAGCTTGCGGCCATGGTCCAGTTGCGCAGGGTCTGTATGGCCAGGATGTCCCGCTGGGTTACGACCATCTCCCGGACCCAGGATGCCCTGGTCGCGGCGTTGCGGGCGTAGATCGTTTTTTCAGGACAACAATCTTTTATGACCAGCAATCCCAGGTGATAGAGGAGCAGCAGCAGAAAGGCCGTTGCCGTGAACGGGCTTATTTCCAAGGACAGAAATGTCATGGGGCCGCCCCCCTGTGCGAACGGCGGCGCGTGTGCAGCATAAAGTAGAGAACCGGCACCGCCATGCGGCTGATCAAGAGCGAGGCGATCTCCCCGAACATCAGCGAGATGGCCAGCCCCTGGAAGATCGGGTCGGCCAGGATTACCGAGGCCCCGACCACCACGGCCAGGGCGGTAAGGAGCATGGGCCTGAAGCGGATGGCTCCGGCTTCCACTACGGCTTCTTCAAGCGGCAGGCCGTGGCTGATGCGCAGTTCGATGAAGTCCACGAGAATAATGGAGTTGCGCACCACGATTCCTGCCCCGGCCATGAAGCCGATCATGGAGGTGGCGGTGAAAAAGGCGCCGAAAGCCCAGTGGGCCGGAAGGATGCCGATCAGCGAAAAGGGGATGGCCGCCATCACCACCAGCGGCACGGTGTAATCCTTGAACCACCCCACCATGAGCATGTAGATGAGGATCATCACCGCGCAGAAGGCGTAGCCCAGATCCCGGAAGACCTCCAGGGTGATGTGCCACTCTCCGTCCCACTTGATCGCCGGTTCCAGTTCGGAAAAGGGCTGCTTGAGGTTGTAGATGGAGATCGCTTTCCGTTCGCCCCCATACTCCCTGCCGTCGAGTTCGGCGAGTTTTTTGTTCAGGGCGAAGATGGCGTAGGCCGGGCTTTCCGCCGCCCCGGCCACGTCGGCCGTCACATAGATGACCGGTTTGAGGTTTTTGCGGTAGATGGGCTGGTCAATGGGGACTTCGCTGACCGAGACCAGCTCCCGCAGGGGAACCAGGGGGCCGGTCGGGTTTAGGCCGGAGCGGAGCTGGGTGTTGAGGATGCTCTCAACCCGCGCCCGCTCCCCCCGGGGCAGCTCCAAGACGATGCCGATCCCCTCCTTGTCCTCGGGCAGGTGCAACAGGCTGACGGCCAAGCCCTTGACCGCCAGATCGACGGCCCGGGTAATCTCGCCTTCGGAAATACCGTTGAGGGCAGCCTTTTCCTTGTTAACCGCGATCACGGTTTTCAGCCGCTCCGTTTCCCGGTACCAGTCCACATCGACCACCCCTTCCGTGGTGGTGAAGAGGTCCTTGACCCTGGATGCCAATGCAACCCGTTGTGCATCGGTCTGGCCGTAGACTTCGGCAACCAGGGTTTGCAGCACCGGCGGCCCCGGCGGTACTTCGGCCACGGCCACGGCGGCGCCGTACCTTTCGGCTATGGCCGCGACCTGAGGCCGGATGCGTTTGGCGACCTCGTGGCTCTGGGCCTTGCGTTCACCCTTGGGCAGCAGATTGATCTGGATATCCGCCAGGTTGGTGTTGTTGCGCAGATAGTAATGGCGCACCAGGCCGTTGAAATTGTAGGGCGAGGCCGTTCCGGCATACACCTGATAGTTGATCACCTCCGGTTCCCGGCCGATGAGCGCGGCAATCTCCCTGGCGACCTGGGTGGTTTTTTCCAGGGGGGCGCCCTCGGGCATGTCCAAAATAATCTGGAACTCGCTCTTGTTGTCAAAGGGGAGCATCTTGACCTTGACCAGCCCGAAGTAGACCATGGCGCACGAGCCGAGGAGCAGCCCGCTGATGGACAGGAAAAAGATCAGCCGCCAGCGGGCGTGGGCAAGGAGGGGGTCCATGGCCCGGTGATAGATCCGGGTGAAGAAATCCGTGGGCGCGTGGTCATGGTCTGCCGCTAGTTGTTCCGGAGCCGGAGAGGTGTTGTCAGGGGAGGTCTTCTTTTTCAGCACCCGTACAGCGGCCCAGGGGGTAACGGTGAAGGCGATGAGCAGCGAAAAAATCATCGCCGCGGAGGAGCCGATGGGGATCGGCCGCATGTAGGGGCCCATCAGGCCGCCGACAAAGGCCATGGGTAGAATGGCGGCGATCACCGCCCAGGTGGCGAGGATGGTCGGGTTGCCCACCTCGTTCACCGCCTCGATGGCGATGGTAAGCACGGATTTTTGGGTGTTTCCCGGCAGCCGGAGGTGGCGGACTATGTTTTCCACCACCACGATGGCGTCGTCCACCAGGATGCCGATGGAAAAGATCAGGGCGAAGAGGGTGATGCGGTTCAGGGTGTAGCCGTACAGATAAAAAAGCAACAGGGTCAGCGCCAGGGTCGAGGGGATGGCGAGGATGACGATGACCGACTCCCGCCAGCCTAAAAAGAAGAGGATGAGCAGGGTCACCCCGAAAACGGCGATGCCCATGTGCAGCAGGAGTTCGTTGGATTTTTCCGCCGCGGTTTCGCCGTAGTTTCTGGTTACGCTCACCGTGACATCGGTGGGGATGAGGGTTCCCTTGAGGCCCTCGATCTTGGCCAGCACCGTTTCCACCACCTGCACGGCGTTGGCCCCCGGCCGTTTGGCCAGGGAAAGGGTGACGGCCGCCTCTTCCGGCTGCCCCTTGCCTGACCCGAAAAGGACATAGTTGCTGGGATCTTCCGGGCCATCGACCACGTCGGCCACCTCGTCGAGATACACCGGCCGGTTGTGGTGCACACCGACGACAATGCGGCCGATTTCCCTGGCCGAGGTGAGAAACCGGCCGGTATGCAGAAGGGTTTCCTGGTTTTGCGATTGCAGGGTGCCGGAGTACGATTGCAGATTGGCCTGTTGCAGCGCCGGAATTATCTCCGTTGCGGTCAACCCGCGGGCGGCAAGACGGGCGGGATCGAAGAGCACCCGCACCTGCCGTTTGGCGCCGCCGATGAGCTTGGTCTCGGCCACCTCGGGGATGTTCTTGACCGCGTCGTCAAGCTGGGCTGTGAGGCGCCGGAGGGTGTAGTGGTCATAGCGCGGGCTGTGCAGGGTCAGGGCGAGCACCGGCACGTCGTCGATGGTGTGCGGCTTGACCAGCGGCGGCACGACGCCATAGGGAATGCGGTCGAAGTTGGTGGCCAGCTTCTGGTTGAGGCGGACGATGGCGTCCTCCATCTTTTCGCCCACATAGAAACGGGCTACGAGCAGACACTGGCCCGGCATGGAAGTGGTATAGATGTATTCCACACCGGGCAGCTCGTAGAGGAGCTGTTCCATGGGGATGGCGACGCGCTCCTCAACCTCCTTGGGGGTGGCGCCGGGCATGGCGACCATGACGTCGATCATCGGCACCTTGATCTGCGGCTCCTCCTCCCGCGGCAGCATGGCAACGGCCACGATTCCGAGGAGCAGGGAGGCGATGAGCAGGATGACGGTCAGTCTGGATTCGATAAAAACCGAGGCGAGCCTGCCGGCGAAGCCGTGTTGGTTTTCCGGGGTGTGGTTCATCACGGCACGATGGCTACGGGTTGTCCGTCAATAAGCCGTTCTCCGCCCTGGATCACGACCTGCTCTCCCCCGTTGAGGCCGGTGAGGATTTCCACCCGGCCTTCGAGGTGTTCCCCGCTGCGCACCAGGCGCAACTGGGCGGTATTGTTGTGTGCCACAAAAATCCGCTCCATCTGCCCAAAGCGAAACACCGCTTTTTCCGGCACCAGCAAGGCCTTGGCGCCATCATCGCCGGGAAGCGCGACCCGTGCGTACTGCCCGGGTCGCAAGGAGTCGCCGCCGTGGATGCTGATTTTCACCAGCGCGGTCCGTGAGGCGGTGTCCGTTGACGGCCCGATTTCGGTGACGGTTCCGGTCTGGGAAAACTCGGCCGCCGGGACCGTGACGGCAAGCGTGTCCCCTTTTTTGATTTTCAGGGCAGCCCCCTCCGGCGCCGCGGCAACCACCTGCAAGTGTTCGGTGTTTTCCAATACCAGGAGGGGCATCCCCGGGGTGGCCAGATCGCCGGCATTGGCCATTTTCTGCGAGATTATCCCGGCAAAGGGGGCGGTGATCAGGGTGTAGCCGCGCATGGCCCTGGCTTCGCGCAGACCTGCCTCCGCCATCCGGTAGGCATCTTCCAGGGATTTTACTGTTTCCCGGGTGGAAGCGTCTTGTGCCAGCAACCGTTTTTCGCGGTCGAAATTCCGTTGCGCCTGGCCGAATTGCGTCTCGGCCTGCGACAGCCGGGCAACAATCTCCCCGGCGCTGATCCGTGCCAGCAGCGTGCCTTTTTGTACAGCGGATCCCAGTTCCACGGGCATCTCCTCGATGGGCCCGGATATCTTGGCGGCGATGGTCGCCCGCTGGAGCGATTCCACGGCGCCGGCCACCTCGCTTTGCCGCTGGGGTGTATGGCCGGCCACGGTGATCACCCGCACCTGCGCAACGGGAAGAGGCTGGGGGGCTCCGTTGTGGCCGGGATCCTTGCAGCCGGTGGCGGTGAGGAGCAGGCACAGGGGAAGCGCCGAGAAAAAATGTTTGTACCGCATGATGTCGATTTCCTGTTGCAGGGCTTAGTTGATGAGCAGGTAGCAACTATTTTTTCTCGCCAAGACGCAGGGTCACAGAGGAAATATAGTTACACTACTATGTTTCTTTGCGCGCCCAGCGCTTCTGCGAGATTTTTCCAAGTTGTTCCTCTGGTATCTTAGTTGAAAGCTGGCGCCTTTCCAGAAGGAGATTCGTCCGCTATTTCCGGAAACTGGTCCAGGCCAAGGGCGCGCCGCAGGCCGGCAACGGCAATGCGTTGGGAGGTTTCCGCCGCGATGCGCCGCACCTGGGCGTCAATCAGGCGGTTTTCCACCCCGAGCAGATCGGCGGAGAGCAGGGTGCCCTCCTTGAAGCGGAGCCGGTTGATGCGCGCGCTTTCCTGGGCCTGGGCCACGCTTTTTTCCGTAATCTGCAAACGCTCCCCGGCCTCCTGCAGGGCCAACTCCGCCTGCTTCACCTCAAGGATGATGGCCAGTTCGGTTTTGCGTTTTTGTTCCTGCGCTTCGGCCAGCAGGGCGGAGGCCCTGGCAACCTCGGCTCCGGTCCGGCCGCCCTCGGAGAGGTTGAACTGCAAGGTGACCCCGGCCTGCCATGAATCGCCGGAGCCGTCGGTGACATAGCCAGTGTCTGCGTCGTATCCGGCATAGCCTTCCAGGGAGGGATAATAGCCGCCCTGGGCCTGGCGGACCTTGGCTTTGGCCGCCAGGATGAGGGCCTCCATGCTTTTCAGCTCAAAACGGTGTTCAGGAGTTGCGGACCGCGGTATTTCCTGAACGCTGCCCTGGGCCGGGTCAAGCGCCACCGGGCCATCGTCAAGGCCCATCAGGCCGAGGAAGATCCTGCGGCTTACCTCAAGGGTGTGGTGGGCCTGGCTCAAGTTTTCCCTGGCCGTGGCCTGTTGCACCTCCAGATCGAGGAGATCGGCCTTCAGCAGGACGCCTTCCCGGTAACGGGACTGCGCCACGGCCAGGGAGGCGGTGATCGCCTCCACCGATGCCTGTCGCGCCCTGACCAGCTCCTCGGCCTGGATGACGAGCTGAAAGGTTCGGACCACCTCAAAGGCGAGCTGAGCCCGGACCGCCCCGAGCTCCATGCGCGAGGAAACCGCCTGGGCTTCGGCGGCCTTCAATCCGGCCAGATCGCGGCCGCCGTTGAAAAAGCGGTAGCCGAGCCGGACCCCCATGTTCAGGGTGTCGGTGCGGCCGGGATTATTGAAGTCGATGGCATTGGTGAAGGCCCCTTGGTTCAGGATGTTGCCGAAGGAATACATGGGGTTGTCGGTTTGTTCGTATCGGGAGTTCAGATTAAGCCTTGGGAAAAAAGAGGACCTCTCCATGGCGATGGCGGCTTGGGCCGCCTCGATCCGGTTTTTTCCCATCCGGCTGTCGGGGTTGTTCCGCACGGCAAAGAGCACCGCATTGCGAACTGTCCACACCTCCGGCCTGGGTGGGGCATCGGTGGCCGCGGCGGCGGCAGGGGGGGGAACGCTCGCCAGCACGAGGGCTAGGCACAGAGAGCAGAGCCTGCGCCAGGAGAAAAGGCGGCGATTGGTGTTTTCGCAAGGAGATAGTGGCCGGGTCATGGTTCCGTGTTCTCTTGTCTGCAGACCGAAGGAAAGGGGGGAAGTCGGTTTCGTATATTCAGTATTTAATTATATAGTTATAAACTGAATTATCTGCCACGCTTTTTTTGGTTTCATGGCAGGCGGAGAGTGCATTCTTTGTGACGCATGGCGCTCCACAACAGTATATCATAGAGGAAAGTCCCGGCCGCAAGGGGTTTTTCCGGTGGATCGTTCAGAACCACTGCTTCTTTTTGAAGTAGACAAGCATGGAGAGGAGTGTGCCCGCCATCAGCAGGAGGGCAAAGGGGTAGCCGAAATACCAGTTGAGCTCCGGCATGTTGAACGGGCTCGCGCCGGTGTTGAAATTCATGCCGTACAGGCTGGTGATGAAGGTGAGGGGGATGAATATCACCGCGAAGATGGTCAAGACCTTGATGATCTCGTTCATGCGATTGCTCACCGAGGAAAGGTAGATGTCGATCATGCCGGAGATGATGTCCCGGAAGGTTTCCACCGTGTCAAGCACCTGGATGGTATGATCGTAGAGATCCTTGAGAAAGACCCTGGTCGATCCCCCCATGAAAATGGCCTCATCCCGTTGGAGTCCGTGGATCACCTCGCGAAGCGGCCAGACCGACTTGCGGAGCAGGATCATCTCCCGTTTCAGCGAGTGGATTGCCTGGAGGGTTTGCGGGGAAGGCGCGGCGATCAGCTCCTCTTCCAGATCTTCGACCTCCTCGCCGATTTTTTCGAGAACGGAAAAGTAATTGTCCACCACCCTGTCCAGCAGGGAATACAACAGGTAGTCGGTCCCTAATTTCCGGATGCGGCCCTTGTTGGTTTCCAGGCGGGCCAGCAGGTCGTCAAAGATGTCATCGTCTTTTTCGTGGAAGGTGAGCAGGTAGTTGGAGCCGAGCACGAAGCTGATCTGCTCCATGCTCATCTCCCCGGCGGCATCGTCATAGTTGATCAGGTTGATGACCAAAAACAGGTACTCCTCGTAATGGTCGATCTTCGGCCGCTGGCCGGTGTGGAGGATGTCTTCAATGGTCAGCGGATGCAGGCCGAACTCAAGGCAGAACCTGTCCACCGCCTCGGCGTCATGCAGGCCGTGGATCCTGATCCAGGTGTTGCGGGGGGTTTCCTTCAGCAGGCGGAATTCGTCGAGACGCACAGGGGTGCTGAGCGAAAGGTTCTCGGCATCGTAATCGACCATGTCCAGGCCGAATTTTTCTGTGACCCGTTCGCCGATGAACACCGGGCTTCCCGGGGGAAGCCCGGCTTTCCGAGAGGATGTTTTGACAAGCTTCAGCATCTTTAGTTCCCCGAAATGGAGGTGGTTTTTTTCGACGGCGGTGTGCGTCGGCAAGACAGTCGGTCGCCGTAATAAGAATATCATATCCGCGGCTGTTCCGTGAACCCCATTGTCCGTTGGGGTGAATATCTTGGTGATGTTTCAAGAACAGGGGAGATTTTTTTGTAAAAAGGCGCTATGGAATCGTGCCCTGATATGCGAGGATAAGAGTAAACACGAAAAGAGGGGGGGAATGAAGCAGCCTGGACCGCAGTATCTGAAAACCATGGTTGAGACGGCAAGCCCGGTGCGCAACATTGTCGCGTTGTATGAAAAGTGCTTGCTGCACCTGGCCGGTGCGCGGAAAAGTCTCACCGCCGGGGAGATTGCCGGCAAGGCGGAAAGTCTGCGCAAGGCCATGGATATTCTCTTGTATCTGGACAATGCCCTGGACGCAGCCGAGCCGGAAGCCGCACAGCCGTTGCATGAGAGCTACCGGATGATTCTGGCCCAATTGAGCTTGGCCAACAGCGGGAATTCCCCGGAAGCGTTGGGGCTGGCCGAAAAATGGCTGACCGGGTTGCTGGAGGCGTGGCAGGGGGTTGGGCCGGGCGGCAAAAAAACAGGGCCGGGGGGGAAATACCCATGAAAACTGTCTGCCGGATACGGGATGGTGTGGTAGGATGAATGTGTCAAGACCGTTGCAAGTTCCCGTTGTCCTGCATCTGCATGGGCTGCCGAAAAAACGATACAACCATAGAGATCATGACACTATCCCTCCCCTCCTGGCTGCTTCTTCCGGTTCTGGTTTTTTTCTACCACCCCCTTGCCCGGTTTTTCCCGAAGATGGACAAGGATGCCTACGTCCGGAAAGTCGTGGCGGCAGGCAACCAATTTTACCGGCGCAGGTTTGCCCAAACGCCCTATGCCGAGAGGATGCTGTTTTTGCCCTACTGTCTGCGGGCCGAAGGGTGCGCCACGGTTATAGATCAGGAAAAGGGCTTGTTGTGCCCGCCTGAATGCCGTATTCCCTGCCGTTTGCGGGAGATGCGGGAGACGGCTTTGGCGTTGGGGTATCAGGATGTTTCCGTGGTGGTGAGCGGCCGGCTGCACAAAAAGGACGGGGTGCTGCGCAGCCGGGATTTCCTGGTGCGCCGGATCGAACAGCGCCGGCCCAACGCGGTGCTGGGGTGCCTCTGCACCCGTGACCTGCGGGAGAAATATCTGCGCTCCGCCAATGTCTCACCCGCAGGGTCGCTGGGCGGCCATGGGCTCAAGGTGATTCCCCAGGTGTGTCTGCTCAAGGATTGCAACTGCAGGCAGAGTTCCATCGATTGGCAGGAGCTTGAAGAGCTGATACGGGCGCATGTTTGAAAAGATTGTTGCCGTCTTGTCCGGAATTCCGGGGAAAATACAAGCGCCATGCCTTTCGCGGCCCAGATTCTCGCCACAAGGCAGGGGAGACGGAGTATGTTTGAAAAAAAGCGGCGTACGGCCGCAATAGTATTCCATGGAGTAGGAACGGCGGATGCAGCGTGGATAATCAGGAATTGAACACAGCATTCAAGCGGGTTGTCGATACCGCAAGCGTGGAGTTTTATCTGATCACCCCTGAAGGGGGATTTGCCTATGTGAATCAGGCAGCGGCCAGAAATCTCGGCTATTCCGAGGCAGAGCTTCTTGCCTTGAGCCTTGCCGATATTGATCCGGAAATCGGCCCCAGTGCCAAACATCTTTGGCCCGAGTGGAAAAGACAGGGCATCCTGCGTCTTGAAACCACCCATCGGACAAAAAGCGGGCAGGTCGTCCAGAAGGAAGTCGATGCGGTCTGCGTCACCCTCGGCGCGGCAGACTATATCTGCGCCTTTGTCCGGGATATCACCGAGCGCAAGCGCATGGAAACAGCCCTTTTGGAAAGCGGGGAGCAATACCGCGATCTTTTTGAAAGCGCCAGCGATCTCATCCAGTTCGTCCGGCCGGACGGCTCCTTTCTCCAAGTCAATCCGGCTTGGCGGGACACCTTTGGTTATTCCGAGGAAGAGGTCGGGAAGCTCACCATTTTTGATCTCATCGATCCGGACTGCTCGGATCACTGCATGGAAACCTTTCAACGGGTCCTGGAGGAGGGACGGGTTGACAGGATAGACACATCCTTTGTCGCGAAGAACGGCGAAAAGATCATGATCCAGGGCGCGGCCAACTGCAGGTACGAAAACGGCAAGCCTCAGGTGACCCGCTGCATTTTCCGCAACGTCAGCGAGGAAAAAAGACTGCAGGCCCAATTGCTGCAATCCCAAAAGCTGGAGGCTGTCGGGCGGTTGACCAGCGGCGTGGCCCACGATTTCAACAATCTGCTCACCACGATTTTAAGCTACAGCGAGCTGTATCTGAGGCGTCTGCCGGACAGCGACCCCCTGGCGAACGCCTTGCGCGCCATCCGCGAGGCCGGCATCCGAGGCGCGGCCCTGACCCGCCAGTTGCTTACCTTCTGCCGGCATCAGGTTGTGGATGTGCGGGTTATCAACTTGCATAATCTTGTCTCCGGGTTGAGCACCATGATCCGGCGTCTCATCCCCCCGGGCATCGATTTTACGGTGGCGGTTGCCTCCGGCGGGCAGGGGCGGATTCTTGCCGACCAGCACCAGATCGAGCAGGTGCTGCTCAATCTGGCCATCAACGCGCGCGACGCCATGCCGGATGGGGGAACCCTGGCCATTTCCTGCCTTGAGGAGGTTTTGGAGCAGGATGAATTCTCCAATTTCGACAATATCGAGCCCGGACGGTATGTGGTTGTTGTGGTGAGCGATACAGGGGAAGGCATGAGCAAGGAAGTTCAGGAGCATATCTTCGAGCCGTTTTTCACCACCAAACCCCAAGGCAAGGGAACCGGCCTCGGCTTGGCCACTGCCTACGGCATTGTCAAGCAGCATAGCGGCTATATTGTGGTTGAGAGCGAGCCTGGCGAGGGAACCACCTTTCGCCTGTATTTCCCCAGGGTGGAGGCGCCGGTGGAGGCGGTGGTGACCGGACACGCCTTGGAGGTGTTGCAAGGCAGCGAGACCATCCTCGTGGTTGACGATGAACCGGAGATCCTGGCGGTTATCAGCCATTCCCTCGGGACCATGGGCTACACCGTGCTTACGGCCGGGTCTTCGTCGGAAGCCCTGCTCCTTGTGGAAGAGGGGGGGCGCAAGATCGATCTCCTGCTGACCGATGTGGTCATGCCGGGAATGGCCGGCCACACGTTGGCCGCCCGGGCCCAGGCGGCAGACCCCCGGATCCGGGTGTTGTTCATGTCGGGCTATACCGATTCCATGCTCGAAGAATACGGGGTTTTTCGGACGCACGCAAATTTCATCAGCAAGCCGCTTTCCCCGGGCGAGCTTGCCGTCAAGATCCGCAAGATGCTGGCGTAAGCCTGAGTATGGCCCTTGTTCGGATTCTTCTCTGTATTTCCGCATGCCTTCCTTACCCCTGCGCGCGTTGCGGCGCTCCAGCGCAAGATTATTTCCGGGAAAAACGGGATATGATTTTTTCCCGTTTTTGGCACAAATCGTGGTAATTTTTAAAGAGAAGGCCAACGAGCCCCGCCTTTCTTGCACCGCATCCACCATTCGGTGCGGATTCGTGAGCGGGACTCCAACTACGGGGTGATCCTGTCCATCTGGGATCGGATGCTGGGCACCCTGACCACCTGGGTGGAACAGGAAAAAATCGTCATCGGTTTGCACCGGGAAATCGAAAAGCTGGGCTTCTGGGGTCTGCTGGCCCAGCCCTTTACGCGCAATACCCCGTGAAGCATGAAAAGCCCGGATCGGAAAAGAGACGAGAGGAGTGAGCAATGAACTGGAAGAATCTGTTTGTGCCGGGTAAGGATTTCACCGTGGCCCAGGCCAAGGAGTACATGGAGGCGCGGGGAGCGGAGGCCTATCAGCTCCTGGATGTCCGTCAGCCCAAGGAGTATGAGGAAGGGCATCTGCCCGGGGCTATCCTCATCCCGCTCAAAGAGCTCCCAGGGCGATTGGCTGAGCTTGACAGGGATAAGCCGGTCATTGCCTATTGCGCCGTTGGCGGCAGAAGCAAAGCCGCGGCCCAGTTTCTTGCTGGCAAGGATTTTGCAAATGTTTACAACATGGCCGGGGGCATCAAGGCCTGGCAGGGGGGACAGGCCAGGGGGGGGGCAGAGGCCGGCCTGGAATTTTTCACCGGCCAGGAAGAGTATGAGGACGGAGTGAGCCTTGCCTATGCCATGGAAGACGGGCTGCAGGAGTTTTACCGTCTTCTGGCCGAACGGGCGCAGGATAACGAAGTCCGGCAGCTCTACACCCGCTTGATGGGCTTTGAGGATGCGCACAAGACCCGGCTTCTTGCCGAGTACCGGCAGGCGCACGGGTCTGCGGCCATGCCGGGCACAGGGGCGGATGGGTTCATGGAAGGCGGTTCCAGGGTGGAGGGTTTTCTTGCCCGGGTCGATGCCCGACTGCAAACCAAGCGGGATATCCTGGAGTTGGCCATGGCGTTGGAGACCCAGGCCCTGGATCTGTACAGCCGCATGGCGCACAAGAGTCAAAAAGGCGAGGCCAGGGCGTTGTTTTTGCGTTTGGCGGATGAAGAAAAAATGCATCTTTCCTTTTTGGCCGACGAAATGGACACGGTGCTGAGCCAGGGTGCAAACCCTTTGGATGGCGGACAGGTACGCTGATGGAATGGAAAAGGCAAGAACGCAGGGTGGCAAAAACCGACAGGCGAGCCATCGGCCGCATGCTGCTGGATCATCTCCGCTTTCTGCAATCGGTGATCAACGGGGTGACTGACCCTGTTCTGGTGATCGGAACGGATATGCGGGTAAAGCTCATCAACCAGGCAGCGCGTGATTTTCCTGTTTCCCGGCCGAACGATGGGAGATTTTCCGAAAATTCGCACTGCTATCGGGTGCTGTTCGGCATGGAGCAACCGTGCGACAAGGCCGGGCGCAAGTGTCCGCTCATGGAGGTTCTTGAAACCGGCAAAGCAGTGTCGGTTTGCCAAGACATTACCCTGAAGTCCGGCGAGCTCCGTCATTACGAGGTGTTTGCTTCCCCCCTGCTGGGGGACGGCGATACCCTGCTCGGCGTTATCGAAATTGTGCGTGATGTCACCGAACTGAATCTTGCCGCCGAGGTTTTAAAGAAAAGTCATGACGAGCTTGAGCAGCGGGTTGAGGCGCGAACCATTGAGCTGAAAAAGGTCAATGATGCCCTGCGCCTTGAGGTCGACGAGCGGCGCTGGGCCGAAGATCAACTGCTTCAGGCCTGCGAACGGGCAAAACTCGTGTACAGTGTTATTCCCAGCGCCATTTTCACCGTTGACCTCGATAGAAAGATCACCAGTTGGAATAAAAAGGCTGAAAGGATCACCGGATATACGGAAGCGGAGGTTCTTGGCAAGCCGTGCAGTGTTTTTGCCTTGGAACCATGCACGGTAAAGGGCTGCGGCGTGTATTCGGAAACGGTCAAGAAGCCTATTTTGAAGCGGATTTGCGAGATCAAAACCAAGGATGGTCAGATAAGGATTGTCAGTAAAAACGCCGACTTATTGCGGGATGCAAGCGGCCGGATCATCGGCGCGGTGGAAAGCTTCGGCGACATTACGGAACAGCAACATATCGAGAGGCAGTTGCGCACGGAGCGGGATAAGTTCCGGGGGATCCTTTCCGCCCTTGATCACGGGATGCACATCCTCAACCGGGATTATAAGATCGAATACCAAAACGAGATCTTGCGCCGGACCTTTGGCGACAGGATCGGTGAAAAATGCTACGAAGTGTACAAGCAACGGGACACGCCCTGCGAGGTGTGCCGCATGCATGCCGCCATCGAAAGCAACGAGATCCAGCGAACAGAGGAGGTCATGTCCGACCAACGCCATTACGAGCAGAGCTATGTACCCTTTGTCGATATCGATGGCGAAATCAAGGCCTTGATTCTCCTGCGGGATGTCACCGAGGAAAAAAAATACCGGGCAGAAACCATGCGGGCCGGCCAGCTTGCCTCCATCGGCGAACTGGCCGCCGGAGTGGCCCACGAGATCAACAATCCCATCAACGGCATCATCAATTACGCCCAGGTGCTGCTTGATGACGCAAGCCAGGGGACGATGGAGGGCGAGGGAGGCCATCCGGCCCAGCGGGAGATGCTCGATCGCATCATCAAGGAAGGGGAGCGGATCGCCTATATAGTGCGCAATCTGCTCTTTTTTGCCCGCCAGCGGGAAGAGGAGGCGGAGCTGGTCGAAATCGGGGCAATTATCGAGGATTCCCTGGCCTTGATTAAGCACCAGCTCCAGAAAGACGGGATAATCATCCACACCGATATTCCGGTGGATTTGCCGCCCATCCGGGTGCATCCGCAACAGTTGCAGCAGGTTTTTCTCAATCTGCTCAGCAACGCTCGATATGCCCTCAACCACCGCTACCCCGGGCGGGATTCCGGTAAAAAGCTGGAGATCCGCTGCCGGGAAGTGCAGGGACCGGGACGGACCATGGTGCGGACAGAAATAACCGATCATGGCGAAGGGATCCCATTGGAGATGCTTTCCCAGATATTTGAGCCGTTTTTTTCTTCAAAGAAACCGGGAGAGGGGACCGGGTTGGGATTGTCCATCAGCGCAGGGTTGGTCAGGGATTTTCAGGGAGAACTGAGGGTGGCAAGCGAACTCGGGGTGTACACCACCATGACCGTCGATCTGCCGGCATATGAAGAATGAACCGTTGATTTCTTTCCTTTTTTTACGAGGGTGGCAATGATTGATCTGGATAAATCAGAGACCAGGATACTGGTGGTGGATGACGAGGAAAGCCTGCGGCTGACCTTTCAGATGTTTCTCGGCCGCGAGGGCTACGGGCCGGTGCTGACCGCCTCGACCTTTGAAGAGGCCCTGGCGCTCATTGAACAGCAGACCTTTGACCTGATCATCAGCGATATCGTCATGGAGGGGGCCTCGGGCATCGACCTGCTGCGGCGGGTCAGGGAGTTGGGACTGGAGTGTCCGGTGGTCATGGTGACCGGGTACCCCAATATCAATACCGCTTCCGAGGCGGTGCGGCTGGGGGCCTTTGACTACCTGGCCAAGCCGGTGAAAAAGGCCGATCTGCTGCGCACCGCGCGCATGGCCCTCCAGCAGTATGGACTCTGGAAGGAAAAAGAACGGCTGACCGAGGAAAAAGAGCGCTCCCAGCAGTATCTTGAAACGATTTTCCGCAGTGTCCGGGACATGATCATCACCGTTGACCATGACCTGCGGGTGGTGCAGATGAATGATCAGGCCAAGAACTGGGCGGCAACGTATATGCCCGGCCTTGCCGTTGGCGCCGATCTGGAGGAGGTGGCCGGCGCCTTTGCCGTGTTTGCCTCGGATGTGCAAAAAGTGATGGACTCCCGGGAAGCGGTGCGCGAGCATCGCATTGAGGTCAATCTGGAGGACGGGGCGCATGTTGTGTTCCGGCTCAGTGCGGCTCCTCTGGAAAGTCAGCACGACAAAGGCTTTCTCGGGGTGGTGCTGGTGTTCCGTGATGTGAGTCGGTTGGAGGATTTGGAAAAACGGGGCAAGCGTACCTATTTTCACCGATTGGCCGGGGTGAGCCGGGCCATGCAGACGGTCTATACCCTCATCGAAAACGTCGGCCAGGTGGACACCTCGGTGCTGATCACCGGAGAATCGGGCACCGGCAAGGAATTGGTGGCCGAGGCCCTGCACGCGGAAAGCCCGCGTCGGGACATGCCACTGGTGAAGTTCGACTGCACCTCCATTCCGGAAAACCTCATGGAAAGTGAGCTGTTCGGTCACAAAAAAGGCGCTTTCACCGGGGCGGACCGCAACCGGGAAGGACGGATCCTGCAGGCGGACGGCGGCACCCTGTTTCTCGATGAGATAGGTGATATCTCCCCGCTCATGCAGTTGCGTCTGCTGCGTTTTCTCCAGGAACGCACCTTCTATCCGGTGGGCGAGGACAGGCCCGTCACCGTGGACGTTCGGGTGGTGGCCGCCACCAACGCCGATCTGAAGCAAAAGGTGCAGCGGGGGGAGTTCCGGGAGGATCTCTATTACCGGCTGCGGGTGATTGACATTACCCTGCCGCCCTTGCGGAACCGTGAAGGGGATTTGCCCATTTTGGTGGATCTGTTTCTGGCCCGGTTCAGCAAACGTCTGAACAAGAATATTAACGGCATTTCCGACCAGGCCTTGCAAATGCTGGCTGACTACAGTTGGCCGGGAAATGTCCGGGAGCTGGAGCATGTTGTGGAGCGGGCCTGTGTGCTGTGCACGGACGACACGATCACCACGGGCAACCTTCCTGAAGAGGTGCGGAGCTGGAACCGTATTGCTGCCGCAACTTCGGGGGGGGGTAATGGGGAGGAGCCCTCGGCTGTCAAGGGCTTCGGAGGCAGTGCTCCTGTTGCGCGGGAGAGCGAAAAGGAGCATCTTGTGAATATCATTGCCCAAACAGACGGCAACAAAGCCAAAGCTGCCAGGCTGCTTGGCATTGACCGCAGCACCCTGTACCGGAAGATGAAGGCGTACGGTCTGGAATAGCAGAGTGTTGCGCGTGCAACACTCTGCTACACATGCAACAGCAAAAGTGTGGCGCCTCAATTCCTGGCGCCACACTTTTTTGTTTTCCCTCCCCCCTGCCATTCTCTGCTGTGCCATCTTGCTGATAATCGCTGTAAAGATTTGCTAACGGTCTGATCTTCAGGTTTTTTTCATGCTGTACTCTCCCTCGGTATTAAATTCTCATTTTTTTTTATTTCCTATAAAATCAACTAGTTGTAATTCAATAATAGAAAAGCCTCCCTGCGCCCGGAGTGTGTTGGCACACCCCATGCAATGTACCCTGATCAAACGAAACACGAAATGATACGGGCGGAAAAACAAAATCATAGGAGGCTCACCATGAAGAATACAATGCAGAAACAAGGACTCGGTCTTGGCGAACTTGATAAGGAAGCAATCGGCGAGGGAATCTCCCAGGCAGGC